>ORJL010043429.1_pt1 | contig 12784 bp, 12 predicted proteins | sample 1779941 | NCBI WGS metagenome assembly ORJL01 (sample SAMEA104232317, study PRJEB22302) | groundwater metagenome | biome: forest; feature: aquifer; material: groundwater | place: USA | collected 2011-08-07 | depth 5.8 m
CGCGCGATGGATGCCGCAGCCTATGCTTCGCGCATCGAGGGGGATACCGCATCCGCGTACGCGCGCATAGCGCGCATCCAGCGCCTCCTGCGCGAAGAGGCGGAGAAGGAAGTAACACTTCTTTTTACGGGAGATATCATGCTCTCGCGCAGCGTTGCGCGCGCAATGCGCGAATCTGCCGACCCGCGTTTTCCTTTTCTCGCCATCGCGACGACGACACGCATGGCGGATATCACATTCGGCAACCTTGAGGGTCCGCTTTCTGCGCGTGGTACAAACCAAGGTAGTATCTATTCGTTCCGTGCGGAGCCGAATGCCGTCGAAGGGCTTCTTTACGCAGGGTTCGATGCGGTATCACTCGCCAATAATCACATATGGGATTGGGGCGCTCCCGCACTCCTCGATACGCACGCGCTACTCGAAGAGAAGGGTATCGTTGCGATAGGTGCAGGCAGAAACGAAACGGAAGCAAACACACCGCGCTATATCGAAAAGAAAGGCATAGTGTTCGGGTTTGCGGCATATACCGATCTGTATCCCGAAAGTCTGCATGCGAAGGGAGAAGAGCCCGGCATAAGCGCCTATAGCGAAGAAGAGATGATACATGCCGTGCGCGAAATGCGTGCGCGTGCCGATGTGGTCATCATATCGCTTCACTGGGGGGATGAATATGAAACGGCGTCGAACGAGTCGCAGCGAAGACGGGCGCGGATGTTGATCGACGAGGGTGCCGACATGATCATCGGCCACCATCCGCACGTCGTTCAGGAAACGGAAGCATATCACGGCGGCATAATCGCTTACAGTCTCGGTAATTTCGTGTTCGATCAGGCGTTTTCGGAGGAAACTATGCGCGGTGCAATGCTCGAAGTTATCGTCCGTGAAGGCAGTATCGGCGGTTACCGGCTTATTCCGATCTCGTTGAACGGCAAATTCCAACCCTCCCGAACGGAGGAGTAGGGTATAATGAGAGTGCAATGGTTATTTATATTGGCGCCGATCATCGGGGATTTAAAATAAAGGAATCTCTTGCAAATATGCTGAAATACGGAGGGTATCCGGTCGTGGATGTCGGAAACGCGCGTTACGATGAGCACGACGATTACGTGGATTTCGCAAAAAAGGTGGCGGAAAAGGTGAGTATCGACTATGAACACAATCGGGGCATTCTCATCTGCGGTTCGGGAGCGGGCATGGAAATCGTGGCGAACAAGCATCCGAACGTACGCGCATCGCTCGCACATACGCCCGACCAGGCTTTCGACGGGAGGAATGACGACGATACGAACATCCTCTGTCTCGGTGCGAACTATCTGAACGAAGAGCTTGCGAAGAAAATAGCGCTTACCTGGCTTCAGACGCCGTTTTCCAAAGAACCGCGGCATCGTACGCGCATCGAAAAGATACTGCAAGTCGAAATGGAACGCATGCGGCCGCTCCATGATTCCGACCAATAGGCATGGAAATCATTCCTGCATTGAATTGCACCGATAGGGCATGCGTTGATGCGCGTCTTTCCGCTTTCCTCATGCTTCACGCACCGTGGCTTCATGTGGATGTGAGCGACGGGATATTCACGCCTTTTGCGACGCTCGACGATCCCTCGATCATCACTTCCCTTGGTGCGAACGCCGAAATCCATCTCATGGTACATAACCCCGAAGAGGCCGCTCTGCCGTGGCTCGATGCGGGTGCGAGGAGAATCATAGTGCATGTGGAATCACTCGGAGAAGACAGGGACGCCGCGATAGGGCGGATGACCGGCATGTGCGCGGTGCGCGGCGCCGAATTCATGCTCGCCGAAAAGCCCGAGACGCCCGTGGAGGAACTCTTCCCGTATTGCGACGTCGTATCCTCTTTCCAGCTGCTTGCGGTGTCGCCGGGACCTTCGGGCCAGCAGTTCGACCGTTCCGTATTGCAGAAAGCAAAAGCGCTCAGAGCACGCGTTCCGGGAGCGCGGATAGAAGCGGATGGCGGCGTGACGCTTGCCGTCGCGAAAGAACTGAAAGCGGCGGGAGTGACGGCGGTTGCGGTCGCTTCGGGGATTTTCGGTGCAAACGATGCCCGCGCCGCGCTCGCATCGTTCATGCACGTCTAGCCCGATGGTATAATAAGGAACAGATGGAACCCCTTCACGAAAAAAAATTGAAACAGCTCGAAGAGACGGCGAACCGCGTCCGCGAACTTGTCATTCAGACACTTTTGGAAGCGGGGTCGGGGCATTCCGCAGGCCCTCTCGGCATGGCGGACATCGTTACCGCGCTCTATTTCCACGTGCTGAACCACAATCCCAAAAAGCCGCAGTGGGCGGAACGCGATCGCCTCGTATTTTCGAACGGACATATCTGTCCCGTGCAGTATGCTGCCATGGCGATCGCCGGCTATTTTCCGATTGAAGAACTGAAAACGCTTCGCGCGATCAACTCGCGTCTCCAGGGGCATCCGCATCGGTCGTCGCTCCCCGGCATAGAAACGACATCAGGTCCTCTGGGTTCCGGTCTTTCTCAGTCGATCGGCATGGCGCTTGCCGCAAAACTCGATAGGAAGAAGAGCAGGATCTACTGCATCATGTCGGACGGTGAACAGCAGGAGGGGAATACGTGGGAAGCGGTCATGTTTGCGGGGAAGAACAGGATTTCGAATCTCACCGCAATCATGGATCGTAACAATATCCAGATAGACGGCTTCACCGAATCGGTCATGCCGCTCGAACCAATCAGAGCCAAATACCAGGCGTTCGGATGGCATGTACTCGAAATAGACGGCCATAATATCGAGGATTTCGTCGATGCCGTGTACGAAGCATCTGCCATCTACGAGCGGCCGACACTCATTGTGGCGCATACGATTCCGGGGAAGGGAGTGAGTTTCATGGAGCGTGACTACTTGTGGCACGGAAAGCCTCCGAACAAGGAAGAGGGGGTTAAGGCACTGAAAGAACTCCGCACACTCGGTGCGCGCATCAAATCGGAACACGAATAACATGATCAATGAATCCGCAAAACTGAATAAGCGCGTGTTCGACGAGAATGTGGAAGAGAAGCCCATCCGGGACGGATACGGCGACGGACTTTGCATTGCGGGAGAAGCGAATCCGAATGTAGTGGTGTTATGTGCGGATCTCAAGGAATCGACGAGATGCGAGGCGTTCGCCGCGCGGTATCCCGAACGTTTCTTCGAAATGGGGGTCGCCGAGCAGAACATGGCGACCGTGGCCGCGGGACTCGGCGTATCGGGGAAGATTCCCTACATTTCTTCATACGCCACTTTTTCTCCCGGAAGGAATTGGGAACAGATACGTACGACCATTTCCTACAACGATGCCAACGTGAAAATCGCCGGCCATCACGCGGGCATTTCGGTGGGTCCTGACGGCGCCACACACCAGGCGGTGGAGGATATCGCAACCATGCGGGTGATGGCGAATATGAAAGTCATCGTGCCTTGCGACGCGATAGAAGCGAAGAAGGCGACCGTGGCCGCTGCGAAACTCTGGGGTCCTGTCTATCTGCGTTTCGCACGAGAGAAGACTCCTGTCGTCACGACCGAAAAGACTCCGTTCGTGCCTGGGAAAGCGATCGTCCTCTGGGAATCGAAGAAACCCGTGGTGACCATCGTCGCTTGCGGCACACTGGTCTATCAGGCGCTCATCGCCGCGAGGATGCTCGAGGAGGAGAAAATCGGATGTCTTGTGCTGAATCACCATACGGTGAAACCGCTCGATGAACTCGCACTTTCCGATGCCGCGAAACGCACGGGTGCGTTCGTTACCGCGGAAGAGCACCAGATTGCGGGGGGGTTAGGGAGCGCGGTGGCGGAATATCTCGCCGCATCGTATCCCGTGCCGCAGGAGTTCATCGGCATGAGGAACACGTTCGGCGAATCGGGAAAACCGAAGGACCTTTTTGAAAAATATGGCATGAACGCGCATCACATACGGGATGCGGCGAAGCGGGTGATCATGCGGAAGAAATAAAAATGGATCGGGCGCGTCTTTTCCGCATCATACTCTCTATCCTGATCGGCGGGGTCGTATTCGTATACGCGTTCAATACCATTTATGAATCGGATGTCTTCTACCATCTGAAGGCGGGAGAAGTCATATGGGACACCGGTGCCGTTCCCACGGCCGATATCTTTTCCACAAGCGCAGCAGGCGCGCGCTGGGTGACCCATGAATGGCTTTCGGAACTCGTCTTCTACGGCGTGCATTCCCTTACGGGGCTCTGGGGTCTCATCGCATTCTCTTCGCTCCTCGCCGCGCTTCTTTTTACCCTTCTCCTCCGGTTCATACGGTCGAAAGGGTCCTTTTCCGTTGCGGCAATTGTACTCACCGTCTTCGCGCTTCTCGCTGTCCCTTTTTGGATGCCGCGCCCACACATTTTCAGCTACTGGTTCATCGCATTATTCCTCGTCTTTCTTGAGCGCTACAGTAAATCCGGAGAAACGAAACTGCTTATCTGGATGGGAGGGCTCATGGTGCTGTGGGCCAATATGCATGCGAGCTTCATATTCGGCATCGGCATGTGCGCGTATTACGCAGCCGCGCTTTTTTTCTCCTGTCGGAACGGGGAAGGAAAGAACGAGGAGGGGAGATTCCGCTTCCGTAAGCTCGCCTATGCGACCGGCGCGTATCTTCTTCTCTCGCTCATCAATCCGAACGGATATGAATCGCTCTTATATGTCGTGACCGTCATGCCTTCGGCAAAGGCATTCAATGTGACTGAGTGGCAATCCATCGTTTCTTTCACCGAATCGCTCGACACGAGGCTCTTTCTCGCAGTACTCGTCCTCACCGATATATTCCTTCTATGGCGTTTCGGTATCCGCCGCGCAACCAGGAATATCCCTCTTCTTCTCGCGGTGGCGGGAGTTTCCCTCATGCCACTTTTTTCGATGCGCTATCTCGCGGTATGGCTCGCACTCGCGGCCTACCCTTCAGCGCGGGCATTCGCCGAATACGCCGAAGAGCGCTTCCCCGGGTCGCAGAAACGGGAGGGGTGGCTCGCCGTGTTACTCATATTCCTCATCGCCGTTCGCATTCCGCTTCTGCCGAAGAGTCCTTCGAGCACGATGCGTATTCCCTCGCGTGCAGTGGATTTTATCGAAAAGGAGGGTATCCGCGGGCCGCTCTTCAATCTCTATAATGAGGGCGGCTATCTTCTCTGGAGGCTTTATCCGAAGGAAAAAGTGTTCATTGACGGAAGGAGCGAGGTCTTTCTCGGGGCGCCTACCGAAGAATTCCTCTCGCTCATCGATGCGCGCGAAGGATGGAAACGGATTATAGACGAGAAATATGCGTTCAACTATCTCGTTCTCGCCTATTGGCCGGAAAGTCTCGAACGCATGGTGCACCCTCTCGCGGAGGCGGTGGAGAAGAGCGGCGAGTGGAGTATCGTCTATTGGGATGATGCGGCGGCCGTCTATGTGAGGAACATTCCCGCGCATCGGGAGGTGATAGACCGGTTTGCGGTGCGTACCGTCTCGCCGTTCCGCAATCCTGCGGATATCCCGCGCGAACAGAAGAAGGAGGCACTCATCGAGATACGGAAGCTCCTCGAGCGCTCTCCCGATTCCCAATTCCTGAAGGCATATGCGTTCGAACTCATGAAAACGGGGCGGTAATGCTCTAATGCCGAAAGTGGAGTATACTTAGACAAAAGCCCCATGTTTGACGTAATCACCATCGGATCGGCGACCCGGGACATATTCCTCAAGAGCCCGCTTTTTAAGATTGTACGCGATCCGAAGCATCTGACCCAGATGGGATTTCCGACGGGAGAGGCGGAGTGTTTCGCGCTTGGTGCGAAGATAAACGTGGAAACCATGGTGCGCTCGACGGGTGGCGATGCAATGAATGCGGCAGTGACGTTCGCACGTCAGGGATTCCGTACTGCGGCGATCGTGAAGATCGGAGACGACGAGGCGGGCCGGGAAATTACGCAGGACATGAAGGACGAGAAGGTCACCCTTCTCGCCGCTCCGCGCAAAGGGGAGAATGATTATGCGACGATATTGCTTTCGGGAGAAGGAGAGCGGACAATCCTCGTTCATCGCTCGACACCGCTTACGAAGAAGGAAGTACCCTTCGCGAAGCTCAGAGCACGTTGGGCGTATATCGCACCAGGCGACATGTCGCACGGACTCGTGCGGGAACTCTTCGACACCTGTAAGGAACAGCACATACAGATTGCGTTCAATCCTTCCGGATATCTTCTCGATCATGCGATGGCGGATGTACTCGATTTCGTGGGGCGTGCCGATGTGGTCATCATGAACCGCGAGGAGGCAGCGCGCATGACCGATGCGTCGTATAAGAATGAAAAGGCGATTTTTAAGAAGCTCGACAAGCTGGTACACGGCATCGCCATCGTGACCGACGGAGGACGCGGTGCTCTGGTTTCGGATAACAAGAATGTCTACCGCTGCGGCACCTTCAAAGAGCGCGAGCGTGCCGACCGTACGGGCGCAGGGGATGCGTTCGGTTCCGGATTCGTGGCCGGATTCATCCGCTCGAACGACATCTGCTACAGTCTCCGTCTTGCCGCTGCGAACGCGACTTCGGTCGTCGAATCGATCGGTGCCGAAAACGGCATACTGACCGAAAAAGAATTCCGCGCCCCGCGGTGGAAATTTTTGAATCTCGATATCGATCCGCTCGGCTGATACCAAGGACCCATGACTCCGCACGAACACATCGCCAGGATTCTCCGCGTCGACAAGGACTATATCCTCGCCATCGAGAAGTCGCTTGCGCAGAAAACGGGAAGACGCGGGGTGTTCGAGCGCATCATGTTCGACAACGAGGCCCGCATCAATGATCGCATGAGCCGGCTCGGCGTGCGCAAGGACGCGCGTGCGAAAGAAATTTACGACGCACTCATCGCGAAAGTGGAGGGAAACGATGCGGCGCTTGCCGCGGGTGTGGGCACGGGGAACCTCTCGACGCAGGGGGATTTCGTGCTGGCAGTCGATGCGGTGAAGCAGGTTGCGAAGATGCCGCGCGGGTTCTTCCTCAAAAAGGAGAAGGCCGTCGAATTACTGGCCGAGGAGCCGCCGAAGAAGATTCTCGCATATTTGGGATATGCGACCGTCGCGGAGATGCTTGCCAAGGAGGATCTCGTCGAGATTCTCGCCGCACTCCGTTTCGTCGAGGGGAACGAATGGCTGAATACTTCGTTCTTTCCGCATTACAAGAAACTCACCCCTTCCGATTTCGAGGATCGCGACGTGGAAATCAGGGCGCTTTCCGAGAAATGGAATAAGTTCGCGAAGACATTCGTGATGAAGAAGTGGCACAACATAAGCCACCTGAAGGAGTTCGGCGTGATTTTTGTGATTCCGACATCACTCGGCATCGCGGGCGAACTGCTCCGCATGATGAGTCTCATATTCCACTATACCCACGAGGTGCCGTTCTATTCCGATATTTTCCGTTCCATCGCGAAGAATCCGAAGACCTTTTCCGCCCATTTCATATCCCTTCTGCGCGGGGATGTGTCGGATGACCGCGGTCTTTTTGCGGGAGAGAAGATGCCGTGGCTCGTCATCCAGCGCTATCTCACGAAGGACGACGAGAACGATTGGCGTCTGTTCGTGCCCCATATCAATCCCGAGGCGCTCCATTGGAGCAGGGCGGAAGACGACCTTGTCGCATCGGGGAATATTTTCGGGAAGGTAGGGCACGATCTTAATTTCTGGTGCAATCTCGATTGGGTAGGCGACTATGCGAAAGACGGGACGGGCAACGAGGTGCTCGTGAGCTTCGATCTCGTGGACACCGTGATGAGTCTCGTGAAGCGGCATGAGGAGGTAAAATTCCTCTATCACCATCAGGAAGCCCTATGGAACAAGATATTCGTCGAATATTTCAGTGAAAACGACCTCGCACTCTATGCGAAGAAGCATGTGCTGCGCGGTTATTTCGAACCCTAATACCATGCAGACACTTCTCTCGCTCATAGCGCGCGCGGAACGCGAAAAGAAAGCGATCGGGCACTTCAATATAGGTAATTTAGAACAGTTGAAGGCGATTGCGCATGTCGGGATGAAACTCGATGTGCCGGTCATTATCGGCGTTTCCGAAGGGGAGCGGGAATACCTGGGGGTCCAGCATGTCGTCGATTTTGTGAAAAGCTACAACACGCAGCATGCGAGGGAGGGGGGGTTCGCGCTCTTTCTGAACGCCGACCACACCCATTCGCTCGAAAAAGCGCGCGACGCGGCACTCGCGGGCTTCGATGCGGTCCTTTTCGACGGCGGGAAACTTCCGCTCGAGGAGAATATCGCGAAAACGAAGGAGGCCGTACTCGCCATTCGGAAAATCAATCCCGCCATCGTCGTCGAGGGCGAGCTCGGTTATATCGGAAGTTCTTCGGAAATCTTCAAAGAAACTCCGGCGGGCGCGGCACTGAGGCCGGAGGACCTCACTTCGCCGAAGGATGCGGCGCGATTCGTGAAGGAAACCGGAGTGGATCTTCTCGCACCTGCGGTAGGCAATCTGCATGGCATGTCGGTCAGCGTACCGAACCCGCGTCTCGACATCGCCCGTATCAGCGCCATCCGCGCTTCCGCGGGCGTGCCTCTCGTGCTGCACGGCGGGTCGGGGATACGCGAAGAGGATTTCATCGCGGCCATCGATGCGGGAATTTCAACGGTCCATATTTCGACCGAGCTCCGTTACGTGTGGCGCAAGGAGCTCGAGGAAGTGCTGAAGGAACATCCCGATGAAATCGCGCCTTCGAAGATGATGCCTGCGGTCGTACGGGAGATAGAGCGCGTGGTGGAAGAGCGCATACGCCTTTTCAACAAGTAGGGAACCGACACCCCGCGATTTGCGGGGTTTTTTGTTTTCATGTTTAATGAGACGGACATGGACACGAAAGTCATCAATAAAATCCTTCTTGAAATACGCGCGGGCGCGGGCGGCGATGAGGCATCGCTCTTCGCTGGCGACCTTGCACGCATGTATCAGAAATATGCCGTCCGGAAGGGATGGCAGTTCACGACGCTCGACGCATCCGAGTCCGGCGCGAAAGGATACAAGACGCTGGTCGCCGAAATGAAAGGACAGGGCATCTATGAGGCGATGAAACAGGAGTCCGGCGTCCATCGTGTGCAGCGCGTACCCGCGACGGAGCGCCAGGGGAGAATCCACACTTCGACCGCGTCGGTTGCAGTACTGCCTATCGTGGAGGCGAAGGAGGTACAGATGCGTGATGGAGACCTCGAGGTGACTTTTTCACGAGCGGGAGGCCCCGGAGGGCAGAATGTGAATAAGGTGGAAACCGCGGTACGCATCCTCCATAAGCCGACCGGTATCGTCGTGTCGTGCCGCGAGGAACGCTCGCAGTATGCGAATCGGGAAAAAGCGCTTGAAATACTCCGTGCGAAGCTCTTCGAAGCACAGCGCGAACAGGCGGTAGGATCGGTTGATCAGATCCGCAAAGAACAGGTTGGTTCGGCCGACCGTTCCGAAAAGATACGGACGTACAATTTCCCCGATGACCGTATTACCGATCATCGCATCGGGAAGAAGTGGGGGAATCTGGAGCGTATCATCGAAGGAGATCTGGATAAAATAGTGGATGCGTTTAAAGAAACCGCATAGTAAAACACCCCGCCGTACGGCGGGGTGTTCTTTTATCAGCTTCCTTTCTTAAGTACCGCGATATCCTCCTCGTAGTTATTCGCTGTTTTCACGACCGGATCGCCGTAGAAAAAACGATAATTGGATTTATACCAATTACCACCAGCATAATATTTTGTGGCTGCACAACGTTCCAAAAGATGTTGGTAAGATAATGCGCCTTTATTAGCTTCAGCATAAGATTTACAGCCATCAGATTCTAATAAATCCTTTATATATACAGCAGTAGCAGTGAATGCATCCGAATTATTCCAAGGATTAGGGGGATTATTCTTGGTCACATTTGTGATTTTTGTTTCATATAATTTCCAGGTCGAGGGAATAAATTGCGCGGGTCCCATAGCACCGCCATAAGAACCGTGCGCGGTGATTGCACAAGAAACTTTTGCTGCAGTTGATTCGGGGTCGATATTCAGGCGTTTCAGGAGGTCGAGGAAGTAGGGGATGTCGCGCGTAGGGTGCATCGCGGTTTTATAGCTGCAACGGCCCACGTTCTTGCCGAGGAGTGATTCCCTGTTCAGAATGGCGAGGATGAGCGCCGCGCGCACGTTCGAAGCCCCTTCCGCGATTCGCGCGTAGTTGTATGCTTTCTCGAATGTGAGTTCGCCTCCGCCCAGAAGTTCGAAGATGCGGCTCCGTATCTGCGCCGCGGTCTCCTGCGTCTTTTTCAATATCTTCTGATACTCGGTTTCCTTTCCTTGCGTGGCTTTGAGAAGACTCGCCTTCTTGGTTTGCACGCTTTCCTGATTCTTCTTCTGGGTAAGCTGCAGAGCCCTGATATTCTCCTGGTCCTCCTTCTTATCGGAAAGTTCCTGCTTTACGACGAGGAGTTCCTGCTTCTGTTTCGTGATTTCATCGAGTTTCGCGCGGATACCGTCCTGGATCAGCATGATATCGTTGATGCTCCCGAAGAAGTCCGAGAGATTGTCGTTTGCGAGCAGGATAGAGAGAGTATTTTCGCGGTCCGTTTCGTCCACCGTGCGGAGTGCATTCGAAAGCGCACCCTTATTCGTCTCTATCTTGTTTTCCGTACGGTTGATGTTGCGCTGTGTTTCGTTGATTTCCTGATTCAGTTTGGTGAGGGTGAGCGTGATACTCTTGATTTTCAGGTTCAGCGACGATATCTGCGCGTTCAGAGACGATATCTCTCCTTTCAGTGTTTTCCCCTGTTTCTGGTACTGTGCAACCGTCTTTTCGTGCTCGTCTATCTGTTTCTCGAGGTCGGCAAGCTGGCGCTCGAGATCCGCCTGTTGTTCCTGCCGTTTCTCGCCTTCCGATTTTTCCGCGGCGGCGGCTTCCTCGGCTTCCGTGGTACTCGCACTCTGGGCGTTCGCATGCCGCGTGAGCGTCAAAGAGAGCGCGAATATCGCGCAGAGCATCGCACCGATGATAAACGTCATAAAAACTGTACTTTCTTTCGGAAGTATTCGTCTCATACCGTTTCATTATACATGAGATACGCAGACTACTGAACATGCTTCCCGTGAGAAATAAAAAACCGCCTTGCGGCGGTTCCTTTTACCGTTATTTGCTCTCTTCCTTGGCCGCGGGCGCCGCTTCGGGAGCGGGAACTGCGGATTCCACCGGGGCGGGAGCAACCTCTTCCTTGGTCTTTTCTCCGACAGTCGCTACGACCGTTTCGGAATCGAGGAAAATTTTCACGTCTTTCGGAATAGCAAGATCTTTCACATGAATGCTCGCACCAGGAGCATCGAGAAGTGCGAGATTCACCTCGAATGCGTGCGGCATCTTACCCGGGAGCGTTTCTATTTCGAGTTCATCCATCACCTTGATGATGGGCAGACCGAGTTTGATGACCGGCGACTCTCCGACGAAGGAAAGCGGAATATTCACTCTGATTTTCTCATCCATGCGCACCGCATAGAAATCAACCGAGAGGAACGACTGGGTGAGGGGATCGCGCTTCGCTTCCGCAATGAGTACGGGCATCTTCTTGCCCCCCTCGATCGCCACGGTAACGAGCTCGTGTTCTCCCGCGGTGCGATATACTTTCGTGAATTCCTTTTCGGATACGCTCACATGCTCGTTCTCTATGCCCTTGCCGAAAAGTTCCGCGGGAATGGATCCTGCGAGACGCATCTGTTTCACTTTTTTCCCGAATATGTCACGTTTCTGTGCTTTGAGTTCCATGCGCTTATTTCTTCGGGGTTATTTTCTTCGGTTCCGTTTTCGGCTTCTTCATGCGTTCCTTCTTCGGCTGGGGAGCGACTGCTTTTGCCTTCCTTGCCTTGAAGCGCTCAACGCGTCCCGCGGTGTCGACAAGCATCTGCTTGCCGGTGTAGAAAGGATGGCATTTTGAGCAGATTTCGACTTCGAACGATTTTATAGTGGAGCCGATAGTGAACGAGTTGCCACAGGCGCATTTTACCGTCGCTTTCGGATGGTATTCCGGGTGGATTTCTTTTTTCATATAGGTAGATAAATGCCCACTTATTGTACATAAAACCGTACCCTTGGCAAGTCTTGGCATCCGTATGCCACAATGCTTGACATTTAGTCGGTGCTCCCTATAATTATCGAGCTTTCTTGGAGTGCTGCCGAAAGGCATTTCTCTCGGGATGCGTCCCTTGAAACAAGAATAGTTTGTGCGAATCAATAAATAAAGATAAAAGATTAAGGATTTTTTTAGTTGTCCCAATTGAAGCGGAAGCAGCGGGAACGATACGCACATGAAAACGGAATGCATCCGTGGTCATGTGCGTAGACATCTTTCTGTGTTCACTTCTTTTTTGAGGATTTGATCCTGGTCCAGGATGAACGCTGGCGGCGTGGATAAGGCATGCAAGTCGAACGGGTTATCATGCGATTACATCAAGTGATAGCCAGTGGCGAACGAGTTAGTAATACCCTGGTACGTACCTCGAAGTCGGGCATAATTCGCCGAAAGGCGAACTAATTCCCGATAGTCCCGCAAGGGTAAAGGCGCAAGCCGATTTGAGATCGGCGTAGGTCCGATCAGCTAGTTGGTGAGGTAACGGCTCACCAAGGCTATGACCGGTAGGGGCGCTGAGAGGCGGACCCCCAACGACGCAACTGAGACACGGTGCGTACTCCTACTGGAGGCAGCAGTCGAGAATATTCGACAATGGGCGAAAGCCTGATCGAGCGACGCCG
>ORJL010596337.1_pt1 | contig 12783 bp, 13 predicted proteins | sample 1779941 | NCBI WGS metagenome assembly ORJL01 (sample SAMEA104232317, study PRJEB22302) | groundwater metagenome | biome: forest; feature: aquifer; material: groundwater | place: USA | collected 2011-08-07 | depth 5.8 m
GCGCTCGCTTCACGGGGGAAACCATGTTTCCCCCGTGGGCCCCCTTCTTCGTGTGCTCGCGGCCGGGCGGGGTCACTGCTGCGCGGAGGCAAGCTCCGCTCCGCGACGGGGACATGTCTTGGTGCCAGGCACCAAGACATGTCCAGTCCGGACAGGTCGGCGCATGACTCCTGGCGTTCGCTCCTCTCCACCAGGCGGGGACATGTCTCCGGCACCCACGTCCGGTGCCAGGTACCAGACGTGTCCGCCGGAGGCCTGTCCGCTCCGCGGGGTTCGGCGTACGGCGGACGGCGTTGAAGCGAGCGACGCGAAGCGAAGCGAACGTCAGTAGTAGATCGTGCGCGTCAGGTGATGCGGATGGTGCGTCTTGTGGAAGGGCACCCAGAGGCGGGCGTCGATCTGCGGGACGATCACCTGCAGCTCCGGTGGGCGCAGCGCGTTCACCTCGTCGGTGAGCAGCGCCGTCGCGTAGATCGTGTGCGCGCGCAGCTCGACTTCCCACGGGCTGCCGGCCTCGATCAACTCTCCGCGTGCGATCGCCCGCTCGAGCGCGTCGCTGTAGCGGAAGATGCCGAGCACGCGCAGCCCGACCGGCACGATGTAGTCGGCGAACGCGGAGAGCCGGTCGAGGTCGGAGATCCCGAGCCCGCCCGGCAGCGAGACGTGCAGGAACCAGAACGCGAGCTGGGCGAGCTTGTAGAAGCGGACGGTTCTCCCCTGGTACTCGGCGACGTCGTCGAAGCGCGGGAAGTCCCGCACGAGCAGCTCGAGCAGGCCGTTGCCGTCGGCGTACAACGACGGCGACGCGGCCGCCACGAGGTTGTGAAAGCGGCCGTCGTAGCGCTCGACGAGCGTCGCCCCCGCATCGCGCAGGATTGCAGACCGCTCGTCGAGCATCTGCAGCTCGGTCGTCCCGCCGCGGAAGAGGTGGCGGAGGTCCTCCGTCGTGACCTGTGCGAGATACGCCCCGTCGAGCACGTCGACGCCCTCCACCACCGCACGGTGCAGGCAGTAGAGCAGCGCGTCCGAGTCTGCGTACACAGCGCCGTCGGCCACCTGGTCGAAGCGCACGCCCGTCTCGAAGTCGGTGTATGCGAAGTTGAGGAGGTTCGCGACGAGGATGAAGTCGATCGTGGCCTCACGGTCGAGCTCGACCGCGAACGGGAGCAGGAAGCGGGGAAACGGCAGTTCCTCGTAGCCGAGCCACTGCGCGACGTCGTGCACGCGCGCAGGATCCGTCGTCACGTCCTTCGACTCCGCGACGACGGGAATGACGCTGTCGAGCACGGGATGTCCGTGACCGAGACAGCGTGGAGCCTTCAGTGTCACCGGAAGAACGTACAGCCGACGTCAGGGCAGGCGCGGCGACCAGAGCGCCGACAACCCCCCCGCGAGCACGAGGAGCGCCGCGCCCACGGCGAGGAGGACGTCGGTCACCTCGACACGGCCCGGTGCCCGGCCAAGGCTCGAGCCGAGCTTCGCGTAGGCCGCATCGACCGCGCCGGCGGAGCGCGCCCGGAAGAACCGGCCGCCGGTCTGCTGGGCGATCGCCTTCAGCGTCACCGGATCTGGGCTGAGCCCGCGGCGGCCGGGCCCGAACGGGCCGCCGCCGAAGCCGCCTCCGCCGCCGCCACCGCCTCCGAATCCGCCCGAGTACCCGCGCAGCGTCGTCGCTCCCGTCGTGCCGAGGGCGACGGTGTAGACCGGGAATCCGGCCGCTCTGGCCCGGGCCGCGCCGGCGAGCGGCTGCAGCTCACCCTGCGTCTGACGCCCGTCCGAGAGGAAGAGGATCGACACGAGCGTGCTCGCGACCTGCGGCGCCGCCGCCGCGGTGTACGACGCGAGCGAGCCGCTCTTCTGGTCGCCCGTCGCCTGGATCCCGAGCCGCACAGCCGCGGCGATCGCGTCGCCGATCGCCGTGCCGCCGAAGCCGCGGAACTCACCCGCCGCATCGACCCCCACGCCGACGAGCGCGTGGTCACGCGTCGGCGGCGTGGCGACCTGAGCCTCGCCCGCGAACAGCACGAGCCCGACGCGCACCCGGGCGGGGACCTTGTCGAGGAACGTGTGGAGCGCCTTCTGGGCCGCCGAGAGCCGGGTCGGCTTGACGTCGATCGCCTGCATCGAGCCCGACACGTCGAGCACGAGGATGATCGTCGCCTTGTCGCTCGTCACCGTCGAGACGACGCGCGGCCGCGCCACCGCGACGCACAACGCCGCGAGCGCAGCCAGGAACAACCCGGTCGCGAGGTAGCGGCGCCATGGGCGCCCTGCGGCTGCGACCAGGGCGAGCACGTCGAGGTTCGTGTAGCGAACGGCATAGCGCGCCCGACGACGCTCCGCGAGCGTGAAGAGAGCGAGCGCGAGCGGGACGGCGAGAAGCGTGAGCAGCAGCAACGGGTGGCCGAAGCTCATACGCCCACCGCGCACACGAGGTCGACCTGGACGATTGTGGTCGTCTGGTTTGCGAGGCTTGTGTGCGCCGAGACGCGCACACTGCCGCGACGCACGACCTGCTTCACCCGGACGCTTTGCACCAGGGCCGCCGGCGGGGGCGACTCGCTGTAGAACGCGACGGCGTGCGTCGCGCGCACGAGCCGTTGGCGGGCCGGGCAGCGAGCGACGAGCTGCATGGTGAGGCCCGGGAGGACCATCAGCTTCCTCACGACCCGGACGGTCGGCTTGCCAGGCTTGAACGCGCGGTAGGCCGTCGGTGCGCGCTGCCCGCCGCCCGACGCGGGGACGCAGCCGAGGTGCGGGCGGAAGCTCGCGACGCCGCGCGCTCCGACGAAGCGGCCGAGGAACACGGCAGATCCCGTCGTCGTGATGCCGGGATTCACCGGGCTGCCGAGCCCGCCGACGAAGCCAAGCTCGACCGCACGGCTGCTCAGCTCCGCGTCGAGCCCACCGACGATGAACCGCTTCGGGCAGTCGAGCTGGAACTCGGTGCCGCCGCTCGTCGCGACGACCCACGGCCCGGCGACGGGGACGCACACCTGTAGCCCGCGGCACTCGCTCGTCGCAGCGACGGCGCCGGCCGCGACGGCGAGGGCCGCAGACGCGGCGGCGACACACGCGGCGGCGCCCCTCACACGATCCTCCGGAACCAGAGCGTCGAGAGCGCGCCCGCCGCGAGCAGCACGACGATCGACCCGGCGGCGAACAGGTCTGTGACCTCACGGTCGACGGTGCGGTGCCCCACGCGCGTTGCGAGGTGCTCGTAGACGCGGCTGAGCGCGACGCTCGTGCGCGCCCGGAAGAACTCGCCACCGGTCGTGCGCGCGACGGCCTGCAGCGTTCCGGGGCTCGGCGGCACGCGGATCTGCTCCTGGTAGCCGCCGACGAGCTTTGCGGTGACGATGCCCTTCGGCGTGCCGACGAGCACCGTCGAGATGGTGACGCCGAGCGCCTTCGCGCGCTTCGCTGCGGCGAGCGGCGGTGTCCGGCCGCCCTGGCGCGCGCCGTCGGAGATCAGGAGCACCGTCGTCGGCGGCACGACGCCCTCGCGCGCCTTCTGCCGCAGGCCGATGCGCGCGGAGAGCAGGATCGCGTCGCCGAGCGCCGTGCCTTCGCCGGAGACGAGGCCTGCGAGGCCGGTACGGACGAGCGCGTGGTCGGTCGTCGGCGGCACCGCGACGAACGCGCGGCTCCCGAAGGCGACGAGCGCGACGTCATAGGTGCTCGGGACCTTGGCGAGGAAGGCATCGCCGGCGTTGCGCGCCGCGTCGAGCCGTGAGGGGCGGACGTCCTTCGCCGTCATCGAGCGCGACACGTCGATCGCAAGCACCACCGTCGCCTCTTTGCGCGGGATCGACAGGTGCGTGTGCGGCCTCGCCGCGCCGACGATCATGGCGGTCAGCGCGAGCAGGATCAACGCCGGCGGCACGTACCGCAGCCGGCCCGGACGGCGTGGCACGAGATTCGGGAGCAGCGCGAGACTCGAGAAACGCGCGGCGCCCGCGCGCCGCCGCCGCTCGTTGCGGAGCCACAGGGCGAGCAGGAGCGGCACGGCGAGCAGCCCGACGAGCGCGAACGGCTGTGCGAACCTCACCGGCGCGCTCCGAGAAAGCCCGCATACGCGCGGAGCCAGTCGCCCGACGTCGAGAGGACGACATGAGGGACGCCGAGCGCGGAGAGCACCCGCGCAACGCCCGTGCGTTCCGCGGCCGCGGCGACGGCGAAGCGCCGGCGCAGGCTCGTGCTGCGGGTGTCGACGCGGATCTGCCGTCCGGTCTCGGGGTCGACGAGCCACAACTCGCCGACGTCGGGTAGCTCCTGCTCGCGCGGATCGCCGATCTCGACGGCGAGCACTTCGTGCCGGCTCATCAGCTCGAGCAGCGGCTTGCGCCAGTCGAGCGGGCCGCGGAAGTCGGAGACGATCACGACGACGCCGCGCTGGCGTGCGATTGCGCCGGTGCGCCGGAGGGCCTCGCCGAGAGAGGTCGCCCCGACGTGCTCCTGCTCGGGCGCCTGCTGGAGCGCGGCGAGCAGGCCGATCAGGCCGGCGCGCCCCTGCGTCGGCGGCAGCGTCGTCGGGCTCCGGCCGCCGAAGGTGGTGACTCCGAGCCGGTTGCCGCGGCGTGTCGCGATGTGCCCGGTGGCGATCGCGACGCCGTCGGCGACGTCGGCCTTGCGCCGGTCGGCGGTGCCGAACTGCATCGAGGGCGACGTGTCGAGCACGAGCCAGGTCGCGAGCACGCGCTCGGCGAGATGTACGCGCACGTGCGGGATGCCGGTGCGGGCGGTGACGTTCCACTCCATCTTGCGGACGTCGTCGCCCGCTTCGTACGGGCGGACCTGCGCGAGCTCGACGCCGTCGCCGTAGCGGGAGGAGCGATACTCGCCCGCCAGCATCCCCGAGAGCCGGCGGCCGACCTCGATCTGCAGCGCGTGCAGGAGGTCGAGCGGGAGCGCGCCGGGCCCGGGACGCTCCGGGGTCGACGACCCCAGGAGCGGCGAGATGTTCATCCTGTGCTCCGGCTGAGGGCCACCTCCGGCACGGGGACTGCGGCGAGCACCGAGTCGAGGATGCGATCCGGCGTGATGCCCTCCGCCAGGGCCTGGTAGCTCAACACGAGGCGGTGGCGGAGCCCGTCCTTCGCAAGCGCGCGGACGTCGTCGGTCGTCGCGTAGTCGCGGCCCCGGATGAGCGTGAGCGCGCGCGCGGCCTGCACGACGCTGATCGGCCCGCGCGGGCTCGCGCCGAACGAGACGAACGGGGTGAGCTCTGCGAGGCCGACCGACTCCGGGCGGCGGGTCGCCGCGGCGAGCGCGACGGAGTAGCTGACGAGCGCCGGGTCGACGTACACCTTCAGCACGGCGGCCTGGAGCTGCTTGAGATCGTCGAGGGAGAGCGCCTCACGCAACTCGGGGTGCGGCACGAGCTGGCGCTGCACGATCGTCAGCTCTTCGTCGTGCTCCGGATAGTCGATCAGGATCTTCAGCATGAACCGGTCGAGCTGCGCCTCCGGCAGTGGATACGTGCCCTCGGACTCGATCGGGTTTTGCGTCGCCATCACGAGGAACGGCGAGGGCACGGGGTACGACGTGTGCGCGATGGTGACCTGGCGCTCCTGCATCACCTCGAGGAGCGCGCTCTGCACCTTGGCCGGCGCGCGGTTGATCTCATCGGCGAGCAGGAAGTTGCAGAAGACCGGGCCGAGCTCGGTGTCGAAGGTGCCGTGGTCGGGTCGGTAGACCCGCGTCCCGACGAGATCGGCGGGCACGAGGTCCGGTGTGAACTGCACGCGGGCGAACGTGCCGCCGAGCACGTCGGCGGTGGTCTTGATCGTGAGCGTCTTCGCGAGCCCGGGGACGCCTTCGATCAGCAGGTGGCCCTGGGCGAGGAGGCAGACGAGGACGCGCTCGAGCATCTGATCCTGCCCCGCGATGACGCGGCGGATCTCGAAGAGCGCCTGTTCGAGCCGGTCGCTGATCTCGGCGGGCGAGGGCGGAGAGTCGTTCGGCTGGTCGGACACGGAGACCTCCTCGTCGCGGAAGCCCCGATTGAATCAGGAGAAGCTAAGGAGTGCGTGAGGCTTTTCGGGCTGTTTCCTGCCCGGCGGCTATAACTCTCCGATCGTGGGCCATACGACCTGGACGCGGCGTTGCGGCTCTCGGTAGGGGAGCAGACGCTCAGGCTCGCCGAGACGTTCACGATCGCGAGCTCGTCGGTGGACGTCGAGCGTACGTGCGTCGTGACGCTCGAGCACGACGGCGTCACCGCATACGGCGAGGGCGCCCCCGTCGACTACTGGGGCGAGAGCGTCGACGGGATGCTGGACGCGATCGAAGCGGACGGGCCGGCGCTCCTCGGCGACGATCCGTGGGCGCTCGAGCGGATCTGTGCCGGGCTCGGCGCGTGGGACGGCCCGCAGGGCGCGAAGATGGCGCTCGACGGCGCGCTCCACGACTGGGTCGGGAAGCGCGCCGGCCTGCCGCTGTGGCGCCTGCTCGGGCTCGACGCGGTGACGCCGGAGACGAGCTTCACGATCGGCATCGACTCGGTCGAGGGCACGCGCTCGCGCGTCGCGCGTGCGGGCGGCTTCGCGGCCCTGAAGGTGAAGCTCGGCGGGGCGGCCGACCTCGAGCGCCTGGAGGCGGTCCGCGAGACGACGGACGCCCGGATCCGCGTCGACTGCAACGAGGGTTGGACGCTCGACACGGCGTGCGAGCTGCTCCCGCGCCTGATCGAGCTGGGGGTGGAGTTCATCGAGCAGCCGTTTCCGGCCGGCGACCGGGCGAGCTTCGACGCCTACCGGGCGCTTCCGGCGCGGCTGCCGGTGTTGATCGACGAAGGGTGCAGGGACCTGGCGAGTGTCGCCGGCATAGCCGGCTACGCCGACGGGATCGTCGTCAAGCTGTCGAAGTGCGGCGGCATCCGCGAGGCGCTGCGCATGATCCATGCGGCCCGCGCGCTCGGTCTCGCGGTGATGCTCGGCTGCATGATCGAGTCCGAGCTCGGGATCGCCCAGGCGGCGCAGCTCGGGCCGCTCGCCGACTTCGTCGACCTCGACGGCCACCTGCTGATCGAGAACGCGCCGTTTCGCGGGCTCGGGCTCGAGGACGGCCGCCTCGTGCTCTCCGGCTCGCCGGGGTTGGGCGTCGAGCCGCAATGACCGAGCGCATCGCCCTGCTGACGGCCGGCCTCTTCGCCGAATCCGACGCGAAGACCGCCCACGGGGTCATCCGCTACGGCAGGCGCGAGGTCGTCGCCGTCGTCGACCGCGTGCACGCGGGCCGCGCCGCCTCGGAGGTCGTGCCGTTCACGGACCGTGCTGTGCCGATCGTCGCAACGGTCGGGGAGGCCCACGCGCTCGGTGCCGAGGTGCTGCTCGTCGGCGTCGCGCCCGCGGGCGGGAAGCTCGACGCCGGCTGGCGTGCGCCGCTGCTCGACGCGGCGGCGCTCGGGATGTCTCTCGAGTCCGGGCTGCACGCCGTGCTCGCCGACGACCCCGAGCTCGCCGCCGCTGCCCGCGCGCACGGCGTCAAGCTGCGCGACCTCCGGACGGCGCCGAAGGAGCTCGACGTCCCGTCCGGCTCGGCGGAGCGCGCGACCGCGCAGGTCGTTCATTCCGTCGGATCCGACTGCGCGATCGGGAAGATGACCGTCACGCTCGAGCTCGACCTCGCGGCGCAGAAGCGCGGGCTTCGCTCGATCTTCGTCCCGACGGGGCAGACCGGGATCGCGATCGCCGGCTGGGGCATCGCCGTCGACCACGTGATCTCCGACTACATCGCAGGGGCGGCAGACACGCTCGTGCGCGACGGCGCCGCGCGCGGCGACCTGCTCTGGGTCGAGGGCCAGGGCTCGATCTACCACCCGGCGTACTCCGGCGTCACGCTCGGCCTGCTCCACGGCTCGGCTCCCGACGCCCTGCTTCTGTGTCACCAGGCCGGCGCCGACCACATCGACGGCTACCCCGCGACGCCGATCCCGGCGCTCCCTGAGGTCGTTCGGGCCTACGAGGAGGCGGCCGCGTGGCTTCGGCCCGCCCCGGTCGCCGCGATTGCCCTCAACACCTCGTGGCTGGACGAGAATGGCGCCCGTGAGGCGATCGCAGCCGCCGAAACGGCGACCGGCCTCGTCGCCGACGATGTCGTCCGCTACGGCCCGGACCGGATCCTCGACGCGGTTCTCGCCCGGCTCTCATGACGGAGGCGGCGCAACGTGATTGCATGCTCGGAGACACACGCCAAGCCAGATACGAAAGGACCCGCATGAACCTGCTCACGAAGCGCACCCGTACGGGCCTCGTCGCGCTCGTTGCCGTGGTGGCGCTCGCCACTGCCGCCGTCGCGCAGGCCGCCGGCATCAACCCTCCGCCGAACATCAAGAGCGCGGGGAAGCTCGTCTTCTGCAGCGACATCACCTATCCGCCGGAGGAGTACTACAAGAAGGGCACTACGACGGCGATCGGCTCGGACATCGACATCGGCACCGCGATCGCCAAGCGGATGGGCGTCAAAGCCCAGTTCGACAACACCGGCTTCGACGGGATCATCGCAGCACTGCTCTCGAACAAGTGCGACGCGATCATCAGCGGCATGAACGACACGCCGGCCCGGGCCAAGCAGGTCTCGTTCGTCGACTACATCTCGGTCGGGCAGTCGCTGATGGTGAAGAAGGGCAACCCGGAGCACATCTCGAAGCTCAGCACGCTGGCCGGCAAGAGCGTCTCGGTCGAGGTCGGAACGACGAACAAGGACTTCCTCGATGCAGCAAACAAGAAGCTCTCGAAGAAGATCACGGTCGTCTCCTTCCCGAAGGACACGGACGCTGCCAACGCCCTCAAGACAGGCAAGGTCGACGCGTACTTCGGCGACTCGCCGGTCGTCGCGTACTACATCCAGCGTGATCCGGCGTCGTTCGGCTTCGCCGGCTCGCCGATCAACCCGATCGCTGTCGGCATCGCGATGCAGAAGAAGAGCACCGCGCTGAAGGCGGCGGTCCAGAAGGCCGTCGACGCAATGTACGCGGACGGGTCGATGAAGAAGATCCTGGCGAAGTGGAAGATGAGCGACTTCGCGCTGAAGGGCAAGTAAGCGAGATGCACGGTGCCCTCGCGGCCGTCGACTGGAGCATCATCAAGAACCGGATTCTGCATCCGGACTCGACGTTCATGTCGGCACTGTGGAAGACGGTCTACATCGCCGTCGTGTCACAGATCATCGGCGTGCTGCTCGGGCTCGTCGCAGCCCTCGCCCGGATGTCGCGGCTTCGTCTGCTGCGGCTCCTGTCGGGGCTCTACGTGCTCGTCTTCCGCGGCACGCCGGTGATCGTCCAGATCTTCTTCGTCTATTTCGGCGCCAACCTGCTGTTCGGCTTCGACCTGTTCCCGCGGACGGTGGGCTTCGGCGCCTTCACCGTCAGCGGGGCGGTCATGGCGGGGATCACGGCGCTCTCGATCAACGAGGGCGCGTACATGCGGGAGATCATCCGCGCCGGCATCGACTCGATCGACAGGGGCCAGATGGAGGCTGCGAAGTCGCTCGGGATGCCGCCCGGTCTCGCGATGCGGCGCATCGTCCTGCCGCAGGCGGCGCGGGTGATCGTTCCGCCGCTCGGCAACGAGTTCAACAACATGCTCAAGACGACGTCGCTGCTCGCCTTCATCGGCGTCACGGAGATGTTCCAGGACGCCGACATCCATTACTCGACGACCTTCAAGCCGGTCGAGTACTTCGCTGCGGTCGCGTTCTGGTACCTCGTGCTTACGACGCTCTGGAGCTTCGCGCAGGCGTGGATCGAGCGGAAGCTGGCGGCGGACGAGCGCGGGGACGACCTGTCATGGCGCGAGCGCTGGATGCACGCGTTCGCGCCTGTCGGTAACGCCTGGTGGAGAGTGCGCGGATGAGCGACGTCGTGATGCGCGCGACCGGTGTGCACAAGCGCTTCGGCCGCCTCGAGGTGCTGAAGGGGGTGTCGCTCGAGCTCACGCCGCGAGAGAGCGTCTGCATCATCGGGCCGTCGGGCTCCGGCAAGACGACCTTCATCCGCTGCATCAACCATCTCGAGAAGATCGACGCGGGCCGGATCGAGGTCAACGGGCATCTGATCGGCTACCGCGAGCGCAACGGCAAGCTCCTCGAGGACTCGGAGAAGAACGTCGCGCGCCACAGGACCGAGGTTGGCATGGTCTTCCAGCGCTTCAACCTCTTCCCGCACATGACCGCCCTCGAGAACGTGATCGAGGCGCCGGTTCGCGTGCGGGGCGTCCCGCGCGACCAGGCGGTTGCCGACGCGGAGAAGCTGCTCGAGCGCGTCGGCCTGCTCGAGAAGTGCGGCACGTATCCGGCGAAGCTCTCGGGCGGCCAGCAGCAGCGCGTCGCGATCGCGCGGGCGCTCGCGATGAAGCCGGCGCTGATGCTCTTCGACGAGCCGACGAGCGCCCTCGACCCCGAGGTCACGGGAGAGGTGCTCGCCGTGATGGAGGAGCTCGCGCTCGAGGGAATGACGATGATCGTCGTCACGCACGAGATGGGCTTCGCCCGCAAGGCGGCCGACCGCGTCGTGATGATGGACGAGGGCCTGATCATCGAGGAGGGGACGCCCGAGCACTTCTTCGAGGCGCCGGCGCACGAGCGGACGAAGCAGTTCCTCTCCCGGATTCTCTGACGCCAGGCTGCGCGCGGCTATTCTGGAGGCGGCGTCCCGTGCTTCCCGTCCCTGCACGAGCCCGCCGTGTCTCCGGATCGAGGGGCCCGAGAGGGGAGTTGTATGGCTACAAAGCGGCAGCAGACAATGGCAAAGCGCGACCGCGAGCAGGCCGTGCTCGAGAAGCGCACCCAGAAGCGCCTCCGCAAGGAAGCCGCCCGCAACGAGCCCGAGGGCGAGGCCACCGAGCCCGAGCCCTACGTGCCTGGCCCCGATTCCCTGCGCGACGCGGACGGCCACGTGATCCAGGTCGATTTCGACCCGAAGATCTAGACCCGCAGCAGCTAGGCCTGCGGGATGCGGGCCTCGAGCGCGGCCGTGACGGCCTCGCGCACGGGCTCGAGCTCGATGCGATCGAGCACGTTCTGGAAGAAGCCGCGCACGACCATGCGCTCGGCCTCGGCGCGCGGCAGGCCGCGGGTCATCAGGTAGAAGAGCTGCTCGCGATCGACGCGGCTGACGGTCGCACCGTGGGTGCAGCGCACGTCGTTCGCCATGATCTCGAGGCCCGGGATCGGCACGGCGTGCGCCGTCGGCGACAGCATCAGGTTGCGGCACTCCTGGTAGGCGTTCGTCTTCTGCGCCTCGGGCTCGACGCGAATCATTCCGCGCCACACGGCGGTCGCGTGATCGCGCAACGCGCCCTTGAAAGCGAAGTCGCTCTCGCAGTTCGGCGCGATGTGCTCCTGGAAGGTGTCGTAGTCGAGGTGCTGGTTGCCGTCGGCGAAGTACGCGCCTGTCACCCGCGACGTCGCGCCGGGACCGTTGAGGTCGTTCTGGATGCGCGTCTTGCCGCGCTTCGAGCCGAAGCCGCCGGCGACCCAGTCGAGCTCGGCGTCGCGCTCGACGCGCGCGTGATGCGACGCGAAGTGCCACGTCTCGGTCGAGAGGTTCTGCAGCGAGACGTACTCGAGCTTCGCGTTCTGCTCGACGAACAGCTCGGTCACCGCATTCGAGTACGCAGCCGTGTCGGGAGCCGGCGACGCGTACTCCTCGATCAGCGAGGCCCGCGCGCCCTCCTCGGCGACGACGACGAGACGCCAGAACGTCTGGCCTGTTACTGCGATGCGCACGTAGAGCGGCTTCTCGAGCACGACGCCCTTCGGTACGACGACGAGCAGGCCGTGCTTCCACATCGCCGCGTTGTGCGCGGCGAACTTCTCGTCCCAGCCGACGAGCGAATACAGCTTGTCGAAGTCCTCGGGGAGCGGCCCGAAGAGCACGCCCTCGGGAGCGCTCGCGATCTCGATCCCCGCCTCCGTCACCGTCGCGTAGCCCGCGACGTCGAGATCGAGCATCGTCGAGATCTCGGCCGTGCCGGCCCCGCTCGTGAACGACTCCGGATCGAACCCGGACAGATCGGTGAAGCGCCAGTGCTCTTCGGTGGTATCGGGAATCGGCAGGCTGCGGTAGGCCTCTACCGCCTCTGCTCTAGCCAACAGACCCTTCCATCTGGAGCAGGATCAGCCGGTTCATCTCGACCGCGTACTCGAGCGGTAGCTCCTTCGTGATCGGCTCGACGAAGCCCGACACGATAATCGCGCTCGCCTCCGACTCGAAGAAGTCGCGCGACATGAGATAGAAGAGCTGCTCGGTGCCGATCTTCGACACCGTAGCCTCGTGGCCGATGTCGACCTCGTCCTCCTCGATCTTCATGTACGGGTACGTGTCGGAGCGCGAGCCCTCGTCGAGGATCAGCGCGTCGCAGACGACCTTCGACTTCGAGCCGCGTGCACCCTTGGCGACTTGCAGGAGCCCGCGGTATCCGGCGCGGCCGCCGTCCTTCGAGATCGACTTGGACGTGATGATCGACGTCGTGTTCGGCGCGACATGGACGCACTTGCCGCCCGCGTCCTGATGCTGGCCCTTGCCGGCGAATGCGATCGACAGCACCTCGCCGTGCGCCCGCTCGCCCATCAGCCAGATCGCCGGGTACTTCATCGTCAGCTTCGAGCCGAGATTGCCGTCCACCCACTCCATCGTCGCGTCCTCGTAGGCGATGGCACGCTTGGTGGCGAGGGTGTAGCCGTTGGTCGACCAGTTCTGGATCGTCGTGTAGCGGCAGCGGCCGCGCGGCTTGACGATGATCTCGACGACCGCCGAGTGCAGCGAGTCGGAGGAGTAGA
>ORJL010843397.1_pt1 | contig 12782 bp, 7 predicted proteins | sample 1779941 | NCBI WGS metagenome assembly ORJL01 (sample SAMEA104232317, study PRJEB22302) | groundwater metagenome | biome: forest; feature: aquifer; material: groundwater | place: USA | collected 2011-08-07 | depth 5.8 m
CCCGCCGCGCCCTATCACTCGTCGTGCGATCGACGCTCGTCGTCCTCATCGCCTGTTGCCTCGCCGACGTGCAATGCGTGAAACGCAGCCGCGATCTGACGGTCATCTTCCTGTTAGACCGCTCCCATAGCGTCGAGTCGTTGCAGGATCAAGAGGAGCAATTCGTCCACAAGGTGGCCGAGCGCATTCCGCCGAACGATCGCCTCGGGCTCATCGACTTCGCGCGAGAAGCGTATCTAGAACAACAGCCCATGATCGGCGGATACTTCATCCCGCCCGGTCGTCTGCCGCCCATGCCCGATGCGGAGCGGACCAACGTCGCCGCGGCGCTCCGCCTGGCGATGGCCATGTTTCCGCACGACACGGCCAAGCGCATGGTGCTCCTGTCCGACGGCAACGACAACATGGGCGACGTGCTCACCGAAGCGCGACGGGCGAAGGCGGACCGCATCCCGATCGACATCGTTCCCCAGACCTACCAACGCACCAACGAGGTCTTCTTCGAGCGAATGATCGCCCCCACCTACGCGGAAAAAGGAGAGCAAGTCCCCATCCGCATGGTGGCGAACACGACCCAGGCGACCACCGCGACCATCACCCTCACCCACAACGGCAAGGTCGTGCCGCTCTCGGACGAGCAGAAGCGGATCTCGCTGAAACCCGGCAGCAACACGCTATCGATGAAGCTGCCGGTGACAACCGATGGCACCCAGACGTACGAAGCGACCCTCCACGTCGACGATCCCTCGCGGGACGTGATGGCGCGCAACAACACCGCCAGTGCGTTCACCTTCGTCGCCGGCGGGAGTCGAGCGCTCCTGCTCAGCGCCAACGCCGCCCACGATCGCCCGCTCGCCGACGCCCTCCGCAGCGAGAACGTGGAAGTCGACCTGAAGGAATTCGGCGAGTTGGGCGACTTCCGCCTCCCGCAGATGATGAGCTACTCCTCGATCATCCTCGCCAACATCCCCGCGGCCACGTTCACCCAGGAACAACAGCAGGATCTGGTCAGCTACGTCCGCGACATGGGCAGCGGGCTCATTCTGACGGGCGGGGACGAGAGCTTCGGCGCCGGCGGATGGATCGGTAGTCCGGTCGAGGAGGTGACGCCGGTCACCTTCGAGATCAAGAACAAGCGAATGCTCCCGAAGGGAGCGTTGGTGCTGGTGGTTCACAGTTGTGAGATCGCCCGCGGAAACTTCTGGGCGAAGGAGATGGCGAAGAAGGCCGTCGACACCATCAGCTCCCAGGACTACATCGGCGTGCTCGACTACAGCTACTCGCCGATGGGCGAAAACTGGGAGGTTCCGCTGCAACCCGCCACCAACAAGGCCGCGGTCAAGGCGAGAATCGACCGCATGCAGAACGGCGACATGATGGACTTCGGGCGCATCATGGAGATGGCCTACAAGGAGCTGACTGTGGGGCGCGGGAAGGACGCGGCGCAGAAACACGTCATCCTGTTCAGCGACGGCGATCCGCAGCCGCCGTCCGACAAACTGCTCGATGCGTACGCCGCGGCCAAGATTACCGTTTCGACGATCGGCATCGGCTGGGGGCAACACGTGATGGAACCCACGCTAAAGAAAGTCGCCTATCGCACGGAGGGTCGATACTACGCCGCGAAGAACCCCAACGAGCTTCCGCAGATCTTCGTGAAGGAATCCAAGGTCGTGCGTCGCCCGCTCATCATCGACGAACCGTTTCGACCGTCGGTACAAGACGCGTACAGCGAACTGCTGTCCGGGGTCGACGCGTCTGATGTGATTCCGCCGCTTGGCGGACTCGTGCTCACCTCCGTGAAGCAGAACCCCAACGTCATTCTGCCGCTCACCCGAAGAACGGACGACGGGGACGATCCCGTGTTGGCACACTGGCAATATGGCCTGGGCAAGTCCGTCGTCTTCGCCAGCGGATATTGGCCCGCGTGGGGCGATGCGTGGACGCGATGGTCCAAGTTCGCGAAGTTCTGGGCCCAGTTGGTGCGCTGGAGTTTCCGACAGGAAGCGCCGGCCAACTTCGACACCTACACGAAGATCGAAGGGAACAAGGGGACGGTCGTCATCGACGCCTTGGACAAGGACGCCGGATATCTAAACAACCTGCAACTTCGCGCACGATTGATGGGCCCCGACAGCCGCGTGATTCCGCTTCAGTTCACCCAGCGCGGACCCGGCGTGTACCAGGCCGACTTCGACGCGGAACGATCGGGGGCGTATCTCGCCAGCGTGCAAGCGGGCGATGGTCAGCGAAGCCTCGGCACGATTCGAACCGGCGCGACCGCGCCGTTCTCCCCGGAATACCGCGATCTGAAGGCGAACGAGACCGTGCTTCGACAAATCGCCGAAATCACCGGCGGACGCTGGATCGATCGCCCGGCTGAAAACACGGATATCTTCAGCCACGATCTTCCCCCGACCGAGGCGAAGAAGCCCGTGTGGGACTGGGTGCTGGCGTGGTTGGCGCTGCCGGTGTTCCTGCTCGATGTCGCGGTGCGGCGGCTGGCGAGCTGGGTCGCGCTGTCCTTCGCCGCCGAGGCGCTGCTTCTCACGGTTCTGTTGTTCGGTTTCGACATGGCCCACTTCGGATTCTGGAGCGTCGTCCTCGCCCTCGTGATCGCGGAGGTCGTCGGATGGACGATTCGACACCAGGCGATCGGCCCGTTCTTCGCCTACCTAACCCACGGTGTCACGGCGTTGGCACAATCCGGCGAACGCAGCGAAGCCTCACTGCGGAAACTCAAAGGCACGCGCGACCGCGTCCGCGAAGGGCAAACGGCAGCGGGCGACGTTTCCTCCATCGCCGGTGAACCGGAGCGTGACACGATCCCCGTTGTGGTACGAAAGCGCCGCTTCGACGTGGGCGATGTTCGAGCGAAGCAATCGACGGGCGATCTAGCCGACGCCCTCGGCGGAGCGAAACGAGAGACGGAATCCGACGCACCGCGGAAGCCCGCATCATCCGGTGAGAACGAGGCGGGCCCGGAATCCATGACGGAACGATTGTTGCGAACGAAACGAAAGGGCAAGGAGTGACGCTTCAGTACCAACGCGAAGCGTGTGTGGCACCGGCATCTTGCCGGGGTGTCCTGCCTCTGGTGTGGCACCGGTTTTCAACCGGTGCGCGCACGGGTTGAAAACCCGTGCCACACGGTGCCGAGTACGCGGGAACTCGTTGGACCCTGCATCGTGCGACGAGATGATGTGGAGGCCTGTGTCGAGGATTACCTATGACAACAAAGATTGATCCGATGGTGGAAAAGGCGACGGCGGAGTTGCGCGGCAAATTTCAGGCGCTTCGGACGGAGATCGGCAAGGCCATCGTCGGGCACGAAGAGATCGTGAACGGCGTGCTCACCGCTCTCTTCACCGGCGGGCACGTCTTGCTCGAAGGCGTGCCGGGACTGGGTAAGACCTATCTCATCCGCGTGCTCGCCCAGGCCGTCGATCTCAAGTTCGCCAGAATTCAATTCACGCCCGATCTGATGCCCGCGGACATCATCGGCACCACCATCATCACGGAAGAGCCGGGCGGCGGACGACGACAATTCGTGTTCCAAAAGGGTCCGCTCTTCGCCCAGATCGTCCTCGCCGATGAAATCAATCGCGCGACGCCCAAGACGCAGTCCGCCTTGCTCGAAGCCATGCAGGAGCACTCGGTGACCGTCGGTGGCACTCGGCACGTGCTGGAAGAACCGTTCTTCGTCATGGCCACGCAGAACCCCATCGAACAGGAGGGCACGTATCCGCTGCCCGAAGCCCAGCTCGACCGTTTCATGTTCAAGCTCGTCGTCGATTACTCCTCGCGCGAGGAACTCAAGACGATCATGGACCGCACCACCACGGGCTACAAGGCCGACGTGCAGAAAGTGATGAGCGGCGATGAAATCATCGGCACGCAGAACCTCGTCCGCCGCGTGGTGATGGCCCCGCACGTGCAGGACTACGCCATCCGCCTGACCATGGCCTCGCACCCCCAAGGCCCCTTCGCCCTGGAGATCACCAACAAATACGTCCGCTGGGGCGCCAGCCCCCGGGCCGCGCAAACGCTCACCCTCGCCGCCAAGCTCAACGCCCTCCTCGACGGCCGCTTCAATACGGCCTTCAGCGACGTGCAAAAGGTCTACCTGCCAACCATGCGCCACCGCACTCTGTTGAATTTCGAGGGCGAAGCCGAAGGCGTCAGCGTCGACGACGTGCTGCGCGAACTGATGGAAAAAACCCCGACAATGGGCGCGGGCGTAGCTGCGTAGTCTTGCGCGGTACTCTGTACGGATTTCTCTTCGGGAATGTGATTGGACTGATTAGGATGCGTCTCATGACAAAACCGTCGGGCAAGGAAATCCAGGAATTGGCTTGCAAGATCGTGCGAGAGCATCCGGCCGGAGTCAAGAACCGTGACGTGATCCGCGAGATTCTTGAGAGGCATCCCGATGCAAACCCCGACACCGTCGCCTCATACGTCTCAAAGTTAGACAAGGACTTTCCAGAATCAGTCACGAAACCCGACAAGGGGATCCTGGCTCCTGTCGACCTCGGACCGTCGGCGGGACCACCCACGCCAATTGCCAAGTCAGCCCCCGGCAAGCAGAAGGAGGAGCCGTACTACGGTCCGTTTGCGGAATACCTGGTCAACGAACTTGATGAGGCGACCGCGGCCGTCTCGCTGGGCGGCGCCGACCCCATGAAGAAATGGGGAACGCCCGACGTCGTTGGCGTGTATAGGTCGTCGGCGTCAGACATCATCAAGTTTCCGCCCGAAATCATCGCCGCCGAGATCAAGGCGGAGCCCAACGCGCCTGTGGTCGCGTTCGGCCAGGCGGTCGCTTATCGACTTTTTGCCTCCAAGTCCTACATTGTCATGCCCTCCGACTTGGGCGAGGCAAACGCCAGCCGTCTTGAAGCGCTTTGTATGTTGTACGGCATCGGTCTCGTTCTCTTCGGCGGTCCCCCGAAAGATCCGGGCTTTACGATTCGAGTGCGAGCGCAGCGTATTGCGCCCGACATGTTCTACGTGAACGAGTTCGCCCACCACCTGAGCAAGAAGGACTCGGATAAGTTCAAGAAACTCTTTCCGTGACGAAGAAAGGTCCGCACAGCGGACCCTACGGGAGGCGGACTGCACCGCCAAATACGAGACTCACGATGACGACCGCCACCGACAACCTTCTCTCTCCCGCCTTCATGGCCCGGTTGGACCAGCTTTCGCTGGTCACGCGGAAGATCTTCGCGGGCAAGATGCGCGGGGAGCGGCTGACCAAGCGGCGGGGGCAGTCGGTGGAGTTCGCGGATTTTCGCAGTTACGTTTCCGGCGACGATCTTCGCCACCTCGATTGGAACATCTACGCCCGCCTCGGGAAGCTTTTCATCAAGCTCTTCCTCGAAGAGGAAGACCTGCACGTCAGCATTCTCGTCGACGCGTCCAAGAGCATGAACTGGGGCGAGCCCAACAAGGGGCTCTACGCCCGCCGCCTCGCCGCCGCCATGGCCTACATCGGCCTCATCAACTTCGACCGCGTCAGCATCTACTCCTACGCCAACGGCCTCACCGGTGAACTCACCGGCGTTCGCGGTCGGCGGTTCATGGTCAAAGTGGTCGACTTCCTCTCGAACCTCGACTTCGCGGGCGAGAGCAACCTCGCGCTCGCGGGAAAGCAGTTCGCCATTCGCCACCCGCAGCCGGGCATCGTGCTCGTGCTCAGCGATTTCTTCGAGAAGGGCGGATACGAGGAAGGTCTGCGATACCTCCTCGGTCGGCGATACGATGTCTACGCCGCGCAGATTCTCTCTCCGGAGGAAGTGGACCCGGTGTTGGCGGGCGATCTGAAACTCACCGACGTGGAAGACGCCGATGTGGCCGAGGTCACGGTGGGGCGAGCGCTCATCAACCGCTACAAGCAGAATCTCCAAGCGTATTGCGCGGGCCTGAAGGACTATTGCACCCGGCGCGGCGTGAACTACCTCTTCACCACGACGACCGTGCCGTTCGACCAGATCGTGCTCTCCTACTTCCGGCAGCGGGGGCTTATACAATGAGGCGTCAACGATGAACTTCCTCAATCCCGCCGCCATTGCGATCGCCGCCGCGCTGACGGTTCCGCCGCTCGTGGCGCTCTACTTCCTCAAACTGAACCGGCAGGTGCGCTTCGTGCCGTCGACCTTGCTGTGGAAGAAGACGCTCGAAGACCTGCGAGTCAACGCTCCGTTCCAACGACTTCGCAACAGTCTTCTGCTGTGGCTGCAGCTTCTGGTACTGCTCGCCGGTGCGCTTGCGCTGGGCAAACCAATTTCCAAAATGACGCAGATTCAGGACGACACCGTCATCATTCTCGTCGACCAATCCGCGTCGATGGGCGTGATCGAGTCCGACGGACGCAGCCGGCTTGCGATCGCCAAGGAAGAGGCCCGCCGCGTCATCGACAACATGTCCGACGACGCCCGAGCGATGGTCATTGAGTTCTCGGATCAAGCGCACGTTGTGTCCTCGTTCGACCGCGACAAGGCCGCCCTCAAGCGAAAGATCGACTCCATCGAGCAAACCCAAAGCACCACGGCGCTGGGCGAAGCGATCCGCCTGGCCGAGACGTACGCCGACACGCTCCTTCTTCGTACCGAGGAAGCTGGCCGCGCCGCCACACCGGAGACGCCCCCGCCGCCCGCCACCGTGTTCCTCATGACCGACGGACGCATCGCCGATTCCGACACGGTCGCCCTGCAGAAACTCAACGCGGAGTCGATGCGGGTCAGCACCATCGGGAAGCGCCGCGACAACGTGGGCATCACGGCCATGTCCGCGAGGCGGCGATACGAAACGCCGCAAACGCTGGAGGTCGTCGCCACCGTGCAGAACTTTTCGGCCGAGGCACGGAGCGTCGATGCCAGTCTCTACATTGATGGGAAGCTGGTGGACGTAAAGACCGTGGATCTGAAATCGGCGAGCGTCGCCAACGAGCCCAACGGCGATCCGCTGAAATCCAGCGCAACGGCGACGGGAAACGCAAACGCGAGAACAAGCGAAGCGAACGGCGTCGTCGCGCCCGACAGCGTCCGCGGCGTGGAGTTCGACGCCTTCGATTTCGAGGGCGGCGGGGTAATCGAAGTCGTCCTCCGCATCGACGACGCCCTGCCCACGGACAACCGCGCCTGGTCCATCATCGACGAACCCCGCCGCGTCCGCGTGCTCCTCGTTTCCGAGGGAAATCCCGTGTACGAACCGTTCCGCGAAGTGCTCGCCGTCATGCCGGTCGAGCTGACCGTGCTCACGCCCAAGGAATACGAAACCGTCGACGATGCGAAGCTCCGCGACGGACCGCGAAGCCTGTTCGACGCAGTGATCTTCGACGGACATTCCACGGCCCGCCTTCCGCAAGGCAACTATCTCTTCTGGGGCGCGATCCCCAAGATCACCGGAGTGTCATCGCGCGGCACGATAGAAAACGAAATGATCTTCAATTGGGATGAGACGCATCCCGTCCTCCGCCACGTGGGCGTCGAGACCCTTCACATCTTCGAAGCCCAGCGATTGGAGCTCCCCGCGGAAGCGCGGACGCTGATCGAGGGGCACGAGTCGAAAGTGCTTTCCTACCTCACCCGCGACGGTTCGCAGTTTCTCATCAGCTCCTTCGCCCCGATCGGAGTGAACACAGCCGGCAAGCCCATCCTCAACACCGACTGGACAGGCTCTGTGGACTTCATCGTGTTCATGCACAACGCGGTCGACTTTCTCTCCTCCAACCTGGAAACAAGCAGCCAGAAAGCGATCGCGCCCGGCGAACCGATCGCCATGCCGCTGTGGAAACCGGCCGAATCCGTGAACGTGCTGCGTCCCAACGGCGAACGAGACTCGATCGCCGTCTCCGGCGGCGACACGGCCCACTATGGAAAGACCCGCGACGTCGGCGTCTACACCATCGAGGGCGGATCCGACAGACCGCGCCGCTTCGCCGTGAATCTCTTCAACGCCTCCGAAAGCAACATCGCCCCGGCCTCGGCGCTGCGATTGGGCGCCGATCGCGCCGACACGCAATCCGCGAAGATCGAAGCGAAACGCCCGATGTGGACTTGGTTCCTCCTCGCGGCGCTGGGCGTGCTCGTGCTCGAGTGGATCGTCTACAACCAACGCGTGTTCATTTGAGTGAGACCATCGTGAACACCGGCGATGCAATCCGCCTCCCGATCGCCCGCGGACGCGCGGCGACTCGCGCTCTGATCTGGGGCACGCCGGCGATGTTGCTCCTGGCAGCCGCCGCGATCGTCTTTCCGGAGCTGCGCTTCGCGTCGACCGGCGCAACGAGTGCGATCGTCGACTGGAGCATCGCCCTGGCCGCGCTGCCGCTGGGGATCGCCGGAATCGCGTGCGCCATCGCCGCGCTTCGCTGGGCGCTTGCGGCGTCCTGGCCCGCGCCGCTCGGAATCGTGGCCGATGCAAAGTCGCTGGAGTTTCGCCTGGGTCCGTTCGGGCGTCGAACCTACGACGCCGCGCGACTCGATGTGAAATACCTCTTCGAGCTCTCCACCGACGGCGAGGAGGAAGGCTATGAAGCGTTCCTCCCGGAAGAGGAACAAATGTCCCGCTTTCTCCCGCGCATTACGCATCCGATGTCACGCGAGCGACTAAACGCGCTGATCTTGAGGTTCACCGACGGAAACGAATCCGCCGCCGCCACCGCGCTTCGCCCCATCCTGGAACAATGGCGCCGGGCCAACTCCCTCCCCGCTTCCTAAGGGGGGACCGAGGGGGGTGTTTCCTCCTCGTAGGGTCCGCTCTGCGGACCTTTCTTCTCTGCCTTCCCCCCTTAACAAGAAGGGATCGAGGGGGGGGTTCTTCGGCCGTGGGTGCCCCATCCTCGCCACTGCGAGGGCGGGGGACGGAACGCACGTCGATGGAGGTGCGCTGTGGTCGCGTTTCCACCTGCGTCAATTCGGCGCGATGATGTTCTCGCTGACCAAATCGTCTTTGCGATTCGCCGACGTCCCAGTGCTGAACGAGACAATCTGCGCCCCCGGATCGACGAGGAAAAGAAACACCAAGTCATCGTCCTTGGTGAGTTTGTCCTCGGGGATCCGGGCGAACTTGCCGAGACCGCCGATCGACGTCCCCTCATGCTCGGGGAAATATTGAATCTCGATGACCTGCTGGGAACCGACGTTCGCCACCGCGTACTTCCCGCAAAGCAGAGTTTGTCGACCCTGGGAGTCCTCGACCACGTAATTCTGAACCGTACCCGTGGCGAAACTGATCGCGCGACCCAGCCCGCTGCGGGCTTGAAGCGCCGTCACGCCCAATCGCAACAACCGCTTGTCCGACGGTACCTCGAACTTCGAGATCGGTTGATCGCCGCCCTTCTCCTGGGCGTCGACCTCGCCCACCAGATGTCCGTTGCTCAGCTTGCCGTTGCTCGCCTGAAAATCCTTCTGCCCTCGGTACGCCCGCATCACCACGGGAAGATCGTCGCCGAACGTGGCCGCACCAGACTGGGCCGTCGCACGTCGCACGCGATCCGTCGTCTTCTCTCCCGCCGGTTTGGACTCCGTTTTCGCCGCGGAACCCGCCTCCGGTTTCGGCGCTTCTCCGGGGTTCGACGGCGGCACGGGGTCGGCCGGCTTCACCGGTTCCGACGGCGCCGACCCCGAACCCGATCCGCCTGAGTTCTCCGCTCCGCCCGTTGACGCACCTCGACGACGCCCACCCCGTTCCTGCCCCGCGCTGGGAGCGGCGCTCGGGGCCGCGGCGGGCGGACTCCCGGTCGATGGCGACCCCGCACCCGGTGCAGGCGGCGGTGGAGGCACCTTCGGCGGCGCGGGCTTCGCCTCCGCGGCGGCTTTAGCCTGCTCTTCCGACAAGAACTTCACCGACGCGCGAGCGTTCTTCTTGTACTCCAAAAAGTTCGGCACGAACCGTTTCGGCAGGTCGAACACCACCTCGACTTGGTTGCCGTCGCGAGGAACGAAAACCTCCTGCGTGACCGGCCAATCGCCCCGTGGATCCTTCCGGAAGCGTACGTGCCGGTTCACGATCTCCGTCGCATCGGCCTGTTGGATCGCAACGGGATACGCTTGCAGGGTCGGCCCCTTCCCATCCAACTTCCCCACCAACCGGAACTGACGAAGCGTGAACTCATGACTCTTGCGCTGCGGGTCCAACGCGGGCGCCTTCAGATCGACTCGCACCATTTGCAACATGCGATCGGCGTCCGCGGGAAGCTCCTCGTATTCGGCCAGCTGCTTCGGCGCGCCGCGCTTCGCCTCGGGCGCGGGCATGATCCGAAACACGGAGGCAACCGGCTCCGTACTGACCACCGCCATCGAACCCGGCGGCGCATAATGTCGTATGTCGCGCTTGGTCGTGTTCACCCACCCGATCGCCTGCGGCAGGTTCGGATGAAGCTCGCCGAACTTCTGCGTGCCGCTAAAGACGCCCTCCGACAACACGCCCGCCAAGCGCGAAGCGAAACGGTCCGGGCTTAACCACAGCTCATCCTCTTTGGCGCTCGCCGACGGCGGCTTCCGATCGCCGCCGCTTTTCGAGGCCGTCGCTTCCGCGTCGAACCGGGCGAACCCGATGATCGACTCCCCGAACGGGAGCATCTGCACCGAGAGCGCCATCACCCCCGTCATCACAAACCCGCTGATCAAACCGCATACGCCGGCGCCGACGCGATCGATCGACAGCGGCAACAGACAGTCCCGTCGGATGAGCTTGTCGAACGCGAGTCGCAGCAGCACCAGCGGTACGCCGAAGAGCGCCCCGAGCGCAATCGCGTGGGCAAAATCCGGCTTCCAGTACACCGCGAGAAGGTTCACCGCGATCCATTCGTAGAACCCGAACGCGATCGCCGCGCAACACACCGTCAGCACGGACATGATTAGGGCGCTGAAGAGCCCCTGCGTCGCTTGGAAATAGGCGATGCCGAGGAGAAGCAGCAAGAAAATGAGTGAAACCACCATGCGCGTCGACTTCCTATTTCTCGTTGGTGCGAAGGCAGCGGAGCACTTCGTTCATGCTGGTGGTCCCGTCGATCACCTTCAAGATCGCCTCTTCTTGCAGATAGTGCATCTTGTTCTTGCGGCACTCCGCCTGAACGCGTTCGACCGGCGCGCCTTCCGCGAGCAGCTTCGCGACCGCCGCATCCACCTGAAGCACCTCGAACACCGCCGTGCGACCGACGTACCCCGTTCCCTGACATTTCGGACAGGCGATCTCTCGTCCGCGTTTGTCGCGCTTGGGCTCGCTCGGCGGTCGATAGAACTGCTCGATCTTGTCCGCGGGCAGGTTGAGCTTCTTCAGAGTTACGGAGTCGGGCTTATACGCCTCGCGACAGTCCGGACAAAGCAAACGCACCAAGCGCTGATTCACAACGCCGAGCAGCGCCTTGGACGCCATCGCGTTGTCCGCCACCCAGGCGAGATACTTGGCCAGGGCGTCGAAGCAATCCTTCGCCCGCATCCCGAGATAGATCTTCCGATTCTCCACTGCCGCGCGCGTGGCGATCTTCGCCGTCTCGCGATCGTCGCACTCGTCCACGAGGACGATATCCGGCTCGCGCCGCAGAACGGTTTGAAGCACCCGAGCGTAGTTCAAATCCTTGTTGTCGCCCTCGTAGACCTGCTGCGTGACGTTGTCCAGGTCCAGCAAAGGTCGACGCTCCAAGGCATGAATGTTGTTGATGTACGCATCGTGCGTCTTGAGAATCGCGTATTGCGAAGTGGTCAAACCGTTCCCCGCGGGAGCGCTGAAGATCACCAGCCCATGCTGCTTCCGCATGAACCCGCTGATCGCTTCCAACCGTTGCGCCGCGAGACCCAACTCCGTCAGCCGCATCATCGCCGGTTTGGTCTGGATCTGCAGGCGTAGCTTCTCCCCCTGCATCGTCCCCGACGTCTGAACCTGCGTGAACCCCACCGCGCCCTCGTGCGAAAGGAGCGACGCCTGGAGCTTCCCGGTCTGCGGCCGACGAACCTCCTCCGCGTTCAACCCCGCTGCCTTCTTCAACAACCGAAGCACCCGCTCGCCCTTCTCCAGCGGAATCCCCTCTTTCAGATCCGCCTTCACCCCGTCCACGCAATACGCCAGGCGATAGTCCTCCTTCGTCGCCGCCATCTCCACCTCCGACGCCCGCCGCCACAGGAGGTCGAAAAGAAAATCTTGAACTGCGTCGAAATCGCGCCGTTCTTCCGGCGTCGCCCCAGGTTCCACGGTCTTCCCCGCGTGATCCGCCAATCGAACCCGAAGTCCCGCCTCCGTTGTCGAAGAGGGTCCGCCTTGTCGGCGTACCAAGCGCATGAAATGACCCGGCGTCAGCACCCGCGAAGTAACGGGCACGCGACCGTTGCGATGCAACACATAGCCCACCATCGGCGCCGCGGCGATGACCATCCAAACGATCAGTCCGACCGTGAACAAACCTTCCCGCCACGGCATCATGAACAACACGAAGTAGGCCACGAACGCGCCGGACAGCACCAGCATGTTCCAGTGCTCTCGGCGGGTCTTGACCACGTTCGTGTCACGGTCGATCCACTGCACCGCCGCCGCCCAGGCGAACAGCAACACCAACACCCCGCCCACCTTGTATGGGTCGATGTACCCCGTCAATTCACCCACAGCCGCTAGAATCAACAGCGTCGTCTCCGAATCTCAACCGAAACCGCGCACGCCGGCGTCACGTCCAACGTGGCGTCCGCGCTCATATCCCGCCCTGCATCCGCACCGCCGATGGTACTCGCGCCGATCCCCATCCCGCAACACAGCGCTGGTTGGGTGCCCCATCCTCGCTACTGCGA
>ORJL011122241.1_pt1 | contig 12780 bp, 14 predicted proteins | sample 1779941 | NCBI WGS metagenome assembly ORJL01 (sample SAMEA104232317, study PRJEB22302) | groundwater metagenome | biome: forest; feature: aquifer; material: groundwater | place: USA | collected 2011-08-07 | depth 5.8 m
GCGCCGGGTCTCCCCACTTTTGGTTGGCGCAGTTGCGGCCGCGTCGGTGCTCGCGCACATGGCTGTAGATGCCGCCCTGCCCGGGAGCGGTATGCCACTGATGGCTCCCTTCAGCCCGGCGCGCTTCGAAGTGTCCGGAGGCGTGGGGGTGGCGCTTGAGGGGGCGGCGATGTCGCTTGTGTGGCTGGCGTGGCGCTACGAGATGAAGCGGAACAGGTGAGTCTCGGAGGTCGGATTGGTGAACTGGCAGGCAGAACGCTGACACAGCGCACAATTGTCCTTCACGCCTGTACAAAAGCGCGGATCGTGCATCATCCTTCTGTGCAACATGGAACTGCGCTCACGACGTCGGAATAGTTCGATGTTCGGCTCTGGCCGCTGGCGCTCAGACGGTAGAAGTAGGTTTGTCCGGCGGTGACATCCTCGTCAACGTAGGTCGTTTTAGTCGCGGTCAGCAGGGCTATCTGGTTCCACGGACCGTCGGCGCTCACACTAGACCTCTGGACGACAACGGATGTGGCGCCGTCGCCCGGCGCAACCCAGGAAAGCTGAATTGCCGGGCGACTCGCAAGCGGCTTCGCGACTAGGTCCGTCGGACGAGACACAGGGAAGAACAGGCCAGCCCCCGGCACGTCGAAGTCCTGGAACAGGATCATGTCTCTCTCTTGTACGGCGCCGTACAGGTCATTGGGCTCCGGCATACCCGACGGGTAGTTGAGCTCCGCGGTAACCACGTCAATCCTGCGAGGTAGCAGATCTTCCTTCCCGATCCAAACGTCGACGGTCTGGGACGCGCCGCCGTAGATGTCCTTCATCAGCAATGGCTCGTCGTGCTTGACGGAGTCCATCATGATCGGTCTGAACTTGTCGAGGTCGGGCCGCTGGGCAAAAGTAGCCCGCAAATGGACGACAACTTTGCCGTCAACGACCTGCTGATCGACTTGGTGAAGGTCAGACGCTGTAGCCAAGTAGCCCAGGGCAGGACGCAGACCTGTCCAATCGCCAGGCTGGCGGAAACAGACGGTCTGGGGACTGTTGAAGGCCGCTCCAGGAGGTAATCGGAACGCCAAGGGGTCGGCGCAGGAAAAGGAGCCGCCCGGCGCCCCAGGGCTGACAAGTTTCAGGACTACCGCATTCTGGTTGTGTACTGTCTTCTCAGTACCGTCCTGATACTTGACTGTCAAGGTGATGGGCGCCACATAGCTTGTGAGAGCGTCAACCCGCTCTTGGGCCTGAAGTACCAGCTGCTGAGCGTCCGGAGACTCAGCGGTCCCAGTGCCAGGCTGACGGCAGGCGGCCAGCACCACTAGAGCCACAAGCGTCGTCAGCCTCAGAAAGCATGACATGAGGGGTCTTTTCTTCATTTCGTCGGGCTCCTGTCGTACGCTCTCGCGTTCAAGGTGTCGCGCTCACTGGGGGGAAACTCCGCACCTCTTCCGGCTTCGGCGCCCCCGGAACCGGCAACGTCTCATTGAACCTGCTGAAGGTGTATATGTCCTGGCTTATCGGCTGAAAACCGTCGGGAGCCGCCGTGCCCTGACTCTGGCTGACCACCTTTCGAGGCAAACCGTCATCGCGGCCTATCCAGATGTCTAGCACCTGTGACCATCCTCCTTGGGGCGGCGGCTGGACCCTGAAGTGCCGCACCGGTGCGCCGTCGATCAGCGCCGGCTCCAGCTCTTGCACGTCGCGGAACTCACGTCGCAGCACGTCGACCACGCTCTCGGGTCGGTTCTGGAAGAGTCCCCAGAAGAGCCGCTCCGGCGAAGGGGCAACGACTGACGATGAGTCTTGAGGCGATTGGGTCCAGTATTTGGCTTTTCCGCTTCGGGTGCTCCGCGAGTATGCTCTGCCGTCCACATAGAGCAGCTCATCTACGGCCGTGGTCTTAGACTGATTGAATACTTCCGCGTCCATTTGCTCTGTTGTGCAGACGTAGAACCGGTCGGGAAAAACGTACCAACCTTCGGTCATGCGTGTACCGCTGGTTGATTCGCTGGTGCCAACCCGCTGACCCGTCGACCTGTCTATCAATGCGCAGGACCGCACCTGGTCGATCATCTGGCAGTTGCCAGGCTCGATGCCGCTCAGAGCAGCCGTACTTCCTTCCGGAATGCCATCGACCAGAGCTGTCCAGCCCATATTGTTGCTTCGCGTCTCCTGGTAAACGTAGACGGAACTGACCTTATACAGGGAATCGAATGCCTGGGTAACGTAGACGGCCTCGGCGGGCGTCTTGGTGGCCCATCGAGCGGCGACCACGCCGACAATGGCGAGCGCAATCCCAAAGGACGCCGCAGCGACCGTCCACCGTTTTCGGTGACACGTTGACGGGGGCACCCCAACACGGAATCGGATCTGAGGCCAAAGGTCTTTCCCTGGGCTGGCCGCCTCCAGGTGACTTTCTAGTGTTGTCTTGATGGCATTATCGTCTGTCACACGTCTGTTCTCTGGCATTTGACTCACCCCAATCCGCTGCCACGAACGTCGGCAATGATGGCGGCACCGTCGACAGCAGGGTCGTCGAAAGACGGAGGACCGGCGAGAATCTTGTGAAGCGCTTCCAGTGCATAGTGTAGCCGTGACTTCACGGTGCCGCGCCGGCAGCGCAGCGCGATTGCCATTTCCGCCTCGTTCAGTTCGTGGTAATAGCGGAGGACGACGGCCGCCCGCTGCTTCGGATCCAACTTGCCGATTGCCCGCCAGACAGTTTCTCGCCGCTCCAGATCTAACACGAGATCGTCGAGGGGCGGGTCAGGCGATTGCACTTCGAGCGCATCGTCCAGCGACACCGACCCTCGACGATGGCGTTTGAGCGAATCAAGGCAGGCGTTTACCGCGAGTCTATGGACCCATGGGGCCAACGGCCGCCCCGTATCGAAGCGGGCCAGCACACCCGAGAGCTTCACAAAGACCTCCTGGGTCGCGTCCTCGGCGGAGGCTCGGTTGCGCAGGATGCCGTAGGCGGTCCGGAATACCTTGAGGTGGTATAGGTTGTACAAGGTTTCCAGCCCACCCATGTCCCCCGCTTGGCACCGTCGGATTGCCTCGCGTTCGTCCAACGCCGACTTTCCCTTCTCCGGGCCAGGATTGCGCTGCTAACGCGCTCACATTATATACGCAATTGGCAAGAGAAAGGTTCATCTGAAGTAGACTCAAGGGCTGGCGGAAACGAGATTGACCAAACCACCAGGACGTTGGAGACTCAGACAGAACAGTCTGATTCTTGAGTCACAGCTCGGGGAGATCAGGTAATACCCGAGACAACAATCCGATGGATGGTATTTCGCGGCGAGAGCAGATTGATCCTCCGGCAGGCTTGCACGCCCAGCGACCATCTGGGCTGACCTCCGGGTGCCTTCGCTGGACGAGGCTTCCTACTACCAACGACAATACGCAGTGGTCCGGCAGACCTGAAAACCCCTGTCCTTACAAAAGGGGGCCCTCGCCGGATCACGTGTCAACCGACGTGGTGCCTAGCCGGCGCGCCACGCCGGAGCCAACCCTTATCCCTCCTCAAAGATATATAGTATGGAGGGCGCCACAGACGCCAGCCGGAAGGTGCGTATTGCAGGAAGACGATGGTCGAGCCATTGCCCGACTGAAGCAAGGGGACATCGTTGGACTGGAACACCTGGTGCGCAAGTATCAGGTCCGGGCTATACGAGCGGCGTACATGGTGACCGGTGACCTTCCCGTGGCTGAAGACATTGTCCAGGAAGCCTTCCTGCGCGTGTTTGAGAGGGCCGCGCAGTTCGATGACCGTCGTCCTTTCGCCCCCTGGTTCTTGCGCATTGTCGTGAACGACGCCCTCAAGGCGGCGGCCCGGCAGGGTCGCTCCGTCTCCTCGGACTTGGAGACAAGGGGAGAGGCATCTATCGCCGCACTGCTGCCGGACCCAGGCCCGGGGCCGCAGGAGATGGCAGAGCAAGAAGAGGTCAGACAGAAAGTGTGGGAGGCCCTCGAAAGGCTCCCGCCAGAGCAGAGAGCGGCTATTGTGCTGCGCCACTATGTTGGGCTGCCGGAAAAGGAGATCGCCCTGCGAGTCGGGCGCCCGCTGGGCACTGTCAAATGGCTGCTGCACGCCGCCAGGAAGCGTCTGAGAACACTGCTTTCGCCGCTGCGACAGAGCGCCGGCGGAGAGGGGGAGCACAGTGGGGGAGGGGCGCCATGAAGAAGCCTGATGACAGCGCGGCCCTGGGAGAGGCTCTGGAGGTGGTCGCTGCCCGCGCCATACCGGAAGGGACGGACCTGTGGCCGGCCCTCGCCGCTCGTCTGGCGGGCCGAAGGCCGCGAGTGGGCTTCCGGCCCGGGCTGCCCCAGACGAGGCTCGGTTGGGTTGTGCTGGCTCTCATTATGCTTGCAGTCCTGGGCGCCACCGCCTATGCCGCCAACTCCAGCTCGGTGCTCCGGGGACTCTTCTGGCCACGGGCTGGCAAGGCGGGCGGCGCCACCGAACTCAACCTCAGCCAGACCGTGGACGGGGTCACCGTCAACCTGGAGCTGGCCTACGCCGACACCAACGAGGTGCTCTTGGGGCTCAGCGTCAGCGGCCCGGAGCAGGACCGCTACTGGTTCAGCGGCCAGGGTGGACTGTGGACAAAGGCCGGCGTCCGCCTCTGGGGCGTTTCCGGCATCGGTATGGGGCGGGAGGGTGACACACTCGGGGAGTGGCGACAGTCCGAGCGTCTTGCCGAAGTACAGTCTTTCGACGGCTCTCCGATAGAGGGCGCACCACCTCAACTCGAGCTGCATTTCGAGACTTACGTGGGATACGGCGACCGGGGGCCAGGTCTGCGCACCATCGTCGGTCCCTTCGTTTTCGACTTCGCGGTGCCGTTCAAGCCCGCCAAGGACATCGTGATCCCCGTAGGCCAGACGGTGGAAATCGAAGGCGTCACCATCAGGCTGGAGAAGGTCACTATCACAGCCACGCAGGTGCAGGCCCTGATATGGACGAATGGCAAGTGGGGAGGAGGCCCCCCGTGGGACCCTTCAAGCGGGGAAGACCCTCCAAGCGGAGATTCTCCGAGCACGTTCTTGATGCCGATGCTGACTCCTCCTGGAGGTTGGACTTGGAAGACAGCGCCACCCCTTGGATCGGGCACAATGCTGGGCAGCTCGGGGATGACGCGTATCTGGTTTCGCAAGAAGGACTTGCCCATGGACCGGTCCGGCGAGTGGACGCTCACACTCCAAGAGCGGAGGATTGACCCTTCGAGAGAGGGAATGAAGGAAGTCAAAGGTCCATCTTGGGTCTTCAAGTTCCAGGTGCCGTAGCGAGTTCAATGGGTCCATTCCACAAAGCTCGCAGCGAGGCAACGGACGAGCGCAAGAACCCCCTACGGTTCCCTTCCGATTCGCTGCGCTCATTCGGAATCCCGTATGAACGGAGTGAATCGGGACTTGCGAAGGGGGACGACACAAGATCGCCGCCAGCGAAACTCCAGCGTCCTCCTTGTCTAAGGGGGATTGGAGGGGGTCGCGCCTCTCGAACTACAAGGACAGTCCATTGAAAACGCAGCAGTGCCGGTCGCGAGACTGTCCATCTGCATGCGGACGACGTGGCCCGCCAGGGGAACTATTCGACCCTCACAAGCATCTTATTGAGTGAAAGGACAGTCCTCGAGGAGCGCTCCTAGTTGGACGAATCAGACCTGGTCCGCCGGGGCCAGGCGGGCGATGAGGGTGCATTCCGGGCGCTGGTGGAGGAGCATCGCAAGGTGCTCTTCGGCACGGCGTTCTTGATGACGCGCGACCATGGCCTGGCCGAGGATGCCGTCCAGGAAGCCCTCATTGCTATGTGGAGACACCTGCCATCGTTCCGTGCGGAGGGGAGCTTCAAGGCCTGGGGAACGCGCATTGTGGTGAACGAAGTGAAGCAGCAGTGGCGGAAGAAGCGGGCGCCGGTTGCCCCACTGGAAGAAGCGGAAGAGATCGGCGGCGATCCCGATGAGGCCGAGCTTCCTGCCTTCCATAGAGAGGAGCACGCTCGCATGAAAGAGGCGCTGGAGACGCTGCCGGTGGAGCAGAAGGAGACAGTGGTGCTGCGCTACTACGCCGACTTGCCGCTGGCCGAGATCGCCAAAGCCATGGGCTGTCGCGAGGGCACCGTCAAGTCACGACTGAACCGAGCGCTGGGACGCCTCGCTGTGATCCTCGGAGAGAGCGAAAGGCAGCGCCGGGTGGCGCAGGAGGGCTGAGAGGATGTGGTGGAGAAGCACGCAAGACAAGCAAGAGGTGGAGCGAAAGCTCCGGGACTACTTCCGCAGCGAAGCTGACAGTGGGCAGCCTTCGCCCCAGTGGTGGGACAAGGCCTTGTCAGACCTCGGCCAGCAGAGGCGTCCGCCAAAATGGCGTTCAGCGCTGGCCTGGTTTGTCGGCCGGCCCGTTCCCGCCCTGGCCGCCAGCATTGCCACGGTCGTCGTGGTGGCCGGGTTCTCCGTTCTGCTCATCGGCCGCCTGAGCACAGATTCTCGCCTGCTGCCCAAAGACAGCTCCACTGCTAGTCGCACTGGTACGGCTTCGCCGGCCCCGGAGCAGAATGCGTATGACAACAAGTTGGAGATGGCAGCCGGAGCGATTCCGTCAACGCCGTCGCTGGTGCCGCCCACGCCCAGTCCGGCACCGGCTATGCTCAGAGAGGGCTGGCAACTGTCCGACCTGCCAATGTCGCCCGTCGCTGGCCAGGACATGTCGCCTGTAGGCCCGTATCCGACGCCGCGGCCTGGCGCCACGCCTCGACCTGGCACGCCTCTCCCTGCGACACCCATGCTCCGGCCATCCGAGCGAGACGCGCAGTTGGCCACGCCAACCCCGGCACCTCCGCCGCCTCCGCCGATGGCAATCCCGCAGCCTGCGCAACCACCCTACAGGTTTGTGGCGCGTTCCGAGAAGCCCTTCTATGCCGCCGGCGAAGCCGTCATGCTCACCGTCACGGTCATCAACGTGTCGGACAAGCCCTCCGAGATGAGGGACTTCCCTGGAAAGGTCTGGCTCGACCTCGTCGACACGTCGTCGGACGAAGGGATTGCCGTAGAAACGGCCATCAGGTCCGAACGTCTTGAGCCGGGCCAGACAGCCTCTACTCAGATTGACATCGCGGCCGGCCTGAGCGCCACCCTGGCCCCTGGCAGGTACACAGCGTACTTGGAAATCTACCTCGTGACCGAAGGCGGAGAAGTCGGCTGGTCGTTTGGAACCGACATCGTTTTCACTGTTCTGCCCCCGCAGGGCGCGATGGAGAAGGTAGTCGCGGTGAACGAAGCGCGCGAGTCTGGGGGAGTGAAGATAGCCTTACAGACCATCGAGGCGCGTCCGGCGATGACCACCATAATCACCCTAGCAGTCCCCCCGGGATACCAGTGGCCGCTGGGCTGGCAAGGCCCCCCGGCCACCGTCATGGTGGGTAAGTACAGGGTGGATGAAGAGCCCTGGCGTCAAGTAATCGCGCTTCCCCTTTACACCGCCGAGGGCGGCCGCGCTGAGTGGACGCTGGGGCCGCTGCCTGCCGACGCGAAGGTCTTGGAATTTGTGGTAACCCGTTTCGAGATCAACCCCGGACAGACCGTGATCGGCCCATGGGAGTGGACGGTCCCGTTGCAGCCGATGCCATAAACCTGGCAGAGGAGGTCGTAGATTGAAGTCAAGACTGCTGGCCGGCTTGGCCGGGTTGGCCTTGGTCGCCGCCTCGCTCGCTGCCTGCAGTCGAGAACCCTCCACCCCCACTCCAACGCCCACTCCTGGACCACCAGTACCTGCCCGCTATTTGGCGGACAGGCCACCAGTAGGCCCTGGCGCAGAGATCGGTGAGCCCTATCCCTTCTCCCTCTACGTGCACTGCGGCGTTCGCGACACCTACTTCGACGGCAGGCGGTGGATGGCCAATCCCAGGCTAGACGACGGTAGTGGCAACCCGCCGCCAGGCTGGACGCATGACGACAGCAACGGCGAAATGACCCTCGTGAGCGAAGACCACGCTGTATTCAAGTCCAGGAGTGGCCGTACCATTGAATTCACATCTTGGCCAGAAGACGTTGAGTGGAGTCCATGTTTCTGAAGTTCCGGAGGGTAAGGTTACTCCTCGGCGGCCTGGCCCTGCTGGTTGTCGTCGTCGCGTGCGGCCCTCGGGCCCCGTCGCCAACGGCCCCCCCCACTCCAGCGGCGCAGAGTCCGTCTGCCGACGCCGTTGACGCGGTCTACAGCGCCTGGGCATCCCTGCCCAACTCAGAGATGAGCCCCCTGTTTGGAGACCGGACGGAAGACCGCGCCAACATCGCCCGCCTCGCCTCTGCCCTCGATTCCGCCATTCCCATTGAGCCTTCGGAGCATCTCCAAGCAGGCGACCGTGGTTCGTACGTCACCATCAACTATCGAGATGGGACTAAACGAACGGTGAGGCGTGTCTTGTGGTGCGAGCAATGGTCGGGCGGGAGGGACTTCGTGGGCGGCGGCTGCACCGGCGAGTTCAAGGCCCTCAACGACACCTGGTGGGTGGAGGGGAAAGGCATGGTGAAGTCTCCGGAGCTCCGCGCCTGGTGGGAGGACTCGACTGCCTTCATGCCCCCTATGGGGAGCGTATCCATTCCCAAGGCGGTCAGGGCCGGAGAGCCGTTCTCGATCCTGGGCTCCGACTGGAAGAGCAGCGTGAGGGCCCCTGCGGAAACCGTGAGATTGAGCCTCGTGTCATCGGATGAGCGCGAGATCGAATTGGGAGAGACGGGGTTTGGCGGCGAGGGCGTCGGCAGCGACGGTTTCGCATGGGAAGGCGCCGTGCCCGAACGAACGCCCGGCGGCCGCTACTTCTTGCGCGTTGCCAGCGGAGATTTCTCCGAGCTGGTGCGCCCCGTGTGTCTCGAGAATGCTACGCCCGGAGCCACGCCTGCCCCCTCGTTGCAGCGCGCCCAGGTTTGCCCACGGCTTCCCCTGACCGACTGGCTGGTGTCGCACCTGGAACTCAAGCAGGGGCTCACGCCGGGGGAGCCTGTGGAGCTGCTTCTAAGGGTCCGCAGCCGGACCAGTGGGCCGGTCACCATCTTCCACGGGAGCCGTCCTTACGATTTCGTGATCCTCGGGGATGACGGAACCGAAGTCTGGCGCTGGTCGCGGTGGGGAGTCTTCACCCTGGAACTTCGGAACACTTTGCTCCAGCCAGGAGAGACCCTGACGTACAGCGCCACCTGGGACCATCGCGACCAGGACTGCGAGCCAGAGCCGCGCGTCTGGGGGCGGCCTTGCAGTGGAAACCCTATGCGGCCTGGCCGGTACTCGGTGCGGGCCACCTTCGAGGGTGCCTTATCAAGCGATTACCGAGAGTACAGGGAGACCATCCAGGCCGCGCCGGAAGTCCTGGAAGTCCTACCACGAGAAAGCGCCCTGCTACAGCCAATGGAGCCGTCATTTGAATCCAACGCTATCGGAGACCGCTAACGGAGGGAGCAAGTTGAACTTCCGGCTGTTCATGCGCCTGTTCGGGCTGGCCCTGGCGGCCCCCTCCCTGGCAGCCTGCGGTGCGGAGTCCCCAACTCCCACTCCGACGCCCCGGCCCGCCAGCCAGGGAGTCCACACTTCGGAGGACATGCGCGCCCAGAATGACCGTTGGCCCGACCAATACAAGTTCGCCATAAGCGATGATGTCGTTGTCCTGCTGGCCTACCCGATGGGCAACGGGACATGGGCTGGATTCGCCTCCATTCACGATATCCCTTCAGTGTCATCGGTGACACTCAGGCGGCCGGCCGGCCTCATGTCATCCCCGGATAGCACACCTGTGCCCTTGTTCCAAGATTGGGATAGTCTGGTAGTGGAAGGCTGAGACTTCAGGGCCTTCCGGCGCTACAATTCGGAGGATGGCAAAGCGAGGCTAGAAGATGCGCTGGCAGACCGGCGCACTGCAGACCGGTCGCACTCTCACCGTGGTGGCGCCGCCCACGCCCTCCCCGACGCCGACGTCCCCCACTCCGTTGCCCGGTGCAGCCAGGCCATGACATCTGTTCCGCTCGTGGTGAGCTTGTCGAACCGTGACCTCTACCAATACGCCAAAGTATCGGAGAGAACCCGAAGAAAGAGGAACATTCATGCGTTGCTGGAAGCTCATTGTGCCATTTGGCCTTCTGATACTTGTAGCCGCGTTCGGGTGCGCCACGGAGGGACCCACTCCCACCCCAACTCCCCGTCTCCCTGGCAGCATCACGCCCACCGCCGCAGCCGAGCGGGTGCGGCTGGACCTGGGGGACGGCAGGGTGGTCGCCTTCTTCCAGGGACGGGAGGCGGCGTTGGCGACGAAGGCCGCTTACCTGACCCACGTCCCCTCGGGTTCTCAGCTCGTGCTGGACCGCGAAGGGCGGGTCATCCAGCGCCACGACGGTCGGGACGATGGTCCGGCCCGACTCGACGCCATCCTGGCTGACCCCGCAGCGATGGACCGCATCGTGGCCGGGCTGCGGAGCGACGAGGATGCCCGACCCCGCTCGACCGCCATAGACTGGGCCCTCTTCATCAAGTTCGGCGGCGTCATGTACCTGGCAAACTGGCGGGTCGTCACCGCTGATAGCGAGCGCGTGCAAATGGAGCCCATGCTCACGGAGAGCGACCTGGGGCATGAACTGTACCGGATCGCCTTCACGCTCAACGGGCGCGTGGGAGTTGGCTACCAGTCCCAAGACGGAGACTCCTCGTACCTCGATCCGGGCACACTTATCCACACGGTCCAGGGCTACCGGCAGGAGTTCCGTCTGGCCGCCATTCGCGACGGAAGTGTCACGGTGTTCGAGGCGGACAGCAATCCGTCCGCCAGGGTCGGCGAGGACTTATTGGACATCCGGGGAAAGGTGGTCTCCATCGGCATGAACAGCCCGCAGGATGGGCGGACCCAACTGGCTGCCATTGCCGACCCGGGCCTGGTAGAGGGCTTGGTCGAGATGGTCCTGGCCGCGCCGGTGGACCAGGGCCAGCGCAGCGAAGGCGAGCGTTACTTCATCACCTTCCATCTGGAGGACGGCACGGCCGTGGTGCGCTCGTTCTGGGTGGAGTCGGGGGAACTGTCGCGGGGGATCATGACGCCTGCTTTCTTCCAGGTCAGTATCCTGAAGGCGCTGGGGAAAAGGGGAGCGCAACAGCCTGTCGATGGCCCCCGCATCAGCAAGGAGCTAGCTGTAAAGCTGGCGTTGGAACTGTTGAAGGGGGCGATGCCCGAGCTCGTGTCGGTGGAGCCACCCCATGACCCTGCGGCGCGGCTGATGAGCTTGGCTGACTACCTCGCCATCACTGGCGGCAGCATGCGCGAGGATGGTGACCGGAAAGTCTGGGTGGTAGAGGCCGAGGGCGAATGGCGGGATGCCGGGATCACTCCCCCGGAGGCGCGCCAGACCTATCGCTACGGCTCCGTGGCCATTGACGCCGAGACGGGCGACTTCATTGCCAGCAGCCAGCGCCACGAGCCGCGCTTTGGACGATGAGACGTGCCTTGCGTGGGGTCTTAGAATGGATACGGAGGTAAGCCATGGACAAAGTTGTCGCGCGAGAAGTCCTGATCGTTGCGGCTGTGGCGTCGCTGGCCGCCGTACTGCTGGTTGCCGCCGGGTTGTTCATCGGCGTGGCTTTCATCTGGCAGACCTACGTGTGGTCACTCGGGGCGCTGTACGGGGCCAGAGTCTTGCTGTGGGCTTTGAGGACGGTACGCAAGAATCAACGAGTCGCGTAAGCAAGTAGACAGGTGAAGTCCGTCAGAGGCGAGCGCAAGCCACCGGGCTGGATACCCGCTTTCGCGGGTATGGCGATAGACATCCCTTCTTGCGGCAAGGACAGAGGACGGGCATGCTGGTAGGAACGGCGGGCCAGGAGGTGGACTCATGACCAGGTTGATCGGTCTTGGCCTTGTTCTCGTGATGGCGGTCCTCGTAGCCTGCGGCGCGGACGCGACTCCCACGTCCGCACCGACGGGAGCCACGCCAACTCCCGCCGCGCCAACGCCGACCCCGGCGCTCACCACCCAGGACGTCCTGGACCGGGCGCGCCGGGCCATGAGCCGGGTCGATTCTTATCGCTTCACAGGCGACACGTGGACGGGCCTCGAGAGCCGGGAAGGACGCCAGCAGTTCCGGCTGGAAGGCCAGTGGTCTGCCCCAGGTGACTACAGGGTACGGATGAGAAGGGTGTTCCCCGCATCGTCGCCGATACCGGTACTGGAAACCGTAGCCGTCGGCGGCCGGGTGTTAGTCAGTGACTCCGAGATCCGAGGTGGCGCCTGGATGGAACAGCGCTCCGGGCACCCAAAGATAGCGTTCCCCGGCGCCCTGCCAACGAACTTGACCGATGTCGCACTGCTGGCCGATGAAGCCTTCTTCGGCGAGGGCGCCACATATCACCTGACCGCCAGGCAGATGAGCGCTGATTCCCAGGGCCTCTCTGCGCCGCTGACCACCTATCACATCTACCTGAGAAAGGATGACCTTCTTGTCCGTCGCCTGGACTCTTCCTCCTTGGCCGAGTCAGCCCCGGAGGGGGGAGGCCACGTATCGGTGAGCCAGCCTGTCATGTGGGACTTCTACGACTACAACCAGCCGGTCACCATAGAGCTGCCGGACGTGGCAGCCAGCGATGTCCTGGACCGGTGGTGCAGCGCCTTTGAGAACGTCAGCTCGTACCGATTCTCCGCGACGGTGATCAATACCACGGGAGAGAATGTCCAGGAGATTCGCCTCACCGGCGAGTGGGCCAGGCCCGACCGCAGGCGCCTCAAGGTGCAACTGGCGGAAGACCCCGAGGGCAAGGTACACGAGA
>ORJL010110363.1_pt1 | contig 12779 bp, 3 predicted proteins | sample 1779941 | NCBI WGS metagenome assembly ORJL01 (sample SAMEA104232317, study PRJEB22302) | groundwater metagenome | biome: forest; feature: aquifer; material: groundwater | place: USA | collected 2011-08-07 | depth 5.8 m
AGAAGAGGCTGTCACAGTCTGCGGTGAAACCGCCAAATCTCTATTAAAAACCACATAATTTTTATTTTTTTCTTGCATTACTACAAACTTTATATTATAATGTAAAAAGTTTTAAATAAACTGTAAACAAGTAATATAAACCTATAACTGTCATAAAATGCCATTAATTCACATCCTCATATTTCCAACCAATCCTAAATTAAGGAGCTATCCTTGAAAAAAATCGTCGCAATTATTTTATCCCTGTCTTTATTTATTCCACCAAATGCCTTTGCCCTAAGGCCGCTATCAGCGCAAAAAGCATCCGCACTTTCCCAGGAAAACCCGCTTATGCAATTCGTACAAAAAAGACAGCAGGGTGAAAATATATTCTTCCCTATTATAGCTATAAGCGCAGTTGTGGATGTATTTAACAAACAGCATAATAAAGTCTACAGCATAGCTGATGTAGAAATGAGCGCCGAAAAGCAAATAGAAATAATGCAGTGGCTTGCAAAAAGAGTAGACCTGCCCATCATATATCCTTTTATGGATTTAAATATTGAAGCGCAGGCTATTGCTACAGCAAATGATAGAACCGCTGAAGCAGAAATAGGTCTAAGGACAAGTGACGAAAAAGAAGCCAGGTTAAAGCCTTTTTTCGGATCTGAGTCAGAAGATATTGCATCATTAAAAATACCGGATCCTACATTATCGCAATATATGCAGCAGACTATTAAATTCTTAAAACAGGTCAAGAAAAATCCCAATTTAAAAAACAGAAAACAGATTGCGTTTGTCTGTGGCCCCATAAGCTTGCTTGGTAAGATTCTGGGAGAAGAGCAGGCAATAGGCCTGGCATTATATGACCCGGACAGATATAAAGAATGGATAGGGTATGCGAAAAAAGTTATTGACGCTTATATAGCCGCACTTATAGAAGCTGGGGCTGACGGCATATGCATGCTTGAACCATCTGCAAACAACGTTGGGCCAAATATCCTTGAATCTTTAGCGCTTATTGACGATATTAACGACGTATTTGATAAAATCAGCACGAATAAAAAAGGCAAACCTATAGCTAAAATATTTCATGCCTGCATTACTAATGACAATTTTCATACTTCATTTTCACAAATAAGAGCGCATGGCTTTAGCTTTGACCACGGGGTTAACTACACAACTTTCGCAAAGCTCAGGCCTGACGCTGTTATGATAGGCCAATATAAACAGACAAATATGCCGTTTGAGGAGACTGATACGATATGCCACCAGGGCGAGGAAATGGTTGATTCACTTGATGGTATTAACTCAATACCCGGAACCGGCTGCGAAATAAAAAGTTTAATTCCCGGGCGCGAAATAGAGCAGCTTTTGGCATGTAGGGCAGGCTGCCAGCCTGCTTCTGCCAGGGCTTTATCTTCCGAAGCAAGGCCGTGGGAGGTGCCGTTTGACTTATCCTCCGACGCTGACCTGCAGCAGCTTATTAAAGACGGAGGTTATGCGTTATTACCCGGCACCAGCAACGTTGTTGTTATAAATGACCGCAGCGCAGATTTGCGCAAAAACGGCAAATGTAAAACAGTATTGTGGGATTTTGACGAAACTATTTCTCTAATCAAAAAGGGCTGGCCGCGCGCAATGACAAAATTTGCAGCCAAGATTTTTGCGTTTTTCATACATAGACAGCGGCAGGAGGAATTAGTTGAGGCCACTGCCCAGCTTATAGCCAGGCCTAAAGGAATGTCGCCTGTTGATGCCTGGAGCAGCAAAGAGGTAAAACCAGCAAGGATGGATTATAAATTTGCCCGCAGGCTGGTAAAAGAAACAACAGGAGCTCCTTCCATAGTCCAGTTTTGGAAGATGATAGAGCTTTCTGAATACAGATTACCAGACGGCGGCTTTGACGAAAAGACATACCAACGCATTTTAAAAGGTGCGCAAAGAATGAACAAGGGTCACGTTGAAAGAGCCGGCAAATTAGAAGAGGCGGATCCATGCTATAAAAAATATTTGCAGATAATGAGAGTTTCCTTCAGAGACCGCCGCTTGCAGGCTGTCAGATCCGGTAAAGACCCGAAAGAAAAACATATGGTCGGCTTTGCGCTTGCGCTTCTGAAAAGGGCACATAATACAATATCGCGATACAGCGAAGAAGCTGACAACCTGGAACATCAATATGCTATAAGCGGTTCTGAATTCAGCGATGTCTGCGAGGATGGTTTAGTTTTAGGCATAATAAAATATATAAGAACCATATTCGGTTATAATAATCCGCTTTATCATGCATTAACAAAAGCGGAATATGACAAGGGCGAAGCGGCGAGAGTAATACAGCAGCTCGAGGGAATTCCGAATGACAAAACCTCACAAATGTTGTTTATAGGCGACGGCCCCAATGAAATGATATTCTGCAAAATGATAGGAGGCATTGCCGTTGCCATTGTTCCTTCACACGTTGAAGACAAGATTGAATTGTTTGAGCGGTTAAGAAAAGCAGGCGCAGATTATATTGTCATCGGAGATTTCTGCGATTACGAAGCCATATCTGATTATTTTCTTAACCCAGAATACCCTACGCCGGACGTAACGCCAACTGACTTAAACAGGCGAAAGATTGAGCGTATTGCAGCAAAAAGCCATCTGGGAGCATTGAGGGTTCATTTTGAAAATGCTGCAATGATAAAAGCTGTGCCCGGTAAAAAACTGGGTGCAGTAATGGATGCAGCACATCAGATTCGGGAAATAGAAGAGGCCTCGGCTGAATTATCACAGCAGATTGTAAAATCCCGCAAAGACGGATTCCCGGGAGTTAAGGTCAGCATAAGAAAAGGCCAGATGGTATATTATGTAGATGATGCTGATATGTGTTTAAGGGTTGTTGTTTTGGACACAGTTGAAGTCAAAAAAATAAAAAATAAAGATTTGGCAGCACACGTCAGCGCTTATCAGGCCACAAAAGACCTAAACGTTATAATTCAGTCTAAAGATTCAACAATGCAGCAGCTAGTTTCCCAGGGCAAGACAATTCCTGTTTTAAGCCCTGAATGCGCAGCTATAATATGCCAGATAAAACCAGCGCGCGTGGCTGATAACGCTTTGTCTGCAGCTGCGGAACTTGCGACATCCAACATTGTGCTAACCCAAGATGGACAGATACTAACAGGTGCGGGTAATATGCTGCACGCATATTACCGCAATAAACTTGCCAGGGAATCTGCGGTGACTGTCATTGCGGCAGAAATACTAGGCGGGCTTGTTACCCTGTCGGAGGAACAGGCAAGAAGAATTTCTACGAGCTCACTTGAAGCAGACCGTCAGAAAGAAGCGGAGACAGGACAGCCTAAGCTCGTCGAATCAACAACCCTGGCAGAAATAGGATATACTACTGACGAGGCGCGACGCAAAATTATCAAAGAAGTAACTGAATTGAGACAGCGGCTGTTTCGTGCCGGCAGGACAATAGACGAAACAAACCTGGTTGTTGGCCCAGGCGGAAATACAAGCTACATTACAGAAGATAGAAAGATAATAGTAATAAAGGCGTCAGGTAAGGCTTTTGGGAATATGGACGCTGAAAGCTATGTAGCAATCGATTATGAGACCGGAAAACCCATTGCTGAATTAGGCCTTCCATTTAAGCCCAGTGTCGAGTGGTGCTTTCATAAAGCATATTATGAAAACCGGCCGGATGTTCGCGCTGTGGTTCATACTCACCCGCCTGTTGCAACTGGATTTGCATGTGCAAAAGAAAGCCCTGATAGAAATATTCCCGGGGCTGCGTTTATAGAATACTTGTTTCCTGGCTCCGACGACGGCCTGCCTGAAGCTGTCGCTGCAAATGCAAAAGATTACAGCGTAATAATACTTGGAAACCACGGGCTTATTACCGCTGGCGCGGATCTGGAAAAAGCACTGCAGCTTACCGTGGATACAGAGCGGAGAGCAGAGCAGATTATAAACGCAAAAATATTTAGCCAAAAATATGCTGCTTATCAGCAAGAGGCTGAGGGCTTTTATAAAGACGGGGAACCCGACCTGGATGATTATGATAATGTCCAAAAAGGCAATAAAGTAATGTGGCTTTGGGAAATCCTGTGGCTTGAGTCTGATAAAGAACAAATTACGCAGCTTAATGGCTTGCAGCAAAATGATATTGTATGCGATTTTTAAACAAAAGAAGTTCTTCGCCTGCCGTCAAAGTCAGCATTAGACTTGCCGGGTGACAGCGACATGGCGATACTCGCACGCATTGAAACAGCAATCAGAAGAGGGACGCTGGTCAGGCTAACCCCATCATCGTTGCCGCTTAAACACAGGATGCAGCGCGATGCCCTGATAAAACAAGCTGACAGCAGAAACCCTGCTATAAGAGAAGCTGCTTTGCGCAGATACAAAGAACTGGAAGGAGCGGGCATATTCAAAACACCATACAAGCTGGCAGATATATTTATGCACTGCCACACAACTTTTTCTTACAGCCCATATACGCCCTGCTCATCGGCGTTGAGGGCTTATATGCTGGGCTTAAGAGTAATAGGCAATGCTGACCATGACACAACCGCTGCTTTTAACGAATTGAGAAAGGTTGGGTTCATACTGGGTATTAAGACAACCTGCGCATATGAACACAGAGGATATCCTGTTGATGATGCGGAGTTAATGATAATACCGATAAATTCACCCGGAAATCCAGGTGAAGTTTACGTAGCTGTTCATGGTGTTGACGCAATAAGGAACAGGCAATTTGACGGAGTTAAAGCTGTCATAAAGAACGGCAAAGTTGTGAAACTTAAAGAAGTCGGCGTCAGGGAATCAAAGGTAAACCGCTTTAAGAGAATGATAAAATTACTTAACAAATTAAATCCCGATTTGCATTTAGATTACACTAAAGATGTAAAGCCTCTGGCTGAATTAAACAACCCTACCGAGCGGCACGTTGCAGAGGCAATTGCAAGAAGGCTCTGCGAGCTGGCAGGAAATAATCCTGCTAAAACCATAGAGCTTACTGACAGGCTGATATCGCGCGTAGCCTTTGAAGGAGAAAACCTGGGCGCTGCCAGGCTGCTGGAAAACACATCTATACTTAATAATTTCGAAAAGTTTGTTGAGGAGGTCCGCAACAGAATAGTCACCCCCTTAAGAAAACTCGACCCTCCGGACTTAAAAGAAAACCGGCCTTTAAAAGAAGCTGCGGAATTTGCCAATTCAAACGGATGGCTCCCCTTTGCCTTGTATTTAGGCGGTAAACAGCCCTGCGAAGCAGAAACTTTTGACAGGGAAAAAGTATATGCGCAGGACCTGGATAAATTGTCAGATCCTGAGATAATAGAATTGTTTGAAGGAAGCAACTTAATAAAATTATTCAGGTATTATCTTTCAATAGGGATTGATAACCTTGCCTTTATGCCTAACAGAAATACCCGCAGAGAAAGCAAGGCAGTAATCCGCCTTGCTAAGGCTTTAGGCTTTAAACGTATAGGCGACGGTATGGACGTAAATAAAAAAGGCATGCCGTTTACTTATTTTAATTATTCCTGCGAACCTGAATTTGTCAGAGAAACCTTAAGAATTGTCGCAAGAGAAGAACGCTTAAAAAGAATACAATTGTCGCAAAAGCCAAAAGCATATATTACTGCCGGCGAACTTGCCATGGCTCCGTCTATATTAAATGTGCCGGTAGAAGACTGGGTAACTATGGCGCTGGAAACTGCCAGAGCAGGAAAGCAAGAGGGCATTAAAGTCATTTTGCATGGCGATTATATTGACAGTGAAAGCACGGACGTTGTCCAGGAAGGCGCAGAGCATACCGTTAATAAACTGGCTGATAAAGAAGAAGAAATAGTAGAGGCGGTAGGTGAAGACGGCATATACGACGCGCATCTTATGGTAACGGGAAAAAAACTGACCGACGAATTTATTTTATGGCGCATACGCGCAGGCGCAAAAATAGTAACAATACACTGGGAAGCATTTAAAGACAAAAAAAAGCTGCTGGAGCGCCTGCAATTTATAAGGTCTTGCGGCGTTATGGCTGGCCTTGCAATGAATCCGGATGTCGATATAGAGCAGGCAGGAAATTTTATCGAAGAGCACAGCAATGAAATAGATATGGTATTACAAATGAGCGTTTTTCCGGGCAAGGGAAAGCAGGGAGATATGCACCTGCCTGTTGCATGCCAGAATATTTATGCAATAACAACCAGATTTAATTACAAAGGCCCTGTGCAGATAGACGGCGGAATAAATACACAGAACATAATGGCGGCGCAGGCAGCAGGCGCAACAATATTTGTTGCAGGCGGCGCATTCTACCACAAGAAAGATATGAAACCTACGGATTTGCGGGAAATCTGCGCCAAGTACAGATGGCGCCTTGAAAAACCAAGCAGAACACGTAATAATGCAGTAAGTGTTGAGCCAAAGGCCGGACATGAAAGGGCTGCAACGTCTCAACGCACACAAAACCTCCAGGAGACGTCTATACAATCTGTTGAAATGGAGCCTGCTCTGCTTGAGAAAATCAGAAAGGCGCAAAGCACTGTTACGGAAGCGTTGAGTGATTTTGCAGCCAAAAGGCCTTTGGATGAGGCTATTAGGCGTTTAAATTATTTAAGCGACGAATCCAGAAGACTTTTGCTGGAAGACATTACCGGCGATCCTAAAAGCATAGGGGTATTTGGTTTAATGTGTCGCGATTTGTTTATAAATACAGAAGAAATGCCTGAGGGAGCGGAGCCCAATAATTTAGCCTTAGCCGGCGATACTGAAGGTTCTGTTGACCGTGACGGAACAAAGACCGCAGAAATGCTGAGAAAATTACCGCCTCAGGTGCTTGAAGAACTTGAAAATATAGAAAAACAGGAAAGCGGCGGACCTGCAAACAGCACAGCAAAAGGTATTACCCTGTTAACCAGGCCTAATCAGGGCGGAAGAACCAAGGTAAGCCTTTACACAAGTACGGGCAAAAAACAGGCAGGAGTATTTCTTAAAAGGCACCAGGATGACGGCACTGATACGAGCAAAGTCCACCTTTCAAAAAAAGATATGGCCACTACCTATGTCTTGCAGACAAAATACAGAGGAAGAACCTTCTGGCATTATGTTGGCGCTAGCGCAGATTTTACAATAGATCAATTAAAGCCTGAATATTTTGAAGGTAAAGAAGTTGTAGAGTTCGGTGGCATAGAATTAACAGCCCTTATGCCATATCTGCCTGAAATATTACTTGTGGCTAAGAAAGCCGGTTGCAGAGTTGTCTTAGATACGGTTGTTGATAAAGGCCATCAATGGAGAAATTTCAGGCACAGGAGATTTGAAGATTCCGGACAGAGATGGGGCAACGATTATCTTCGCCTAATTCTGCCGTTAATCGATGTATTTGTCCCAAGCTTAGGCGAAGCATGCCAGATAATGGCTGATTATGAATATCCTGGTGATGAAGCCAGGGCAGCAGAACGCGCAAAAGAGCTCGAGCAAAATCCTCCGGGAGTAGTTGATTTTTTCATAAGCCAAGGCGCAAAAGCAGTTGTGCTGAAGGCAGATAAAAACGGTTGTTATGTCCGCAGCACAAGTCATTCCATATTCGGAAAAGAAACGAATTTCAGAGTGCCTATAATAAGAGGCTTAAGAAAAGAAGGCGAAACCGGAACAGGCGATTTATTTGCAAGCGGCATTACTTACGCGGTTGCGCATGGCTGGGATATAATGGATGCAGTTTTGTTTGGGACCGCATGCGGTGGGATATGCCTGCAATATAAAGGCGGGACACTGGGGCAGGAAACATTGCTTGATGCCCTTTATTACAAAGAGCGCCTCAGAGCCCAGATGCTGGCAGAGGCAGTTCTGAGCAGCAACAAAGCAGTGAGAAACCAAGCTCAAGGCTATTTAAGGCAGCGCGAAGCAGAAGGCTTTACAAGGTTTGCAGACCAGGTAAGAAAAGAAATTGCTGATCTTTTATACTTAAGAGCATTTCCGCATACAACTGCATTACCGCCTCATCGCATAGAGCAGCCTGATTTTGGTTTGGGCAATTTTGACAGGCAAGGTTTGTCTTTAGAGGTGGTTGCAATACACAATGAGGGCGAAGGCAGAGGTTATACAGGAAAAATACTGATAAATGCGCCGGAGCAGTTCTTGATAGAACACAGCCATAAGACCATTGTTGTATTGAAAAAAGGCACGCCCATACCCGAAGGATATACCCCTATAGAAAAATGCGTAAATGATTTTAAAGGCATAAGAGAATATAATAACGACGGAACGCCCAGGCCCGGGTATAAGTATAAAGCGACAAATTACAGAATACTTTTGGCTGATTCTGACACATCAGCTTTGCCCGAAGAATTTAAAAAACAGTACCTGGTAGAAGAAATTGAGGGCAAATCTGAAACATTCATAGGTACTCAGGGTGACGGTTTATTATTTACCGACAAAGCAGAGATTGTAACCAACGATACCGGCGAAAGAATAGAATTCAGCCTTGACAATCTTGATGAGCTTCCTGCAGGCTGGCAACCTAAAGTTGAGCAGCTGCTCGCAGAGCAGGGCAAAAATATCACAACAAGAAAAATAATACTGGTCAAGGCAGGCGTTGTTGTAAAACTTCCCAAAAACACGCTGCATTCATTCTTGGCAGGCAACGACGGCGCAGTATATGTAGAGGTTTCAAGCCCAAGCATAGATGAGGCAGACCATTTTACAAATCCCGATGTTAAGAGACTGCCTGCAGAGGCTACATTAAAGGATGGTAAAAAAGACGCAAGAATAGACCTACGGGAGTTGTTTGACATTTATGGAAAGGTAGAACAGCAACCACAAGCGCAGATACACCAGATGTATCAAATATTACCATTAGAAATGATTCTTGGAGGCAAGACTTATACAGAGCCAGCTTTTCAAGTTGCTTTTGATGCCATTTTAAGTAATGCCATGCCAAATATGCCTGAATCTGGAGTACCGCCAAGTTTTCCAGATTATTTAAAAAGAAGACAGATTGTAGTTAACGTAGTTGAGCACACTGTCGGCGAACAAAGAGATAAAGGCCACAAAGGCAATATAATAGCAAATTTCCCTTTCCATTATTCAGCGCCGTCCATACACCCTGCAGGGGGGGCTACATATAAATGCATCTACGGATCCTGTATATTGTTGACTGACGAAGTTGAAATAGCAGAGAACGGAAAACCTCCTGTATTTAACGAGAACGATATTCCAGCAGAATTAATGGCAGGCTTTGAATATGCAAAGACCAGGGTAGCCGTTGCCCCGTTTAAAAAAATGGTCTATATCGTGCCGGGTGTTGAATTTTCTATTCCACAAGGCACGCAATATGCAATTTTTACAAATACCGATGCTTTTGCGGCATTGGAATTTACAAGGCCTGCTGAAGAAAGACCTGTTGCTGTCATTGAATATCTTGCCGAAAATTTCTTTGGCGCCCCGCCATCATTGGCCAGCCTTGATGATGCTGAGCGCGTAATAGCAACAGCGATAGAAAAATTGCTAGCTGGCACGGCAGAGAGATCCGCAGCACGCGAAGTCGCTTTTGATTCAGCTGCGTAAATATAGAATATGAAAAAAATAATAGTACTGGTAATAGCAAGCATATTAATAATCCCCCAGCAGGCTTTATGCCTGCGCCCGCAATCCGCCAAGTATATAGATCTAAATAAAAAGCCGTCTGCTTCCGGGCTGGTAAATATAGCCAGATATTTGATAGAACTTGAAAACGACGATTCTGCCGCCTGCCAGGAATTAAAAAAACTTTACCGTGACGAATGGGAACTCAGGCGCGGAAGGCTTACTACACTGCTGGAACGGTATAAGCAGCTATATCCAAATGTAAAAAAGGTCTGCATTGCCAGAGGCCCAGGCCGCGTTACGATAAACGAACATACAGATTACCATGACGCGACAGCAATGGGAATTCCAGCAATTCAGGATGATATTGTAATAGCCGGAGTTAATCCTGAGGCTGATAAAATAATTCTCAAGAATATCGAGCCTGAAAAATTTTCTGATGCCGCTTACAATACCGCTGATGTGCCAACTATCAAGATCCAGCCAAAAAAAACAAAATCTGAAGTATTCTGGGGAGATTTTTCCGTTGCCATACTACAGGGGGTTGCCGCAAGGCTTAAAAGCTACGGAGTTGAAGCTCTTGCCGGCATGTGTATTTTAGCGGACGGCAGGGAAGAATACGGCGGTATACCTATAGAATCGAACATATCATCTTCCGCAGGCTATGAAGAAGCTCTTATATATGCGGTAGAAGCATTAACAGGCCACATGGGTGAAATGACCGGCGGCGAAGTCATAGAAATCGGCAGAGAAGCAGAAGCGAAAATAGGTTTTCCCTGCGGCAAGCTTGACCAGGGCTCATCTACAATGGGAAGAGTCAAGGTTGAGCCCGGCCAGATAAAAGGCGCTGCTATAGATTGCGTGCCGCGCCTGGATGAAAACGGCAGAGACATGACAATAATAGAGCCGTTTGATGTTCCTGCTGAATTAGAGGCAATTTTAGTCGATACCGGGCCAAAAGAAAGAGCCCAGGAAGAATACAATATACGCGTAATAGAAGGCGAGCTAGGCGCCTGGATATTAGCTCATAAACTATCTGAACTATCAAGTGATTTTGCGGATTTTGAAACAAGGGAAAAAATTTTCAGAAAAGCATTGCAATTATACGGCAATGTCAACCCTGATCATAACGGTAAGCCTTATTTGCTCGCCCATAATATGTTGTATCCTGTATTTCAAAAAGGCGTATTTTTTGCCAAAACCAGGCTGGAAGCAATTGGCATCAGCGTAACCGAGCAAAGGCTGACAAGCTGGATATGCAACAATCTTTCACCAAAAGCTAAAATACAATCCCTGGCCGCGCAATATGGCAGGGAATTTCTTGATTTTTATGTAAAGTCCGCAATGCCGTTTCATTACACCCTGGCAAGAAGTGCTTTGCAGGAAGCAGGAAAATCCGACAATGTCGATGAACCTACTTTAACGCGCTGGGTTGAGGCATGCCTAAGGAATAACTTAAAAAGCCTAACTGCTGAAATGGCAGGTTATGGCCTGACGCCTGAAATTTTTAAAGGCCTTGGGCCTTCTTCATATAACCTGCAGGGAACAATGCTTCATGCTATAGGAGAAGAAGACAGGGTGTTGCTTTTAAAGCGGGCTTTGAGAGATGCTGTTACAAAAACAGGTAAGGCAAAAATGCAGGCTTTGGAAGAGTTTGGAAGGTTGCAGAGAATAGGATATGAAAGCCTGCGTGATAATTACAGGAATTCCACTAAAAATATAGATGCGATTGCCAAGTGGGCAAATGCACAGCCGTGGTGCCTTGGAGCCCGTCATTTCGGAGCAGGGTGGGGCGGCTGGATGCAGATTTGGATCAGGCCGGGTATGCAAAGCGTGGCACAAGCAGCCCTTAAAGAATTTTTAGCCGACAAACCGTGGTATGCTGAGGTGGCTGCAAAAAATAAGCGAAGCACAGCAGAGCAGCTTAGATCCGGAATAAAACCATTTAAACCAGGCGCTCCCGCAAGCCTGTTAGGGGTAAACGGCATTTACAATGCAGATGGGTTTACGCTTGAAGTGTCAATAGGAGAAATCCCTGAAGAAAAAAGACTTGAAACAGCCAGGCAGGCCGTAAAAATAGGAGAGGAAGAAGGCGTTCCTGTGGTCATACATCTGAATATTTCCGAATGTAGAAATATGAAGCAGTCACTTATTGACATCGAGCAGATATCAAAGGCCTGCGGAGAAAAGGCGATAATAGATGTGCATATAATGTTCGGGGAGAATAATTTGTCATTTCGATATATCGCAAATTGCATCAGTAGCGGAGCCAGCATCATAACTTTAGACTGGGAAAAATTTGAGGACAAAGAAGAACTTGTAAAACGCCTGCGTTTAATAAAAAGACGGAACATAAGGACCAGCCTGGCTATTAACCCGACTACAGATATTCCGGCAGTATTAGAATTTATATCAGATCATAATCGTGAAGACAAGTGCGTAGATATGATTTTGCAAATGGGAACCTCTTTACCGTCCAACCCTGATCGGATTTTTGATCTCAGGGCTATGAGAAATATAGCCGCGCTAAGAGATAGTTTTCCCGGACCGATTGCAGTAGAGTGGAGAATGGATCAAAACAAAATCCAGACTGCCAGGGATGCCGGGGCAACCATTTTTGTGGTTAGCGAAGCGCTTTTTGGGAGAGGCTTAAACGGGCTTAGCGAAACAAGCATACAAACTGCTTACAGGGCTTTATATGCTGCGCTCACTACAGCCGCACCCCCAGAATCTTTAAACGGGTGCAGGCCCGCAGACATCCAAAGGGCTGTTATAGAAGGCCTTGGCTTTGCTGCCTAAAACCTAATATTGTAAACTGCTTTTATTTCCTTGAAAATAATCCCTAAAAAGAGTAAAATTGTCCAGACTCTTATAATATTATAATAAATAAGGACATCTGAATTTATCCCTCGCTTAAACAAGCTAAAATTCTCTTCGACAATTTTAGCTTAGACCTTTCCTTAATAGGAATGGGCAAGGTCTATCCTTTAGGATTAAGCTTCGGGATTAATTCGCACCTTCATAGAAGAAGTTCGGAGTAGATTAATTTACACTTCTTGCAGTCGCGTAAATTAAGTGCTCATTAAGGAGGAAAAATGGCTACAATTAAAAAAATAGGAGTTATCACAAGTGGCGGTGATTCAGGCGGATTAAACGCTGTTGCAAAAGGCGCAGGCTCAATGGCAAATTCCCTTGGCATAAAATGCTATATTATACCT
>ORJL010489656.1_pt1 | contig 12779 bp, 9 predicted proteins | sample 1779941 | NCBI WGS metagenome assembly ORJL01 (sample SAMEA104232317, study PRJEB22302) | groundwater metagenome | biome: forest; feature: aquifer; material: groundwater | place: USA | collected 2011-08-07 | depth 5.8 m
CAGGAATTGTGGGGTATTTCGGCCGGCTCGGATCGGGTTTCCATCGTGGTCGGGTGAGATAATGAAGCGCGAAGCTTTTCGTCAGAGGCATCGGCTGGCAATCTTCCTTGGAGATTGTTCCAGGGAAGTCACCTTTCGGGCACTCGAAATCGTCACTGGACAGATTCGACGAGGGGGCACGATCGATGTGGAGTGGAAGCAATGGGACGCATTGGCTGACTGGCGTTTGCGAGAAAGACGGGTTAATGAGATATGTGCCTATCTCTGGCAAACCCGGCAGTACCGTGGCAGCCTGACTCTGTTCTCCGAACTGCAGCACTTTAATTCCGCGTTGTGGGAGTTTGTTTATGACCGTCCGCGCGTGCGCCTCGCATGGGTGGCGGCGGAGTTCGTTAGCTGCCGAAGCACAAAGGACGTTCAGGACGTTTGCCAAAAGAGCCTTGCGTTCAAGAATCTGGTCACCATCAGCAATATAGGGGTCTGGCCGCACCTAGTTCTGCCGGTTTCGGATGCGAACGCCAAAGTTCTGCCCGAACTAGTCTTGACCCTGCTGGAGGCCACCCGCGGGGGAAGTATTGACCTTGTCCCGGCGCCGTTGGCTGCTCTAGAAATGGAAGCGGTCTGCTTGGCGGTTAAGACCTATCTGGACGCGCTTGTGAACGTTTACCGCGATCCACTGATACCCCTCCGACTTGTTTCACCACTATCGTGGGTGGCCAGCAGGTTGAATGCGCGATCGCCGCTTGTTACATCACCGGCTGACGCAGGGACGGAGGTGGCCGTTCTGCCCAACGGAGATCTGTATGCCAGCGAAGCCGCAGTAGGCATGCAAGGTTGGCGTCTGGGCAATGTCTTGCAGGACGGCGAAGAAATGCGGTGGGAGCGCCTGGACATTATGCCGGAGGCGTTCTCGAACGCGCTCAAGCCGGAACGATGCCGCAACTGTGACTGGAGGTACCGGTGTGGCGGCGTAGATGCGGCGGTGCTACTGCTCGAGAAGCGGCGTGCGTCGAGTCTAACATCCCCAGCGGAATACAAGCAAACGCCGCCCGGAGAAAGCCGCGCCCCTGCTGCGACGGGCATGCATGACACCCCGCTTAATGGCGGCTCCACTCTCACCGAGCTCTATTGCGAGCCACGGAAGAAGCTTTTTGAAGAGATGCTATGGGGATCGCTCGAAGCCGCTACGGTCCGTCAGAGGAGGCACACCAGGGAACGCATCGAACTGCGGGCCGATGGTATCGAGTTCGCTACTGTGAACTAAAATGACTCATGCTCCGCGCGATTAGTATGAATGCTGCCGTAACCACTTCGCCCGACGAGACAGGTGTCGCCTTGCGTACCCGGTGCCCGAGAGTGTCGTGGTCCGGCATCAACGCGAGCTTGCCTTTCGTCCGTAGCGTTCACAGCCTCGATCTGGATGTGACAGAGGGGTGCAATCTAGCGTGCATCTACTGCTTTAAGTGGCAGAAGAAGGCTGTGAACATGGATGAAGAAACGGCGAAGAACGCTATTGATTGGCTATTAGAGGCCAGTGGCGAGTTCAGAGGGGAGCTGAAAGTCAACCTTATGGGAGGTGAGCCCCTGCTGCGTTTCGACTTAATCCAGAAGATTGTGCCATACGGGAAGTGTCGTGCACGGCAGCAAGGTAAGAGTCTGCACTTCGGGTGTACGACCAATTGCACCCATCTTACCGATGAGATGATGACGTTTTGGCGGCGATTCGGCATGGGGTTCCATTGCTCGATCGATGGCATCCCCGAGGTTCAAAACTACAACCGTCCTATGCTGGGAGGCGGACCCAGTTCTGGCGCAGTTGAGAAGAATGTACCCAGGATATTGGCTTACCGTCCCACCGTTATGGCGCGGGCGACCGTTTCACCCCATTCGGTGCCGTGGCTGGTCGAGAGCGCCAAGTATATCGCAGCGTTGGGTTTTCGAGTAATGACCTTCAAGGCTGCCGTCAATTGCAACTGGACACCGAACGATTTTGAAGTCTTGCGCAGCCAATACGAGAAACTAGGAGAATTCTACATCGATGCGCTGGTCTCTGGGAAGGAGGTCAGTATTGCGGAGTTTCGTGGCGGAATCAGAGCCGTGCATTCCGTGGAAACGGCTTCTAGGTTCCCGTGCGGGGCGGGCCGTGGGGTGGTACTGGTCGATCCTCGTGGAGACCTCTGGCCGTGCCACCGTTTCGGCCCCCATCAGTGCGGCGGCCAGTTCACCTTTGGGAGGCTCGGCGGGCCGTTCAACGACCGGCTGCGAGCTGTCTTTTTGGAGTACAACATGTTGAAGGATGCGAAGGTCGATTGCCGGAACTGCAGGGCGAATCTGACCTGCCGGAGTTGGTGCTACGCGGAATGCGTTGATTCGACTCATACCTTCTACGATCCCGGGGACGAACACTGCCAGGCTATAAGAATCTTGCACGACGAAGTTCTTCATATTCACGATTGTCTCAGATCGAGCCATCACCAGATTCTGCGGCAGCTCGTGGAGGAACCAGAACCGGGAGCAGGGTCTGGTCGTAGTGGTTTGGTTCAACCGCAGCCAAGCACGAATGCAGGTGAGTGATCACGGATGCATGAAGGCAATTTACAGCGAACGCACCTCGAGCTGGGAGACAGGCCCACGAAATGTCCAGGGCGGTAAGAGGTTGCTCAAAAACGCAGGCAAAGCGCGGCGTTGGGGCACGCGGCCTACAGCAACCGGGCAGAATCTCCCTGCCGTAGCGCAGACTTCCAAGTCTGCTGTGTCGTAGGTTTCTAAACCTGCAGGACGTCTGAGGCGTCTCCGAGGCGCAAATCATGCGAGTCGCAGCCTTCGTCGGGTTTCTGTCATTCTTAAGTCTGCATTCTTAATTCTGCATTCCGCCATTCCCCCTCCGCGCCCTGCCGACTTTGAAGCCGGCGACACGGCAAACTTGGAGGTCTGCGCTACCGGGGGCGGGTCGCCGCCGGCGTCTTGTGGCTCCTGTCCCCTGAGCGGGCGAGTTTTGGAACAAGTTCTGAGGGATTGGGTTGCCTCGCGGGCGTGCGATAGTTTCAACCCAAAAACCACGGATGGAATGGCCGCAAAAGATCGCAAAGACCTCAAAGAGAGTGAAATGGCTTCGCATTCGGCCGAGCTTCGCAGTCACCTGGCGGGCGAGCGAGTAATGCGACGACTTTCCGCCCCGATCTGTTCTCTCTGTGAACTCTTTGCTCTTTGCGGTTAATCAACGCCTTCTTTGAGGTGAATTGTCATGAAACTACGATTGGGTTGGTTAGCGGACGCCGACGATGCGGATTCCTATTCGGCACGGGAGACCCGGGTCTTGTTGCGGGCAATCGCTCGCCTTCCAGACGTTGTGCCGCTGTGGTTCGCTGTGGGCTCCACGGAACCGCCGCACTTTTTCAACGGTATCCGGGTGTTTCCGGTCCCAGTGGAATCCTTGGCGTCTGCGGAATTCCTTAAGACGCTCGTTGCTCAGCAGCGGCCGCACATTGTCCTCTCAAATCTCGAGCGATCGAGATTCCCGGTCGCCTTTCAATACCTTGCGCAAAACGGCACCGCATGGATTCATCGTATCAACCCGGCGGCCGCCCAATCCGCGACGGACCACGAAGCCCCGCTCAGACTCGTGGGGAAGCAAGAGCTTGTCGCTGGGGGAGAAGACACGGTTTTCGTGCCGTACCTGCGGGGTTTGGATAAGGCCACTCCCGATGGCGAGGAGCCGACTGCTGTCCTGCGGCGGTTACAGACGATCATCGCGAGGCAAGCACCGGTCCAAGCGCTGCCTCAGGTGCCCCAGCCGACGCATCTCGTCATGAGGCAACAGTTGTTCTGCAATGCCAGCTTGGCCCATGTTATGTTCGAGATCACCAACGCGTTGATTGGTTGGGCTTTCCGGCCGTAGCACAGGATGAGCATCAGATGCTCTCGAAAGGTTTTGTCCACCGGGAAGAGGAACTGTTCCGTGCGGGCGCTCCGGCGAAGTACGCACGGGTCGTCAAGTCTTTACAGCGGGATTACGATCCCGAAGACGCCATTACCGTGCACTTCTCAATGATGAGGCCCCACGCGCGGTATTCCCGATTCGGCGTGTTCCCCAGCCTCGGGCGACGCGAGGTTCTTTACACGACCGGAAACCATACGGTCACCCGGGAAGGCCTCCGCCAGTTGGCCGGAACTTTCGAAATGATTCTGGGTCCATCGGCACACGTGCTGCGACCGTACATCGAGGCGGGGCTGAACCCGAGGCAGGGGGCGGTCATCCCACACGGGATAGATCCGTCCGTGTTCTCGCCGGAAGCCCCGGCTTTGGTGTATCCGACAAAGAAACGGTTCAAGTTCTTGCAGACGAGTTTTCCCTGGATCTGCGAGAAGGGTTTTGACCTCACGATTGAGGCATTCGCGCGGGCGTTCACGGCCAAAGATGATGTCGCATTGATCCTGAGAGTTCCACGAATCCTGAGTGCTCAGGAGCGGAGTTCCACCTTCGGCCGTCTTGAAGCACTGGTGAAGGAAGCCTCCGCTCAACCCGGCGCGCCCGAGATCGTGCTGCTTGAGTCGGATGTGCCTCTTGATCGCCGAGGGGGGATGTACACTGGGGCTGATTGTTACGTGTTTCCCCTTCGGGCCGAGGGGTTTGGCATGACGATCCTGGAGGCGATGGGGTGTGAATTACCCGTCATCGCCACTTGTTGGAGTGGCCCTGCAGACTTTGTTTCTCCGCGCGTTGCTTATACACTCCACCACTCGAACCCGGTCCCCGAAAGAACGCAGACCGGACGGCTCCTTCGGTACCATGTCGAGCCCGATCTGGACCATTTAATCCATCTGATGCGTTACGCTTACGAGCACCACGACGAGTCACGCGAACTTGGCCGAGCGGCCTCCAGAGCGGTGCGCCAGGAATGGTCCTGGATGAGAGCGGCGGCGAAGCTGGCGGCCCTTTTCTCCCTGCGGGCGACGGATAATGGGGCGCAACGAATTCTGGCATGAAGTGTGCTTATTTACATGCGTGTACTCTCGTTTTACTGGGGCTAACCCACACGCCAGTTGGTGCGGTTGCTCGCCGGGACTACGAACCCCGGAGTCGCGACGCAAGATGTAGCGGTCTCAGGCAGGCTTCAGGTTAGGAGTCCCGCCTTCAGGCGGCGAGATACGCGGCGGCATGATGACATTGGAAATTCTTGACGCGGTGCACCGGGAGCCTTCGAGAAGCCATTCGGAAGGTGAGGATGCTTTTACCTTGATCGAGCTCCTCGTCGTCATTGCCATCATCGCGCTATTGGCTGCCCTTTTGCTGCCTGCGCTATCGCGAGCCAAACAGGCCGGCTACTCTGCCGTGTGCAAAAATAACCTGCGCCAATGGGGGATCGCCCTGCGGCTGTACGTCGATGAATACTCCGTGTTCCCGCCCTACCAGATGTCTGATGGGACCCCGGCGGGCAGGGACGGTTGGCATTCTCGTATGGCGAAATGCATCGGTATCCCGGACCCGCCATGGTTTTACCTGCCGAGTGTTGGGCAGAGTGGGCAGCCAGGGATTCAGGTCTGTCCCGGTCTGGTCCGCACCACACGCCTGGAGTCAGGGAACTACTTCGGCTTAGGCTCTTACGGATACAATATCTCTGGAGCAGGCCTAGACCCGAAAGGGAAAAAGCTTGGGTTGGATGGCGAAATTCTGGATCCAGCCTATACCCCGAGGACCGCCCCGGAGAATCTCCGCCTCATGCGGGAAGACGCGGTCGTCAATCCAAGCGACATGTTCGCCGTTGCCGATGCCATCGTCGGCTGTGGTTTTTCGGCCGGTGGCGGCACCGACGGTGCGCGAGCCTTCGATTCCTTGAAGCCGTGGGGCCCGAATGAGACCAGTATCATCCTCGGGATACCAAGTCCAGGTGCTTTTGTCACCGCTGCCGATGTCAACGCCATGCGAGCGGTTGTCCGGCGACGGCACGGAGGCAGATGGAACGTCCTTTTCTGCGACGGCCACGTGGAGATCCTGACTACGCCCGGCTTCTTGGACATCCGGAAGGCGTCTTTGCGGATGCGTTGGAACAATGACAATCTGCCGCACTAATACTGGCCCGGCAGTCTCACCCGCGAGGAGGACGCTGGTTAGAGCCTGTTTGAAAACGCAGGCAAAGCGCCGCGTGAGGGCACGCGGCCTACAGCGGACGGGCAGAATCGCCATGCCCTGTAGGCCGGGTCCCCTGACCCGGCGAGTTTTCAAACAGGCTCTTAGAGCGTAAACGACCAGGCGCCCGTTTTTTGGAAAGACGCGTTAACAAAACTGTCTGATTATGAATATCTTAGGTAATTCCGAGAACCCAACTGCCTGGGCGGTGAGATCGGCTGCAATATCGAACGTCCCAGACGGCGCGGTGGGGACACCGCGCCCTACCCACGGAGAGGTAGGGCTCGCTGTCCTCAGCGGGCCGCACACGCCATCGAACGTCCAAAGCGGCGCGCTGAGACAGCCGTGCCCTACCACATTGGAGTGTCGGCTGTGTCGCCGCCCAGGCAGCAAGTCCGCCAGAGCACCAGCCCGCGGGGCCGAGCGGTGGAGCACCGCACGAGCTTTCTCGTTGGTGTTGTGGCTGACGCTAGCCGGCCAGATCTCGGGTTTCGGCGCTGACCCGTTGGATCAATGGGTATGGCGCAACCCCCTGCCGAGTGGCAACTCGCCGTTCCGAGTGACCTTTGCCAACGGGGCGTTCTGGGGGCTGAACGGAGCCACGGTTTCGATGTCGCCGGACGGGACGAATTGGACTAGTCGGGGTCTGCCAACAGTGGATGACGCAGGTACTGTGTGTGATCTTTCGGATATCGCCTACGGAAACGACCGATTCCTGGCCGTCGGTGGCACCCGTACGCCGGGTGTGGATGGAACAAGAGGCGTCGTTCTGATTTCGCAAGACGGAGTCACCTGGGGGGTTCAGCGTCGCCCCACCTCGGTCAGCGGAGTGGGCAGCGTAGCTTACGGCAACGGTTTGTTCGTTATGGTGGAGACCGGGTATGACCCCATTCAGGATGAGCTGCTGGACGTGCTCCAGACCTCCCCCGACGGGGTGATTTGGAGCTCCGTACGGACGGAGCCCTGGGGCACGATATGGATGGTGACCCACGTCAACGGCATGTTTTTCGTGATCAAGGATGAGATAATGTTAACCTCCCCCGACGGGGTGAACTGGACCGAGGTCGTGTCTGGCAACTCCCTACCACTGCGTGGCGTTGCCTATGGCAACGGCACGTGGGTTGTGGTCGGCGGGGGCACGGTGCTGACTTCCACCGATGGGAGCACCTGGACAAACCGGATTGGCAAGCTACCATTCGGCCTGAAGGAGGTAGCCTACGGCAATAACACGTTCGTGGCGGTTGGAAGTGATGGGCTGGCCTTGAGTTCGCCCGATGGGCTCAAATGGACCCAACGCAAGTCGGGTACCACGAACTCACTTTACAGCATTGCCTTCGGCAATGGCACTTTTGTGGCCGCCAATGTCCAGGACATGCTCATCTCAGAGGATGGCATCAATTGGAGGAATCTTCGCTCTGGAGACCCGGCGGATCTTTATGACATCGCTTCGGGCGCAGACGGTTTTGTGGCAGTGAGCCCGGGGGGATCGATTCTGCATTCCCCCGACGGAGCTCAATGGACTCGCGTGACCAACGCGCTGGGAGCGTGGGCGATAGTCCAGGGCAACCGCAGGTTTGTGGCGGTAACCACTCAAGGCAACATTGTCACTTCAACTGATGGGGTGCAATGGGCCTACTTCAATTCAGGAGTCACGAGTCCGCTCTACGGCATCACTTATGGCAACGGAATGTTCCTGGCGGTTGGGGACAAAGGTGCCGTGCTGACCTCAACCAATGCCTTCGATTGGATGGCTCGCGATTCGGGCTCCAGTTCCTCCCTCTATACCGCAACGTTCGGGAATGGCATGTTCGTGGTCAGTGCGGGCGATGGAGCGGTTTTGACCTCGACGGACGGGGTTGAATGGGAGGTTGGCACCTCGGGCGGAGACATGGGTTTTGGGGGGATGGCCTACGGCAACGGTGTGTTCGTCGGCGTCGGGGGCGCCACGTTCCGAAACGCAACGAACGCAATTCTAGTTTCAACCAACGGACTGGACTGGTCTCCACTTGCCACAGGCGCTCGGGCTGTGTGGCTTTACCATGTTCGCTACGATCACGGAATGTTCGTGGCGGTGGGGGACCACAGGACCCTCATGACCTCGACCAACGGGCTGGACTGGGTCGCTCACGATTCGGGGACCGATAATCCGCTCAATGGGGTGGCCTATGGCAACGGCACGTTCGTGACCGTTGGTTACGGCGGTGCCATCCTGCAATCTGGCGAACTCCCATCGTCCGCCCTCCGGCTGGGGCCGATCGTTGGTCTAGCCAATGGGGCCTTTGCGGTCACGGTCTCGGGACCCGTCGGGTACCAGTGGGAGATGCAGGGCTCGACCGACCTAACAAGTTGGGTGCCTCTACAGGATATCCTGAGCACCAACGCAACCATGCAATTCGTCGATCATGGGGCGACGAATTTCAACCGGCGCTTCTATCGGGCCTTAAGCCGGTAGTGGGGCGCTATTCAAGACATGAACACGAGACTGTCAAGGGCGGCGGTTGTTCTGGCCTGGGTTGGCGTGGGGGTCGCCATTGGACGGCTGACTTGGCCATCCCCACAGGGAACTGCTGAGCGTAGCCCTGTTCCGCGGTTCACTTCAGGAGCGCCCACCATGTCGGTGCATGCGAAGCACAACGAGATTCCGGGCTCGCCGCCCGTAACGAGTGGTCGTCTGATGCTTGACCAGATCGATTCCGCGATCCGAGCTGCTCTGGGTGAGCCCACCAACCAACGCCGTGGTGAGGCTTTGCTCAGGATAGCGCAGTCGATCGACATCGCCGACATTCCCGCCGCGATCGCAATCCTCGCGAAGCGGCCCGAGCCCCAGGTCCACTACAGTCTCATCCAACCCCTGCTTGGCCGATGGGCTCAGGCCGACGTGAAGGCGGCGCTGGATTATGCCTTGGCGCTTCCGGCCTCCACGAGGCGCGCTGTCGCGCTCCGGATCGTCACCAGCCACTGGGCTCCGAGTGACTGGGAGTATGTCGCCGGGTGGATTAGCCGACTTCCCGCCGGCAGAGAAAAGGGCCAACTGCTCTCCTCTGTGATCGGGACCATGGCTGGGCATGATCCTCAGCGGACGATGGCTTTTCTCGATTCTCTCGGGCCAATTCCATCGCGGCGAGAGTTCGATGTCATCCTGCTCAGCCGCTGGGCTGAGGCTGACCCGGCGGCAGCGGCAGCAGCCGCCATCAAGCTGGCTCCGAACAACGATTGGATTCTCAGCAGCATTGCGGGCCAGTGGGCCAGCCGCGATCCCGAAGCGGCTGTGGCGTGGGCGAGGAGCCTGCGAGAGAGCGGCCAGACACGGGCGGTTGCGCGTCAGCTCTGTGACTCTCTGGCAGGAGCAAATCCCGAATTGGCGTCTGAGTTTGCCCTTTCACTCCCGTCAGGCGAAACGCGCAACCTGGCTGTCTCGGCGGTGGCCCAGCAACTTGCGCAAGCGGATCTCAAGCGTGCCATCGGTTGGGTGCAACAGGTCACGGACATCCAGGCGAAGGGCGCGGCGCTGCAGAGGGTCGGTCGCCAGTGGGCGGAAAGCGACCCGCAAAGCGCCGCAGCCTATGCCTCGACGCTTGAACCTGGGCAAGCCAAGAACGAGTTTATGAGTTGGGTCGCCAGCGAGTGGGCTGTCTCTGAACCTAACGCCGCGCTTGGCTGGGCGGAAGGACTGCCGAAGGGGCAAGCCCACAACCAGGCGGTGGAGAAGATCGTCGATTCTTGGGTGAGCACGGAGCCGGATGCTGCCGCCAGATTCGTCCAGAACCAGCCTGCGGGTGAGAGTCAGACCATGATGATTGGCTCCGTGGCACGGCAGTGGGCTTCCACCGACCCGGCAGCGGCTGGCGCATGGGCGTCGCAGCTTCCTGATGGCACGGTCCGAAACAATGCCCTCGCTACTGTGGCCAGCCAATGGGCCGAGAGGTCACCGCAGGGAGCGGGCACTTTCGTGGCCGCTCTTCCGCCTAGCGAGGCCCAGGACCGCGCCGCTAACGCTGTGCTGTCAAGCTGGGTGAGGTCGGATCCGCAGTCCGCCGCCATCTGGGCGGGCAGTTTTCCCGAAGGGAACGGGCGAAACCAGGCGGTTCAGAACGTCATGTCCTGGTGGGCTGGGCGCGACCCGGCCAGCGCGAGCGCCTGGCTCCAGGACATGCCCGTCGGCGCCGGACGCGATGCCGGCATCACTTCGTATGTCAGCGCCCTGGCGCGCAATGACCCGGCCACTGCGGCGCTGTGGGCGGAGTCCACCAGTGATGAACAACAGCGTCAGTTGAACCTCCAGAGAGTTGTGTTCTTTTGGCTCTCCGTAGACGAACAAGCCGCACGGTCGTGGGTCGAGAAGTCCTCGCTGCCCGACCCGGAGAAAAAGCGGCTGCTCGGCGTCCCCGGCAATTAGCCTGGAAACCGCAGAGGGAGTAGCCGCAAAAGATCACAAAGATCTCATAGAGAATGAAATGGGTTCGTATCCGGGCGAGTCCTCGATCTGGGTCTCAGGTTCGAGCGCGCCATTGCTTGGCCTGGTCCGTTACCCTGGCGATGTATTCCATTTTGCCTCTGGTGTATGCTGGTCGGTTGTGCGGATGCGCCGCGGCCAGCCAAAGTTTCAGGGCTTCATATTCCGCGGCGACTTCAGGGTGGCAGATGAGGTAGTCTCTGAACAAAAGCCTGTCCCAGCAGCGCGTAAAGCATGGCTCGATCATGTGAATATGATGGGTGCGTTTCCCGCGCGCATCCCGTTTGATGAACCAAACGTAGCGCCGTGGGGTGACGTCGCCACCCCAATTCGGACTCCAAAAGTACTCGTAGCCTTGCGCCTCGAGGATGGGGACGATTCTGACCTTCGTTTCCTCAAGACTAGTGACCTCCACCAGCAGATCGATGATCGGCTTGGCCGACATGCCTGGCACGGCTGTGCTTCCGAAGTGTTCGATGCGCCCGACCAGTCCCGTGGGAAGACACGACAACAGATGCTCCTTTTCGATGCGAAATAAATCCGGCCATTTTGGGTCGTAGGGCGCGATGCTGACGTTTTCTTCCGTTATTGGTTCAGGCATACGTTACCGCACCGTGATAGCCCATTGAATCTGAAAGTCAAAGATGAAAGTGATCGATGCGGGCCGGAATTGAAGTTGCCGCCCCGGGCGAATATTCCACCTGTTCAAGGCAACACGGGCGGCGGCAATCTCTGTCTAGTGTTTGCCAAGAAATGGTTGGTTGTTCCAGAGGTAACCATAACACACTGTTACAGGTGAAGCATCAGGCAGGGAATCCGAATCGCCGGGCATTCGCACGACTGAAGCGCGCAATCCTGGAAGATTATTCTTACCGGGACTTGCGAGAAGTAAACTGGAAGCGGCGCTTCGTGGATTTCGCGCCGAAAATCCGTTCAGCTTCGAGTCCCTCCGAGTTCGCGAAAGCGGCCGCTGACTTGCTGAGCGCCGCCCGGGATATCCATCTCTGGCTGAGGATGGCGGAGCAAACCATTCCCACATATCGCAGATCCTATCGAGGCAACGTCGCACTTAGCGCACTGCCTCGACTGATCCCGGGTTGGCGACAGCTCAGCGGCGAGGTCGCCTGCGGCCAGTTTGAGGATGGGATCTGGTATCTCTGTCTCCGAGGCTGGCCCGCGGCATGCCCGAAGGCATTATCGCCCGCTCACCAAATACTACGGAGGGCTCAGGCAGCGGGAAAAGGACTGGTCATCGATGTGCGCGCCAACGGCGGCGGCGCGGAACCCCTAGCCGCCCGGTTCGCGGCTCGGTTTGTCAGCCGTCGAGTTTGTTACGCGAAGCACCTGACGCGTAGGGCAGGCCGTTTCACCCCGGTCCAGGAACGCTGGCTCGAACCTGGAAGGGCGTCGCAGCGATACCATGGGAGAGTTGCGGTGCTCGTTGGACGGGGTACCGTCAGTACCTGCGAATCGTTCGCTCTCATGATGCGGCAGGTCCCCGGCTGCCGGCTGATTGGACAACCCACAGCGGGAGCGTCCGGCAATCCAATGCCGGTGGACCTCGGCAATGGGGTCGTTTTGTTCGTGCCCAGTTGGGTGGATCTAGCGCCTGATGGAACGTCGCTGGAAGGGCACGGGGTGATACCCGACGTTCAGGTGGAGGCGACTCCGGAGAAACTGTCCAAAGCTGACCCGGTCCTGCTTACCGCGCTCAGGTTCCTGAGGGAGTGAACTCCGCCGCTCTCGCGCCCGGCTCAGTATCTGGGCACGGAGGGGTCGATCTCGATCGCCCAGGCATCAATCCCCCCCTTCACGCTCTTCACATCCTTGAATCCTCGTTCTTTAAGAAACTCGACGGCTCGGAGGGAACGCTTTCCGCTCTTGCAGTGGATGTAGTAGGTCCGGTTCACGTCAAACTCCGCCACCCGGTCCGGTAACGACCCCAGGGGCACGAGTGGCACCCCGGCCACCCGGGCCATCAGCGCCTCCTCGGGCTCGCGCACATCCACAACCTGGATCCCCAGGCTCGGGTCGTCCAACGCCTGCTTCATCTGGCGAACGCTCACTTCGTCGGTGGTGGCATCCGGGCCGGCGGACGCCGGCGAGAAACCGCAGAATTGCTCGTAGTCGATGAGTTCGGTGATCGTGGGATGTTCACCGCACAAAGGACACTTCGGGTCGCGGCGGAGCTTGAGGTCG
>ORJL011749107.1_pt1 | contig 12778 bp, 14 predicted proteins | sample 1779941 | NCBI WGS metagenome assembly ORJL01 (sample SAMEA104232317, study PRJEB22302) | groundwater metagenome | biome: forest; feature: aquifer; material: groundwater | place: USA | collected 2011-08-07 | depth 5.8 m
CTTGTGCAAGTACGGATATGCGGGGACGCCTATCATCAGCTGCGTCTGGTCGGTTGCCTTCTCCTTTATTGAGATACGCGGGGCATCTTGCTTCGTCAGGAATGGAATAAGCCCTGGTGCTTCGGCTTTTTTCAAGCGACCGAATTCTTTTTTTATCTTGGCGAGCACCTTGGGTGAATTAAATGCGCCCGCGATACAGACCACTGTATTGGCAGGCACGTAATTTCTCCTGAGGTACGTGGCAAAATCCGTACGCGAAAATGCGCGGATATTTTCCTTCGGTCCGAGTATCGTGCGACCGAGCGGATGCTCCTTGCCGTAGAGAAGCGCGTCGAAGACGTTGTCTATAGTATGCATCGGCATGTCCTCGTACATATCTATCTCCTGAATGATTGCCCCGCGCTCTTTCGTTATCTCCTTGCCGGGCAGCGTCGAATTGAGAAAAATGTCGCTTATCACGTCGAGCGCCGTATCTACGTAGCGGCCGCTTACTTTGGCGTAATAAGCCGTGCGGTCCTTCGCGGTGAACGCGTTGTAGATGCTGCCGACGGCGTCAAGCTCCTCGCTGATCTCCCGCGCGCCCTTGCGCTTCTTCGTGCCTTTGAAAAACATATGCTCAAGGAAGTGCGCGAGCCCGTTTTCCTTTGCATTTTCATATCGCGAGCCCGTGCCCGTCATTACGACCACCGTGGCGGTAGCCGTCTGCGGCATAGGGACGAGGACGACTCGGAGTCCGTTTTTGAGTGTGCGGATGTCGTACTTCATTGCGAATGAGCATAGTACCTTTCCTGTTGTTGCACAAACGCCGGAGACACGTTACTTTTACTCAAATGACGATAAACGAGATACGCAGCAAGTATCTGGAATTTTTCAAAGCACGCGGGCACACGATAATTCCTTCCGCGCCCATCGTCCCGCAAAACGACCCGACGACACTCTTCACGGGAAGCGGCATGCAACCGCTCGTACCGTACCTGCTCGGCGAGCCGCATCCAAAAGGGAACAGGCTGGTCAACAGTCAGAAAAGTTTCCGCGCGGAAGATATCGAAGAAGTCGGCGACAACCGCCATACGACATTCTTCGAAATGCTCGGCAACTGGTCGCTCGGCGATTACTTCAAGAAAGAGCAGCTTCCGTTTTTCTTTGAGTTCCTCACATCCGAAATCGGTCTGGACCCGCAACATTTATACGTAACGGCATTCATAGGAGACGAGGAGAATAATGTCCCGCGCGACACCGAATCCGCCGAAGTTTGGACAAAACTTTTTGCGGACAAAGGGATTGATGCCGAAGTCGTCGCCATCGGCTCGGAGGCCGACGGGTACCGACTCGGCATGCAGGGCGGGCGCATCTTCTATTACGAAGCCAAGAAAAATTGGTGGAGTCGCGCGGGAGTCCCCGAAAATATGCCTGCGGGGGAGCCGGGCGGTCCCGACAGCGAGGTCTTTTACGATTTCGATACGCCGCACGACCCGAAGTTCGGGGCGGAGTGCCATCCGAATTGCGATTGCGGACGGTTCCTGGAGATAGGCAACTCGGTTTTCATGCAGTATCTCAAGCAACCGGACGGTTCGTTCGCCCTACTCCCGAAGCAAAATGTGGATTTCGGCGGGGGACTTGAGCGCATCGCAGCCGCCGCGCAGGGCGACCCCGACGTCTTCGCTATCGATGTCTTCGCGGACACAATCGGCCTCCTCATTCATTTCTCACGCAAGGAATACACGGACAGCCGCTACCAGCGCTCTTTCCGCATCGTGGCGGACCACATGCGCGCAGCCACCTTCATGCTGGAAGCGGGAGTGCGCCCAAGCAACACCGAGCGCGGGTATGTCTTGCGCAGGCTCATCCGTCGCGCGGCACAGCATGTTCAGAAGCTCGGCATCCCGTCGGAAAAAGCGGAAGACAGCATGCTCGTGCGTTGCGCCATCTCGTTTATAGAGAAATACAAGCAAGCGTATCCCGAATTACAGAGCGAGGATGTGTATAAGCACATCACGGACGAGATTTGGAAGGAAGAGAAACAATTCGCCCACACACTGGAAAAGGGTATGAAAGAATTCGAGAAAATCGCGACCATCGGACACATATCGAGCGACGACGCCTTCACCCTTTTCACCACCTACGGATTTCCTTTTGAAATGACGCTCGAGCTCGCGCACGAGCGCGGTATTGATGTGGACGAGGATGGTTTTGCGACCGCGATGAAAAAACCCCGCGAACTTAGCCGAGCGGGCAGCGAGCAGAAGTTCAAGGGCGGTCTAGCCGACCAATCCGAAAAGACGACGCGCCTCCACACCGCCCACCACTTGCTCCTGAAGGCGCTGCAGCTCGTACTTGGGCCTTCCGTAAAACAACGCGGAAGCAACATTACCCAGGAACGTTTGCGTATCGACTTCTCGTATGGCGCCAAGATGACACCCGACCAGATAAACGAAGTGGAGCGCATCGTCAACGAGAAGATACAGGAAGGACTTCCGATGACCCGTTCCACCCTTCCGAAGGAAGAGGCGGAGAAGCTCGGAGCGGAACACGAATTCGGCGCTAAGTACCCCGACATGGTTTCCGTGTATTCACTGGGGCCCAAAGGCGCGTCGGCGGAAAATCCGCAATTCGACAAGGCGTTCTCGATAGAATTTTGCGGCGGCCCGCACGTATCCAACACGAGCGAGCTCGCAGGGACGTTCAAAATTAAAAAAGAGGAGGCGGTCGCCGCGGGCATCCGCCGTATCAAAGCCGTGTTGACCGAGTAATTCCACTGACGCATAGTGCTCGGCAGTGGGCAATCACGCTCCAATGGAGGTCGGCCATGGCCGAACATAAGAAAAATACTCCGGCGGAATCGTGCAAGTTCCGTTGGAGAATTCACCGCTTTGGGAAGGACGAGTACATCTTCTTCCTGTCGTGGGGAGAAATCCCTTCGGAGGACTTCTACCGGAGGGTACTGCGAATTTCTAACCAAGGGTATCGGGAATGGCTTGCCATCGAACGGGCTAGTGGGTTTTGGGAAGCCACAGTGCCTGTCCCCATGGGGATGGTTGCGATGACCCTTGGAATGTTTGCTCTGTTTGCGGAAAGGTCCTACCCCGCAGCTAAGCTCTTTATCGAGAGCCCGATCGGCACCGCGCTTATTGCGTTGGTCGCGGCCATGGCGGTTCTCAGCATTATTCTACCCATAGCTCGCATATGGGTGGATCAATGCCTCAAGAAAAAACTCCTACGGGCCGAGCTCAGTGTTCAAGTGGCACCCGAGCTAATCCGAACCGTCTATGATCCCATCAGGGGCGGGACGTACATCCTCGTCCCTCAGGGCGTTATGGACGAAGTGGAATACGCCCTGAGATCCTGACGCCGAATGGACCCGCTCATTGAATCGAGGACTCCCACGCCCGCTCGGTTAGACCGGCGGGCGTGATAGTTTTTTCAACACTTCGCAAACATTCGCAGACCGTCTGACTCTTTGATTGGTATACTTACGCAATGTTCGGCATGCACCTCAAGCGTCCGCGCGAGAAAATAGTCGCCGTCGCGGATATCGGAAGCGGAAGCGCCGCCCTTGCGATCATTGCTATTCCTCCCGAGGGACCCGCGCGCCTTCTCTCTGCGCGGCGGAGCATTCTTCCGCTCGAAGAACGCGCGCCCGCCGCTATCGTCGCCGCTATCGGCAGGCACCTGCTCGAAACAGGACAACAGGTGCTTTCCGACCATCAGAAGAAGGGCGGCCGGGCACCCGCATCGGTGTATGCGGTCGTGCGCGCTCCGTGGACGCAATCGAAAACCATCGGTGCCCGCATCGCGTTTTCGAAACCGACGAAAGTGACCGGCCCCATGATAAGCAAGCTCGCGGAGCAGGCGGTTGCGGCCGAGAAGGTACTGAAGACGGGCGTACTTGAGGCGGGGGTCATACGGGTAGAGATGAACGGTTATCCGACAAGTAAACCCGTGGGCAAGCCCTGCTCGGAGCTATCCGTGGCGGCGTTGCTTAGTGTATGTGAACCGTCATTACGGGAAACGGTGAACGGCGCACTTCAACAGCTCTTCAGCGGACGCCGCATCATCATGCGCTCGGGCGTGCATGCAATACTCTCGGTCATGCGCAATATGCCGGACGTGCCCGAGGACTACCTCGTCGTCGACATGGCGAGCGAGGGTACCAACTTCATGGTTGTCCGCGATAGCGTCACGACCGACCACGGCACCTCCACGGAAGGCAAAACTACGATACTGAAACGAATCAGCCCCGACGGCGTGCCGGAACACACGGTTACGCTGCTGCGGCTTATCGCGCGCGGCGAATGTCACGACGCCGCATGCGACACTCTCAATACGGCGATGGCGAAAGCCGAGCCGGACATCGTGCGTGTATTCGGCGAAGTTATCGCAAAACTTGTCGCGCCCCGCAGACTGCCGAATCATCTGATACTTGCGACTCATGACGATCTTGCCCCGTGGCTCTCGACACTTTTCTCCAGGATAGATTTCGCGCAGTTCACCGCGACGACGCAGCCGTTTATCGTGCACGCGCTGAAGCCGGTGGATCTCGCGCATCAGGTGCTTCCCGAGAATAGCGTACATGCCGACAGTGCCATGCTCACCGCTGCGGCACTTGTTCACATAGAGGAGGACCGCAGCTAACACAAGTGGGGTAGAATAAACCGTATTATGGCAAAAGATTATTTTCAGGACATTATCCCGCCAAGTGACGATTCGTATCCGCCTCAGAGTTTCAAGCCGCGCCCGATAGCTCCCAGCCCTGCAGACGACGAAGCAACCGATTCGGTGCGCAACATTCCCATTCAGGTCACGGGATCGGGAGACGCCGACGACGCGCCGCCCCGCGGTATACGGAGCATCTCCGCTCCGTCGCGCCCGCGCCCGTATCGCCCCTCCATCGCGGCCAATTCCTCAGGCAGAGACTACAGAGAGGGACCTCCTATGTCGGGCGGAGTGCCGCCCCGAAGAGCGTCGCGCCTTTGGATGTGGGCGGGTGCGTCCGTCGTTGTGCTGGCCGTCGTGGCAGGACTGCTTTTCTTCTTCGGGTCCACTACTATTACGGTGACCCCGAAATCCCGTACTGCCGTTCTCAATTCGTCTACGCTCGTCGCGCGGGAAGGTTCATCGGCGCCTCAGGGGACACTTTCGTACACGATGCAAACCTTCGACCTTGAAGATTCCGAGGTCGTTGCAACGCAGGGGACGACTGCCGTCGAGTCCAAGGCGTCGGGCAGCATCACGATATCCAATGCCTACTCGGCCACGCCGTTGAAGTTCATAAAAACGACGCGCTTCGAATCGCCGCAGGGCCTTATATATCGCGCGGCCTCGGATATCGTGGTGCCCGCCAAGAAAGGCAACACCCCCGGCACGGTCACCGTCACGGTCATCGCGGACCAACCGGGTGAAAAGTACAACATCGGTCCGACAAGCAAATTTACGCTGCCCGGCCTCAAGTCCAACGCGGGTATGTTCGCGGCTGTGACGGCGAAGTCTTCCGCTGCTATGACCGGGGGCGCCTCAGGCGGCCAGGCGGGCGCAGCACCAGGTGCACTTGAGGCGGCGATGTCTTCAGTGCGCGGACGACTCGAAGCAAAAGCGCGCGAGGCTGCGGCGGGTCAGGTGAAAGAGGACACGCTCGTGTTCCCGGAGCTCATTACTATCGGCTACGAATCACTGCCGTCCACCAAGGAGGCGGGTGATTCCGTAAGGATTCATGAGAAGGCGCATATCGAGGTACCCGTCTTTCCGAAGGATGCATTTGCGCAGGCGGTAGCCAAAACCGCATTTACCGATTCCGACAATTTACCCGTCACCATAGAGCCGGAGCAGGACTTCACTATTCGTGCGCTTACCCAAGGAGATACCGCTGAGGCCGGCCAATTGAGTCTTGTGGCTTCAGGCAAGGCCCTTATCATCTGGAAGGTAGCCGCGGCTGCGCTTGCAACCGCGCTCGCGGGCAAAGACAGCTCGGCATTCCAGGGGATTGCCAACGGATTCCCAAGCGTCCTCGAAGCGAACGCGCGCATCGCACCCTTCTGGAAAAGCACCTTTCCTTCGAATGCGGCTGATATTAAGGTCGTCGTGGCGAAGCCTTCGGCCGCCAAGTAGGCGGGAGGTATTGACTAACCACACGCAAACTGCTACTCTTGCCCACGCAGATATGACCGAACTTGAGGTTGTGCACGGAGTCGTCGATGAGGCGCTTCCGAACACACTATTTCAGGTACGGCTTGAAGGAGGAGAACGCGTACTCGCGTATCTCGCCGGAAAAATGCGTCTGCACAGAATTAAAGTGCTTGTCGGTGACAAAGTTGAGGTGCGACTCGACCCCTACGGGGGACGGGCGCGCATCGTCAGACGCACCTAAGGGCCAATGATGAGAGTCGCGCACTCCGGGGTTCGGAGACGGGATCCTCATTACGTTTTGCAAATTCGTATCCATGAAAGTAAAATCCTCAGTTAAAAAGATCTGCACTCACTGCCGCTCCGTCAAGCGTCGCGGGGGATTGTGGGTTATTTGTAAGAATCCGAGACATAAACAACGACAAGGCTAATATGCGTATCGCAGGAATCACCATACCCGAGGAAAAGCGGCTTGAGATAGGACTCACCGCCATTTATGGCGTCGGTCGGCCGCGCGCACTTGCGACTCTCCAGGCACTCAAAATCGAGGCGGGTAAAAAGCCGAAAGACGTAACCCCGAAGGAAGAGACCGCCCTTCGCGAAGCCATCGAGAAATTTACCGTCGAAGGCGAATTGCGTCGCGACATCAGCGCGAACATCCGCCGCCTCAAAGACATCAAATCCTACCGCGGCAGCCGCCACGCCAAGCATCTTCCCGGCCGCGGTCAGCGCTCCAAGACCAATTCCCGCACGGTCCGCGGCAACGTCCGTAAGACGATGACCTCAGGCCGCCGTAAGCTCGAGAAGACATGATGTAATTATGGGAAAGAAACGAATCATAAGAAAATCGGGAGGCAGCGTGGACCAGGGGCTCAAATCGCGCTCGCTTGCCCGTATTGCCAAGAAGAACATCCTCGCGGGGACGCTTCACATCCACGCGACCTACAACAATACGAAGGTCCTTCTTACCGACAAAAACGGCAACGCCGTCGCCTGGTCATCCTCGGGAGCGCTTGGCTTTTCGGGTGCTAAGAAGGGGACACCGTTTGCCGCCGCGAAAGTCGGTGAGCTCGTCGGCGACAAGGCGGTCATCATCGGAGTGAAGGAAGTGGACGTCGTCATCCGTGGGGTCGGCGCAGGCCGCGAATCCGCACTGCGCGGTTTTGCAGGCAAGGGCATCGACGTGACACGCATCGCCGACGACACTCCCGTCCCGCACAACGGCCCGAGACCGCCGAAGCCACGCCGCGTATAATCATTTACATTGTATGTTGTTAATCAAATCAAAATTCAAGATCGCGAAGCGCCTCGGCGCGGCAATCTTCGAGAAGACGCAATCCCAGAAATTTGCCCTCTCGGAAGCCCGCTCGGCCGCCAACAAAAAGAATTCCCGCGGCGGACGCGGCGGCAGCGATTACGGCCGCCAGCTTTTGGAAAAGCAGCGCGTGCGATTTACCTACGGTATCTCGGAGCGTCAACTCTCCAACTACGCCGAAGCCGCCTACACGCAGCCCGATCCGTCTACGACGCTTCACCGCTCGCTCGAAATGCGCGCTGACAGCGCCGCCTACCGTGCAGGACTTCTGCCGACGCGCCGTGCGGCCCGCCAGGCGGTTTCTCACGGTCACATCACTGTGAACGGCAAGCGGACGACCGTCCCTTCTTACCGCGTAAAGAAAGGCGACGTCATCGGTATCCGCGAAGGAAGCCGCCAGAGCCCGCTTTTCGCAGGTCTTCTCGAGAACAAAGCGGAGAACACCCGCACCGTCCCGTCGTGGCTCAACGTCGACCTCAACCTCCTTCAGGCGACGGTGGTAGGGGAGCCGGTATACAATACCGTCGAGACAGGGCTTGATTATCCGACGCTGTTTGAGTTCTACAGCAGATAGTGTTATACTGTTGCCCACTTTTGCGTCTATCGGTATTTTTTATTTATTAGAGGAAAGAATCTATTGATATGTCCGATTATCACATTGCACTGCCCAGCAAACCGCGCGTCGTTTCCGAATCGGAGCGAAGCGGCACCTACGAGATAGACGGTCTCTATCCGGGCTACGGCTACACCCTCGGCAACTCCTTGCGCCGCATCATTCTTTCCTCGTTGCCTGGCGCGGCTGTCACGCACGTGAAGCTCCCCGGTGTCGCGCACGAATTCTCCACCATCGAGGGTGTCAAAGAGGACGTCGTGACTATCCTTCTCAACGTCCGCAAAATCCGCCTCAAGCTTCTCACCGACGAGCCCCAGACCATCACTCTTTCGGTCAAGGGCGCCAAGGAAGTAACGGCAGCAGACCTCAAGCTCCCCGGCCAAGTCGAGATATTGAACCCCGAACAGCACATCGCCGATATCACAGGCAAGGTGAATCTTGAAATGGAACTGCGCGCAGAGCGCGGCCTCGGCTACATCGCCAAGGAAATGCATCAGAAGGAACGCGTCGAAATCGGCACTATCGCGCTCGACGCGATTTTCTCGCCCATCCGCCGCGTCAATTACGAGGTCGAAAACATGCGTGTCGGTGACCGCACGGATTTCAACCGCCTGCGCATCGTTATCGAGACCGACGGCACGCTCGCGCCGCGCGAAGCACTCGAACGCTCCATCGAGACAATGATCCACCAGCTCAAGGCGGTCGTCGGCTTCAAGGAAGACGAGGCACCTGAGGCCTTGATGGGCATCCCCGAGAGCACCGGGACCCGCGAAGACAAAGGCGGCGCCATGGACGCCGAAGTCTTGAAGACACGCATCACCGAACTCAGCATGCCGCAGCGCGTCGAAATGGCGCTCGACAACGCTTCCATCCGCACTGTCGGCGGCCTCGTCCGCAAGCGCGAAGACGACCTCCTCGCAATAGAGGGCCTCGGCCAGAAAGGCTTGCAGGATATCAAACGCGCACTTTCCAACATGGGGCTCACACTCCGCAACGACAAGTAACACGGGTATGAAGCATCACCGCAAGGGAAGAACATTGGGACGCAAGAAGGGCCAACGTGTGGCGCTTCTGCGGAGCCTTGCGCGTTCGCTCGTCCTCGATGAGGGGATTACCACGACCGTCGCCCGCGCCAAAGAGCTCAGGCCGTTCGTAGAGCGCATGGTTACCACCGCCAAGAAAAATTCGCTGGCATCCCGCCGCACGATTGATACGCGCATGGGAGGCTCGCGCGAAGTGATGAAGAAGCTCCACGATGTCTACGCACCGCGATACGCCAAGCGCGCCGGCGGCTACACCCGTATCACCCTGCTCGGCAGAATCGGCAAGCGCGTCATCGAGGCCGCACGTATCGAATTCGTTAAATAATATGGATACCAAGACCAACACATACACGATTGACGCCGCAGGCCGCACGCTCGGACGCGTCGCCTCCGAAGCCGCAAAAGCCCTCATGGGCAAGACGCGTGCCGACTACACTCCGAACAAAAATTCGGGCGTAAAAGTCACCGTCTCGAACGCAGGCAAGCTCTACATCCGCGAACGCAAGCGCTCACGCACTATTTACACGACATACTCCGGATATCCGGGCGGATTGAAGAAAGAGAGCCTCGCATCGCTCACTGCACGCAAAGGCAACGCCGAGGCTATCCGCCGCGCCGTCGCCCGCATGCTTCCGCGCAACACGATGCACACACCCCGCCTGAAAAATTTATCTATCACCGAATAATTATGGCAAAAGAAGCTCGATACACCGAAGCAGTAGGAAGACGCAAGACGGCGACCGCACGCGTGCGCATCACCGAAGCGAAGACCTCTTCGATGCTCGTCAACGGTAAGATGGCGGACGAATATTTCCCGCTCGGCGTCATGGTGAAGATGGCATTCTCGCCGCTCACACTCCTCGGCGCGACGTACGCGGTCTCCGCGCACGTACAAGGCGGGGGACAGAAGGCGCAGGCGGAAGCTATCCGTCTCGGACTTTCCCGCGCGATGATTGAAGTCACCCCCGAGCAACGCAAAGACCTCAAGGTACGCGGCTTCCTCAAACGCGACCCCCGTGCAAAAGAACGCAAGAAATTCGGTCTCAAAGCCGCGCGTCGCGCGCCGCAATGGAGTAAGCGATAGAAAAAGCCCAACAAGAGCCCCGCAAGGGGCTCTTGACCTATACGCCTGAGCGTGTTACTATTTGCAAGGAGACAGGGAGGTTCGAACACTTTGTAAGGAGTGTGTGATGAACCTCAAACAAAACTACCCTCGCGACCTTGATGAAGAGCATAGGCTTGCACGTCTTGGCTGGATTTTACTATCGGGTCTAGCTGTAGCCATCATTTTCTCGGCTGCCGCCGTTGATATCCTCGCCGACTACGTAACGCCGATGTCAATCTTCTAGAGGTCACGCAGGGCGAAACGGCGGTCACTGCTTCAGTGGCCGCCGCCGTCCTTTTCCGGGAAGCATATTTTGCTATACTGCGCCGTAATGAAGGACGTGGATTCCGACGAAGAAATCAATTTTGAGCCCGACGAAGAGCTTGGGGATGTCGGCGCCGCACAGGCAAAGTTGAAGAAACTTAAAGACGAGCTTGTGGAGGTGAAGGCGCAGCGGCAGGAGTATCTCGACGGGTGGCAGCGCTGCAAGGCAGATAGCATCAACGCACGCAAAGAGATGCTCGCAAGCGCGGAAAGGCAGGGTGTCCGCGCAAAAGAGGACTTGATAGCGGATATTATCCCTGCACTCGACGGCTTCGATATGGCCGCGAGCTCGCCTGCCTGGCAAGAAATGGATGCGGGGTGGCGCAGCGGTATCGAGCAGATACGCAACCAGCTTCTCGACGTCCTTTCGCGCCACGGAGTGGAGCGATTCGGGAAAATCGGCGAGCCTGTAGACCACGCGCTCCACGAAACGGCGGGGGAGTCGGACGAATTTCCCGGAGAATCCGGCGCCGTCGTAAAAATTCTCCGTTACGGATACAAAATGAACGGAAAAGTGTTGCGCGCGGCTCAAATAATGGCTAAAAAATAGGGCCCCGCATTTGACAAGAGGCTCTCCGAGGTGTATACAAACATCTCTACGGAGACCCGTTTACTCATTCATTTGAAAACATATGTCAAAAATTCTCGGAATAGATTTGGGCACAACCAACTCGGCGATGGCCATCGTAAAGGGCGGCGAACCCGAGATAATTGAGAACGCGGAGGGTGCGCGCACCACTCCGTCCGTCGTCGCAATATCCAAAACCGGCGAACGACTGGTCGGACTTCTTGCAAAAAGACAGGGCGTCACGAATCCCAAGAACACTATCTACCAGATAAAGCGCTTTATAGGGCACAATTTCGAAGAGGCGGCGGTCGGCAAGGATCGTGCTGCGGTATCCTTCGAGACCCAGAAGTCCGCAAGCGGCGGCATCGAGGTGAAAATGGCCGACAAGTGGTATCGCCCTGAGGAAATCTCGGCGATGATACTTCAGAAGTTGAAGCAGGATGCCGAAGCGCGCCTCGGCGAGACCATTACGGAGGCTGTCATCACGGTACCCGCGTATTTTAACGACTCGCAGCGCCAAGCGACCAAGGATGCGGGTAAAATCGCAGGGCTTGATGTGAAGCGCATCATCAACGAACCGACGGCGGCTGCGCTCGCATACGGTTTCAACAAAAAGAAGAACGAAAAAATCGCCGTGTTCGATTTCGGAGGCGGTACGTTCGATATCTCGGTGCTCGAAGTTGGTGACGATGTGATAGAAGTCCGCTCCACCGACGGTGATGCGCACCTCGGAGGCCGCGACATAGACCAGAAGATAATGACGTGGATTGCAGACGAGTTCAAAAAGGAATCTGGTGTTGATGTGAGCAAGGACCCGCTTGCACGCCAGCGCCTCGACGAGGCGGCGGAGAAGGCAAAAATCGAGCTTTCGACCGCACTTGAGAGCGAGATAAACATTCCGTTCATCACCTCGACCGACGCGGGGCCGCAGCACCTTCTCATCAAGATGACACGAGGCAAACTGGAAGAACTCTCCCGAGAATTTCTCGACCGCGCTATGGAGATAACCAAGCGCGCCGTCGCAGCGTCGCCGTTTAAGATAGCCGACATCAACGAAGTCGTCCTTGTCGGCGGCCAGACCCGCATGCCGGCGATGCAGAAGGCCGTCGAAGAGTATTTCGGTAAGAAGCCGAACTTGAGCGTAAATCCCGACGAGGTCGTCGCCATCGGCGCGGCAATCCAAGGCGGCATCTTGCAGGGTGACGTGAAAGACGTGCTTCTGCTCGACGTTATTCCGCTCTCGCTCGGTATCGAAACGATGGGCGGCGTAATGACCAAGCTGATTGAGAAAAATACGACGATTCCAACTAATGCATCACAGGTTTTCTCGACGGCGGACGATAATCAAACGGCGGTAACCGTGCATGTATTGCAAGGTGAGCGTGAAAAAGCGTCGGCTAACAAATCACTGGGACGTTTTGATTTGGCGGACATTCCACCGGCGCCGCGCGGTATCCCGCAAATTGAAGTGGCGTTCGATATCGATGCGAACGGTATCCTGAACGTATCGGCTAAAGACAAGGCCACCGGTAAAAAGCAGTCGATTGTGATTAAAGCATCCAGCGGTTTGTCCGATGAAGAAGTGCAACGCATGATCAAGGATGCTGAAGCACATGCCGATGAAGATCGTAAATTGACTGAATTAGTCCATGCCCGCAATCATGCGGACAATATGATTCATGCGACTGAAAAA
>ORJL010647701.1_pt1 | contig 12776 bp, 7 predicted proteins | sample 1779941 | NCBI WGS metagenome assembly ORJL01 (sample SAMEA104232317, study PRJEB22302) | groundwater metagenome | biome: forest; feature: aquifer; material: groundwater | place: USA | collected 2011-08-07 | depth 5.8 m
ACCAGAAAGGCCCCGCGCGGAGTGCGGGCCCCCCGCCGGAGCCGGCGAAGCGCGACGATCTGTGGAAGGCGATCATCATGTCGATCGCCGGCGGTCAGAAGGCGGTCTTCGACGAGCGCGCGCAGCAGCGTCTGCTGCAGATCGCCGGGAGCCCGCTCGACATCGGCGACCTCGCCACGGCGGTGATGGCCCCCAAGTGCACCCACGATGGGTCGCCGATGATCACGTCGCAGGCGGCAACGGTTCTCGCCGCCTTCCGTCATCTCACCGGCATCGTCTCGGTCATGTCGCCGGACCGGCTTTCCGAGGTCATGAGCAACCTCGCCACGGCCGCCGTGCAGCTCGATCCGCACGTCATCATGCAACTGATGCAGAGCGAGGATGATCCGGCCGGCGGCGTGGCGGTCGTGAGCGGGATGGCAGCCGCCTTCGACGACACCAAGGTGGCGCAGCTCCTCGCTACGGCTCTTGCGCTCGACGGCCGCGCCTCCGATCGGCTCGCGACGATCTTCAACACGATTGCACCAGACGAAGACCGCAAGCGCCGCGTCCTGACGTTGACCCGCCACCTGGTCAGCGAGACCGATTTCGGTCGCGCCGGTCAGTTCCAGGCGCTCTGGACGTCGATGGAAGAGCTGCTCATCTCCTACAACGACAAGCCGTTCGTCTCCGAGGCGTATCGCACCGCGCTCGACGGCGTCGGCGGGCGCGCGGACAAGATGGCGGTCGTCGACCTGCCGCCCGAGCTGCCCGACTGGATGGAGAGCCTGGGTCAGGCGAACGTGCGCAAGCTCTCGGTCACGATGCTGATCGATCTGCTGACGATCGAGCGCGACGCCAAGCGCGCGGGTGAAATCGCCGACGACATGGTCGCGCTCTCCGAAGACCTGCTGATGTCCGGCGCGTACGACGATGCGAAGGCGGTGATCGCAGCGCTGGCGGCGCGCGCGGCATCCAAAGAAGTCGGGCGGGACGACGCCCGCCACGCCCTCGACCAGCTCGGCGGATCGCTCGCCATGCGCGAGACGGCCGCGCTCATCGGCGACATCGATGAGGGCTGGACGACGGTGGCCGACATCTTCCGCACCGTCGGCGTGTCGACCGTCGAAGCGCTCAAGCCGGTGATCATGGTCGAGACCGAAACGATCGCTTCCAAGCGCGCCGAGGATCTTATCACCGGGTTCGGAGCCGCGGCGGTGACGCGGCTGGCGTCGCTCGCCGCCGACTCCCGGTGGTTCGTGCAGACCGCGGGCGCGAAGCTGCTTGGCCGCACCCGCTCTCCGGCGGCAGTACCGCTGCTGCAGCCGCTATTACGGAAAGCCGATGCCCGCGTGGCTCGCGTCGCGATTGGCGCGCTCGGCGGCATCGACGATCCGTCGGCTGCACGCGCGATCCACACGGTGCTGCGCTCGGCGACCGGCCCGTTGCGGCGCGCGGTCATCGAAGCGCTCGTCGCCGACCGCGATCCGCGCGTCGTCCCGATGCTCATCCGGATCGTCGATGAGAGCCAGCCGCTAGGCAAGGATCACGACGTCGTCGTGGAAACGCTCTCGGCATTCGGCCGGGTCGGGACCGATCGGGGCATCACGACCATCGTCAGCACCATCAGCCGGCGCGGATGGTTCGGCTGGAAGAAGCTGCACGCGCTGAAGGTCGCCGGCGTCGAAGCACTCGGGCGTATCGACAGCCCGGCGGCGGCCGCCGCCCTCGAAGGGGCGGCGCGCACCGGCGACCGCATGTTGAAAAAGATTCTCGCCGCCAGGCGCACATGAACCAGAAACAGGCCGAGGAGCTCGTTCGCCGTCTGGCTGCGGCCCTGCGCGGGATCGAGTTGTACTCGCCGAACCATCCCCTTGTGCAGCGCGGGATCGACGCGCTCAGCACCGCCGCGCTCGAGGCGTTACAGGCGGCCCCCACCATCGTCATCGGCTTCATCGGCGACGAAGTCGTGGTCGACGCCGTCCGGCTGCAGAAGGGCACCGCCACCCTCGTCGGTTTCGCCCGCGATCTCCGCGAGCGCGACATCGAGAAGGTGACCTTTTCGCGGGGTCTGACGCGCGAAGAGCTCCGCGCGCTCGTCGCCGTCCTGAACGACCGCCGGTCGGAGACGCCCCTGCAGGACCGGCTGGCCACCAAAGGCGTGCGACACATCACCTTCGGGAAAGTGGTCGTCGAAGACGTCACCGACGAGCAGGCGGGGATCGCGGCGGCCAGGCGTGTCTACGGCACGGCGGTCGAGGCAGCGGAAACTCTGTGGCAGGCGGCTAAGGCGGGCGGCCAGCCCGATCCCGGCGCCGCGCGGAAGATCATCGACGGGCTCGCGCGCCTAGTGTCGCAGGACCGGACATCGCTGATGGCCCTGACGGCGCTGAAGAAGTACGACAACTACACGTTCACCCACATGGTCAACGTCGCGGCGCTGGCCATGGCTCAGGCTCGGGCGCTGAACATCGAAGGAACGCTCCTCCGCGAGTTCGGGTTCGCCGCGCTGATGCACGACATCGGAAAGGTCAACACGCCGCTCGAGGTGCTGAACAAGCCGGACAAGCTGTCGAAGGAAGAGTTCGACATCATGAAGCGGCATGTGGTCGACGGGGCGCACATCCTGCGGCGCACGCCGGAGATGCCGGCACTGGCACCGATCGTCGCGTTCGAGCACCATTTGAAGCAGGATTTGAGCGGGTATCCGGAGCATATCGGCAGCCGGAAACTCAATCTCTGCACGATGATCGTGAGCATCGCCGACGTGTTCGACGCATTGCGCAGCAACCGACCCTACCGTCAGGGGATGCCGACCGTGCGCATCCGGGCAGTCATGGGTGAACAAGGCAATCCGGCGTTCAGCCAACCGCTGCTCAAGCGGTTCGTCAACCTGATGGGGTTGTTCCCGGTGGGCAATCTGGTGCGTCTCAACACCGAGGAGATCGGCGTCGTGACCGCCGAACACCCGACCGACCCGTTCCGCCCGCAAGTCAAGATCATCATGGACGCAAAAGGCGAGCTGATCGAAGAGCCGTTGCTCGCGAACACCTGGGAGCGGGATGCCCGCGGGGAATATCCGCGGGCGGTCGTCGAAGCTGTGGTCGATGAGCCGCTCGGCATCGATCCGCTCAAGTACCTGTGAGATGGCCGACGTCGCGACTGCGCCCGACCCGCTTGCGCCCGAGGATGCCGCGCGGATCACCGAGTTTGCCCGCGCCTGCAAGGCGGCGGCGCGGGCCGTGGTGCTCTACCCCGCCGCTCACCCGGCGATCACCGCCACGCTCGGACGGATCGTCATGGTCACGTCCGGGGGGAAACTCACCAGATCGATGACGTTGACGGTGCTGCCTGATGGGCTGCTGCTCGACGGCCGCGCAGCGCAGCGTCCCGATCCGGCGATTGCGGAGTTGGCGACGCTGCTGCACAGCCATCTGATTGGCGAGCTCACCGTGCACCCTGGCGGCGACGCCGGCGCCTGGCGCCAGTTCCTGCTGCTGCTCGCGCGGACGCCGGAAGCGGTCCGCGCCGATGGCGGCATCAGCCGCGTCTGGACGGCGATGGCGCAGCGCCATTTGACGCTGCGCGAGATCGACTACTCGGAGGTCCTGCGGGAACGAAGCGCCGGCGAAGCGGCTGTCTGGGACAAGGTCATCGCCAACTGTCTGCAGGGCGACGCCATCGAGCTCGACGAAGACGCGATTCGCGAGTTCCTCGGCATCGCGGGCGACGCCGGCAAGCTGTCGGAGCTCATTTCGGAACTCGAGACCCGGGCGGACACCTCCGGCGGCGGACTCGGCGCGAAAACCGCGGCGCTGCTCAGGATGCTGCGCGGCATCGTTGAAGCGGTATCGAAGAAGCAGCCCGAGCGCCTTGATCCGGTCCTGCACAACATGGCGAGCGCTGTCGGCCAGCTGTCGCCCGACACGCTGATGGGCCTGCTCACCACGGCCGGAGACGCCGAGGAAGGCCCGCGCCTGATGAGCGCCGTGATCAGCCGGATGACCGACGGCACCATCGCGCGCTTTGTGTCCCGAAACGTGATCGCCGAGTCAACGCCGACCGACCGCCTCGCACAGGCATTCCAGACGCTCGTGCGCGACGACGAGCAGCGGCCGCGGCTGCTGTCGCTCGCGCGCGAGGAGGTGGCGGCGTCGCCGCTCGGCCGCACGGACGGCTTCGAATCGGTCTGGAGCCACGTCGCCGAGAAACTTCTGACGTCGTACTCGGACGAGTCGTACGTTTCTCCAGAGTACGGCCGCGAGCTGTCGGGCGCGCGCACGCAGGCCCTCGAGGTCGAGCAGGTCAGCGACGACCCTCCCGAACGCATCAGCGCGTGGCTGGGCACCGTCGCCACGAGCGCGCTGCGGACGCTGGATCTGACCCTGCTCCTCGACTTGCTGCGGATCGAGGAGGATGAGGAGCGCTGGGACAAGCTGGTGACGCCGGTGGTGGCGCTGCTCGAGGACCTGCTGCTCGTCGGCGATTTCGACTCGGCGACGGAACTGCTTGGCGTGCTCGTGCGCGAGGCGAATAGCGGGTCGACGACGGCGCGCCGGCAGCACGCGATGATCGGCGTCGACATGCTCGCTGCCGGCTCGATGATGCGGCACGTCGTCGCCCACCTCGGGACTATCGACGACACGCAGTTCGAGCGCGTGAAGACGATGTGCGTCTCGCTCGGAGAGGTGTTGGTGAGACCGCTGGCCGAGGCGCTGTCGATCGAAGAGCGGGGCCGCCCGCGCGAGCGGTTGACGTCGATCCTGCTCGCGTTCGGCATCATCGGGCGGCGCACGGTCGAGCGCTTGAAAGGTTCGGCAAACCCGGCGGTGCGCCGAACCGCCATTTACCTGATGCGCGAGTTCGGCGGCACCGAAGCGCTGCCGGATCTCACCGAGCTGCTCGACGACACCGAGCCGCAAGTGCAGCGTGAAGCGGTGCGCGCGATCCTGAACATCGGCACCGAACACGCCTACCGCGTGCTCGAGCAGGCGCTGGCAAGCGGCACGACGCGGTCGCGCGAAGCGATTATGCAGTCGCTGTCGGTGCTGCGTGACGAACGCGCAACGCCGCTGCTCGCCTACATCCTCCGGCACATGGACCATCGCGGGCCGCTGGCCCCCGCGTATCTGCGCGCGATCGAGGCGCTCGGCGCGTTGCGCGATCCCGAAGCGGTCGCGCCGCTCCGCGAGGCGCTCTACAAAGGCGAATGGTGGGCCCCGCGGCGCACGCGCGAACTCCGGTCGGCGGCGGCGGCAGCGCTCGCGCGCCTCGGCACGCCGGAAGCGTACGCCGCGCTCGAACAAGCGGCGCGGGAAGGATCGCGCGGCGTCCGCTCCGTTGCGCGCACGCAGCTCGCCTCCACGCGGCCCCGGCGGCGGGAGCGGACGGGAACGGCATGACGACACCGCGATTCCAGCTCGCCGACGAACTGTTGCGCCGCTTCGCCGCAACGCTGCGGTCGACGCAGCTGTATTCGAACGGGCACCCGATCATCGGACGCAACCTCGAGGCGCTGTCCGCAGCCATCCAGCTCCTGCACACGCTCGAGACGAGCATTGTCATCGGCATGGTGGGCGACGAAATCATCGTGGACGATGTGCCGGTGGCCAAGGCCGACACGATGGGCCCGCTCATTCGGCGGCTCCAGCAGAACGGCGTTGAGCGCATCACCATCGACCGCGGCGTCACGCTCGACGAGCTCACGCTCTTTGTGTACGCCGTCCTCGAAGTCGTTCCGAGCGCCACCGATACGGAGCAGCCGCTCATGCCGCCGCTTCCGCATATCCGCATCGGGCGCGTCAGCGTCGAGCAGCGCGTCGAAGGCAGCCTCGCCGACATGGCGACGATCAAGCGGCTGTATAACGACGCCGTGTCGGTCGCGGGCGCCGTGTGGGAGAGCGCCGCCACTGAAGCGGCCCCGGACGCCACGGTCGCGCGGACGATGATCGATGGCCTGGCGCAGGCGGTGTCGCAGAATCGCACCGCGCTTCTGGCGCTGACGACGCTCAAGAACTACGACAACTACACTTTCACCCACATGGTCAACGTGTCGATCCTGACGATGGGACAGGCGCGGGGGCTGGGCATCGACGGCCCGCTGCTTCGCGAATTCGGCCTGGCGGCGCTGCTGCACGACATCGGGAAAGTGCGTACGCCGCGGGAAATCCTCAACAAGCCCGACAAGCTGACCGACGCCGAATTCGCCATCATGAAGCGGCACGTGATCGACGGCGCCGAGATCCTGCGGCAGACCCCGGACATCCCAGCGCTCGCGCCGGTCGTCGCGTTCGAGCACCATTTGCGGGCGGACGGAACCGGCTATCCGGCGGGCGTGCAGCGTCCGTCGCTCAATGTCGGCACGATGCTCTGCAGCATTGCGGACGTCTACGACGCCATGCGCTCGCAGCGGGGATACCAGCAGGCATTTCCGACGGATCGCATTCTCGCAGTGTTGAAGCGGAACGACGGCAGCCAGTTCGATCAGCATCTCGTACGACGCTTCGTGCAGCTGATCGGGATTTATCCGGCCGGCAATCTCGTCCGGCTGAACACGGGCGAGGTGGCCGTGGTGGTCAAAGTGTACGCGCCGGAGCCGAACCGTCCGCAGGTGCGCGTCCTCTTCGATCGCAATCGCAAGCGCCTGGATCTCGCCTACGAGATCAATCTGTGGGAAACCGCCGACGATCCACAGCGCCCGTCGTCGGTGGTGGCGCCGCTCGACCCGGCGGACTTCGAAATCGACCCGCTCCTGCTGATGTAAGATCCGCAGATGCTTCGAGCCGGCCTGCTCGCGCTGGCGACGGCGGCGCTGACACTGACCGCGCGTCCGGGCGCGCAACAGCAGGCGCCAGACCTCATCCTTCACAACGCGCGCATCTATACGGTGGTCGACGCGCGCCCCCGCGCATCAGCCGTCGCCATTCGAGGAACGCGGCTGATCGCCGTCGGCGAGGACGCCGACGTTCTCACACTCAAAGGCCCCGCCACCCGGATCGTCGACCTCGAAGGCAGGACCGTCGTGCCGGGTCTGGCCGATGCGCACGGACACGTCACCAATCTTGGCGCGGGCATGCAGCGCCTCGATTTCCGTGGCGTGAAGAGCTACGACGAGATTGTCGCTATGGTGAAGAGGCGCGCGGCGACGGCCGAACCGGGCGCATGGATCCTTGGCCGCGCCTGGGATCAGAACCTGTGGGCGGACAAGACCTTTCCGACGCACGAGAAGCTGGACGAAGCCGCTCCGATCAATCCGGTGTACCTGACGCGCGTCGACGGGCATGCGGGCCTGGCGAACGCGAAAGCGATGCAGATTGCCGGCGTCACCAGGGCCACGGAAGCGCCAGCCGGCGGCAGAATCATCAAGGATGCGACCGGCAATCCGACGGGCGTGTTCATCGATCGCGCGCAGGGGCTCGTGACGCAGCAGATTCCCGCCGAATCCGAGGCGCGGCTCGACGAGCAGATTCTGCTGGCCGACACGGAATGCCGCCGTCTGGGCCTGACGATGGTGCACGACGCGGGGACCAGCGCACGCACGATCGCGGCCTACAAGCGTCTGGCAGACGCCGGCCTGCTCCAGACACGGATCTACGCGATGGCACGCGGATCGCTGGCGGAGCTCGAACCGCTCTTCAAGGCCGGCCCGATTGCCAATTTTAGCGACCATCACGTGATCGTCCGGGCGATCAAGATCGCCGCCGACGGGGCGCTCGGGTCGCGCGGCGCGGCGATGCTCGAAGACTACAGCGACGAGCCAGGCAACAGGGGCCTGCGCACAACGCCTCCGGCGGACGTCTACGCGCAGACGCTCGCCGCGTCGAAGGCCGGCTTCCAGACGTGCATCCACGCGATCGGCGATCGCGCCAACCGGGCAGCGCTCGACACCTTCGAGCGTGTCCAGAAAGAAGTCCCAGGCGCGAAGGATCTCCGCTTGCGCGTCAAGCACGCGCAGATCATCAGCGCGCCCGATATTCAGCGTTTCGGCGCACTCAGTGTGATCGCGTCAATGCAGCCGACCCACTGCACGTCCGACATGCCGTGGGTGCCGGCGCGAATCGGTCCGAAGCGGACGGCGGATGGCGCGTACGTGTGGCAGAAGCTGATAAAGAGCGGCGCGGTGCTGGCCAGCGGATCGGACTTCCCCGTGGAGGAGCCCAATCCCATGCTCGGCCTCTTCGCGGCAGTGACGCGCCAGGCCGTCGACGGAGGGCCGCCGGAAGGCTGGGCGCCTGATCAGCGCCTCAGCCGAATGGAAGCGTTGAAGTCGTTCACCATCAACGCCGCCTACGCCGCGCACATGGAGAAGGACCTCGGGACCATCGAGGCCGGGAAGCTCGCCGACCTGGTCGTCCTGTCGGCCGACATCATGACCGAGCCGGCTCGCAGCATCCTGACAACGACCGTGGTGAAGACAATGATTGGCGGAAAATGGGTCTTCGAATAACCAGACGGACGGCCACATCTGTCTTCCTCGTCTCCCTCGCCGCGGCATGCGTCGGAGCAAGGACGACGGGCCCCGGACAGATTCCGGCAGCGCCCGTCACGGGCGGTCCGAAGCTCGTCGTAATCCTCACGGTGGATCAGATGCGGGCCGACTACGTCGACCGCTTCAAAGGCGACTGGAAACGCGGGCTGAAGCGGCTCGTCGAACAAGGCGCCTGGTTCCGCGAAGCGGCCTTCCCCTACCTCACGACCGTCACGTGCGCGGGGCACGCGACCATCGCGACCGGGTCGTTTCCCCGGAGCCACGGCATCATCCAGAACGCCTGGTGGGATCGGGAACTGCACCAGCTGATGACGTGCACACAGGATCCGTCCGTCCGCAACATCGGCTACGACGTGCCGGTGACCGGCGGCGACTCGGCGGTCCGGCTGACGACGTCGACCTTCGCCGATGGGATGCGCACCGAGCGCGGGGCGCACGTGGTGTCGCTGGCATTAAAGGCGCGCAGCGCGATTATGTCAGCCGGTCACGGCGGCAACGCCGTCACGTGGCTGACCGAAGCGGGCGACAGCTGGGTCACGTCAACCGCATTCGCCGACGCCCCCGTGAACGCGGTCAAGACATTCACCGACGCAAACCCGCTCGATGCCGACTTCGGCAAGACGTGGACGCGTCTGCTCCCGGCATCGCGTTACGGCGGCGACGATGACGGCGAGGGCGAGGCGCCGCCGGCCGGATGGACGCGGACGTTTCCGCACGAGCTGAAAGGCAAAGCCGACGCGCCGGATGCGCAATACCGGGCGCTCTGGCAGCGCAGCCCGTTCGCGGACGCCTACCTGGGCCGCTTCGCGAGCGCACTGGTCGAATCAATGCGGCTCGGCCGGCATGAAATGACCGACGTGCTCAGTATCAGCTTTTCGACGCCGGATCTCGTCGGCCATGCGTTCGGGCCTCAGAGCCACGAAGTGCAGGACGTGTACGCGCATCTCGACGAGACGATCGGCGTACTGCTGGACCGCCTCGACGCGCTCGTCGGCAAGGACGACTATCTCGTCGCGCTGGCCTCGGATCACGGCGTCATCATGCTTCCCGAGCAGATGAAACAGGCCGGTCAGGACGCCGGCCGCCTCGACTCGAACGCCATTCGAACCGTTGTCGAACGGCACGCGGCGGACGCGCTCGGCGCCGGAACCTACGTGGCGCGTGCGAATGGCAACGACGTGTATTTCGAACCAGGGACGTACGCGAAGATCACCGCGACGGCCGGTGCGATCGAACGCGTCATTGATGCGGTCGCGGCCCTGCCGGGCATCGCGAAGGTATACCGCAGAGAACAGCTTCGCGAAGGCGCGCAGTCGAGCGATCCGCGGCTGCGCGCCGCCGCGCTCGGCTATTTTCCGGGCCGAAACGGCGATCTGGTGATCGTGCCGAAGCCGGGATGGTCGTTCGCGGCCACCGGCACCACGCACGGCACTGCCGCCGCGGACAATCAGCGCGTGCCCATTCTGTTGATGGGGTACGGGATCAAGCCCGGACAGTACATGCAGCCGGTGACGCCTGCCGACATCGCGCCCACGCTGGCAGCTCTCTGTGGCGTGCAGCTGCCGAAAACGGAAGGCCAACCGCTGACCGCTGCTCTGAAGGCGGCGCCCGAACGCCCGGCTGGCACCCGCAATCCCCAGTGACTGAAACGCGCGCCCGTGCCGCGTTTTCCTCGCGCGTCCTCTCCATCGTCCGGCGCATTCCCCCCGGGCGGGTCGCGACGTATGGCGATGTGGCGGCGCTCGCCGGGCGTCCGCGCGCGGCGCGCGCCGTCGGCAATGCGATGCGGGGATGCGATCGCCCAGACGTGCCGTGCCATCGCGTCATCGCCGCCGGCGGCCGGCTTGGGGGGTACGGCGGCAATGACGCCATGAAGCGGGCGCTGCTGGCGGCCGAGGGGATCATCGTCTCGGGGTCGCGGGTGCGAGACTTGACTCGTGTACGCTGGGATCGCGCGCGGAAATGCTGAACCTTGGGTTCGCGGTTTGTCGTATGTCCTTATTGTGACCGAGGCCAGGCAACGCGCAGCGGCGTGGTTCCCGTCTAAAGACTCGACGGCCAATCCAGGAGCGTCCCAGGCGAGCCTGGTGGCGCGATGCCAGGCGGGAGACATCGACGCATTCGAGACGCTCTACCGGGAGCACGCCGCGCGGATTTATGCGCTGGCGAGCCGGATGGCGGGATCGCCCGACGAAGGGGAAGATCTCCTGCAAGACATCTTCCTCCGGGCCTTCAAAAAGCTCGGCACCTTCAAGGGCGAGTCGGCCATCGGCACGTGGCTGTATCGGCTGGCGCTGAATCATTGCCTGGACTTTGTCAGGAGCAAGCAGGCAAAGATGGACAAGGTCACCGACGGCCTGGACGCGGCGTTGTCGGCCGAGCCCACAGCCAGGCGGGAGACTCCGATCGCGCGAATCGACCTGGAACGCGCGCTCGAGCGGCTGCCGCCGGGATGTCGCGAGGCGTTCGTACTGCACGACGTCGAAGGGTTCGATCACAAAGAGGTCGCCGAGATGCTTGGCATCGCCGAAGGCACGTCGAAGTCGCAGGTTTTCAGGGCCCGCATGAAGCTGCGTCTGCTTCTGGGAGAGGTACGGCGGACCTCCTGAGGTCGCGGGAACAGGCACGGGCTGGGCTGTGCCGGCGTGACGAATATGCATCCGAATGAATTGACGCTCAACGATTACGTCGACCGCGCGCTCCCGGGAGCCGAGCAGGCGGATGTCGAGCGGCACCTCGATTCATGCGCCGCGTGCCGGGCGCTGGTCGACGACCTGCGCGAGATCCGGCGCGCGACGAAGGCGCTGACGCCCATCGAGCCACCCCCCGCCGTGTGGCGGCGTATTGAGAAGGCGATCCATCCGGAGAATCCGGCGAACCTCACGAAGCCAGCCGCGCGCAGGTTCGGCGGACTTGTTGGAGGCCGGCAGATTGGCTGGCTTGCGGCGGCCGCGCTCCTGGCGCTGGCGACGCTCGTCGGCCTGCGCCTCGGGCCGCTGGCTCCGCCCGAGAGCGGCGCCCCATCGAGCGCCTCGGCGAACGGCGACGCGGCGCAAACGGTCGAATGGGAGCTGCGACAGGCTGAAGAGCACTACGACAGGGCGATCACAGGCCTCGAGCAGATTGCGAACGAGGGGCAGAGCGCGCTCGACCCCGCGACCGCCGCCACGCTGCAGAAGAACCTCGCCGTGATCGATCTGGCAATCAGCGAAAGCCGCGCGGCGGTTCGCGCGGAGCCGGGCAACGAACCGGCGCAGGCCAGTCTGCTGGAGAACTTCACGACGAAGATCGCCCTGCTCCAGGACACCGTGTCGCTGATCAATGAAATGCGCAAGGGCAACGACGCCGGAGCGGCACAGATCGTCTCCGGTCTCAAATAAGAAGGCGAAATGACCATACGACTCAGACTCTCGTCAGCGGCGGCCGCGCTCATGCTGTCGGCCGCGGTGTCGGCCGCCCAGGATCGGGACGCACGGCAGCGCATCGTTGTGCCCGACGTGACCGAGCCGGCGAGTTCGCTTCTCTATCAGGGCCGGAACGACGGACCCCAGCAGGCCGAGCGCGTCTCCCGCACGATCAAAGTCGGCCGCGACGGGCGCGTCAGCGTGCAGAACGTCGCCGGCGATATCACGGTGACGGGTGGATCGGGCGACAAGGTATCGATCGAAGCCGTGAAGTGGACCCGCGGCGATCGAAACCAGCTCGCGTCGGTCAGCATCGACATCGAGGAACGCGCCGGCCGCGTCGACGTTCGCACGACGCACACGGGACGAAACGATCGGGTGGCGGTGGACTACACGATCACCCTTCCGTCGTCGACGGCCGTCGAGGTCAGATCGGTCTCCGGGACCGTCAAGATCACCAACGTCGAGGGGACCGTCCGCGGCGAGACGGTCAGCGGAGATGTCACGATGACCGCGACGCGCCGGCTCGAAAAGGCGAAGACGGTATCGGGCCACGTCTCGTTGACCGGCGTGTCCACCGACGGCGATCTGTTGGTGGCCACGGTCAGCGGCAACCTCACGGGCAAAGGCCTGAAGGTCCGCGGGCTCGAGCTTGGGACCGTTAGCGGCGATGTGACGGTGACCGATGTCATGTGCGAGCGGATCGGCGTCAGATCGGTGAGCGGCAATGTGGATTTCGGCGGCGGAATCGCGACGGGCGGCCGATACGAGTTCCACTCGCACTCGGGCGATCTGCGGCTCACGCTTGCGAACCCGGCCGGGTTCGAGCTGGACGCCGACAGCTTCAGCGGAGCAATCCGGTCGGACCTGCCGATGACGATCAACAGCGGATCGGATCCTGGGGA
>ORJL010314527.1_pt1 | contig 12772 bp, 8 predicted proteins | sample 1779941 | NCBI WGS metagenome assembly ORJL01 (sample SAMEA104232317, study PRJEB22302) | groundwater metagenome | biome: forest; feature: aquifer; material: groundwater | place: USA | collected 2011-08-07 | depth 5.8 m
AGTCTTTTACATTGTGTTCCGCGGCGACTGAATATGCGTGCGCCTTATGGTGCTGAACCGATACGATCGTGATGTTTAATTTTTCGGCAAGCGCGTGCCCGTATAGTGACGTGTTGTATTGTGGGTGCAAGTCGGCAAGAATAATATCCGGCTTTGTATTTGTAAAACGCAGGAATTTATCGATCGATTTTTTATAATTTTCAAACGTGCTCAAATTTGACGTTGTCCCCATATATTGTGAAAGAATCGCCTTTTTATCTTTTAATATACAAAACGTATTATTGAGTTCCGCGCCAAGTGCAAGTATTTGTTGAGTATCTTCGGTTTGCATCGGTACTGACTGCGGGCATGAACCGCGGCTCCTTCGTATAAAAAAAGTATTCCCGTGTATGACTTTTACAACAGAATCGTCGGCAGGATTTTCTATTTTTCGTGAGTGATCGAGTATGTAATGCACAAATTGATCTTCTCGCCTTGTTGTAATTGGCTCATCGGGCACGTTGGAAGATGTCATAACAAGCGGTTCATGGTAGTGATTAAACAAGAGATAATGGATAGCAGAATACGGGAGCATAACCCCGATAGTATCGAGCTCGCTTATATCCGAAAAAGACGCTTCTTTTTTCTTTAGGAGCACTATCGGTCGACGCGCAGAGAGAAGCTCATTCTTTTCGATGTCGTCTATGTACGCGATCTTTTCTGCCATTTCAATATCGCGGCACATAATTGCATACGGCTTATGCTCTCTTTTTGTAATCCCACGAAGTTTTTGTACGGCCGACGGCTGCGTAGCGCACATTAAATGAAAGCCGCCAACTCCTTTTATTGCAACGATTTCGCCGCTTCGCAGCAAGTCCGCTGTTTTTTGCATAAGCGTGGCGTCATCGGCTTTGATATTTTGCTCATTGGTTATGAGCGCGAGGCGCGGCCCGCATTTGTGGCATGCAATTGTTTGAGCGTGATAACGGCGGCTTTGGGGTGATTCATATTCTTTTTTACACTCATGGCACATTGGAAATTCATCCATTGTTGTAGTCGGGCGGTCGTATGGCGTGCGTTTTGTAATAGTAAAACGCGGGCCGCAATTGGTGCAGGTTGTGAAAAAATAGTTAAATCTGCGGTCGCGCGGATTTTTTAATTCTTGCAAACAGTCTTCGCATAAATAAAGATCCGCCGGTATTTCGGAAAATCCGCTGCCAGCGCTTTTTCTAATTTCGAAATTGACGTATGTGCCGCTCGTTTCTTCAGTATCGTAGCGGTCTATCTTGGCAAGCGGCGGTATATTTTTAAGAATCTCTAAAAGCGCGTTTTTATCATTTACAACGACTTCAACTCCGATGCCGATATTCTGAACGTATCCAAAAAGGCCGGCCTTCAAGCATGCATTATATATGTATGGTCTGAAGCCGACCCCCTGCACCACCCCGCTTATTGTAAATTTATACACGCACAGTGTTTATTAATATGCCAATTACCGTGACACAGCAATTTTCGTCAAAAAATTATTCGTGCCGGATATTACGGCGGTTGCGAGCGCCAGCAGTGTGGCGAAGCGCAGTTTGTTATTCATCGATTTTGACTAGGGTAATATCATCAAACCAAGCAACACCGCTCGCTGGATATATGCCGCCAGCTTTAAGGCCGAGCGACACATCAACCAGTTCATAGACCGGCTCGTCAGGTTGTGGGACAGCTGGAGAAAAACTAAATGAAACATATGTCCAGTCTTTTGTCCCCGTGATGCCCGGACTGCTACCAGAAACGTGCGCACCCACGTTGGGCTCTGCTGATTCAACATTCTCTGTTTTTATCCAGCCAGAGATGCGATATATCCCATCTGCTCTAATTTGTTGAATTTGTGAAAGACTCAAGAAGTTCGGCGCTCTTTTTGGACACGAAATACGCGCACTGCGTGTTCCTCCGGGGCGTGCCACATCAGTAACAATTTGGATATCACATCGCGGTGCAGTATTTTTCTCCCAACCCATCGCATCTCCAGTCTGATCTACTTCTTCAAAGCCGGGGTTTTTTATAAGGTTTGTTTGTGCCGACTGGATGTATTTAAAAACAACCGTCGCTATCTCTCCCGGTTTCAAGAAGATGAGTTTAGAGCATGCGCCGGAGCCGCAGTCAACGGGGAAGAAAAAACACTGTGTTTCGCCCGGTGTAATAATAGAGCAGCCTTTTACCTTAACGGCATATCCTTCTAAAGGATTAACCGAAACTTCGTGCCATCCTGTAAAAATTTTTCGAAACCGCGCCGGGTTTGCTTCTATCGTGGGAGATGAGTCAACCCGCGCTCTTGTGCCCGGTGGGGCGGACGCAAGTGTATCATCCTCTCCAATGCGTCTTACGCGGATATTGCCAGCTGGGAGTTTGGACGGGGGAGTAAACCGAAAAACAAGACGCACTCCTTCCCGACTCTTAACTTTTACGAACTCTTTGCAATAGGCAGGTTCAGGGCAATTTGCGGCCTTGAACGGTGGGAGTTGACAGTTTCTTCTCGTGTCAGCGTCGATGCTGTATGCACATTGAGCAACTTGGACAAACTCTTGATTCGGATTTGAAACAAAAACTTGATATGTAGATGGATTGAGACGGCGAAAAACAGCTGGGTTATCTTTTGTCGGTTCTTCGCGTAGCAGGTTTACGTCTGTTTGGTAGCTAAGCAACGCTCCTTTATCATCTTGGCGTAGTATGCGGATCATGCCTAAGTTTCCAGCAGCCGGCTCGATATTTTCATCTTGCTGCAGCAGCGCCACATTTTGTTTTAAGGAAGTTAAGATATTTTTCAGTTGAGCAAGAAGCTCGTGGCCAAATGTGACTTGCGCTGCCCACGCGCTCTTTGGTGATGAAACGCCAGCGCTGACCAAGAGTAGTATGATGGATAATAGTGTCGCAAAGCGAAGTGTTGAATTCATATTTCCAGTGTACGAAGCTTTGTTTGTTTGGTCAATTTATTATAGAGTATATCTACAATGAGGCATGTTTTTTGGCATATCTATCGAGCGTCGCGCGCTACGCTCGAAGATCGTATAATGCTTGCTTTTTTTCTCGCGCTTTTGATGGTTTTATTTAGCGTTATGTTTACTATTCCTGTGCGCGCGACGCTCGGCAACAGCTCTGCGCTTCAAGCGCAAATTTTTGGCGCAGGGGATGACAGATACAGAAGGCTGCCTTCGTACTATCATTACTATTATGGAACGAAAGATCGAATTTTCCGGTGGCTTTTTTATCCATAAAAAATGCCTCCCTGCGAACTAGGTCGCTAGCGAGGCAATGATTTTTTTATGTGGCGCGATGACGTGGATTTCAATGTCGCGCCTGACGCCTAGATACTCCTCGGTGATGGCAGGAAATGCGTGCTTGATAAGCTCATATCCGCCCTGCCCTGTAGAAGTGAATACGACAATGTTGTCGATGAGATATCGGCGGCGGATCCAGTACGCTAGAGTTGAAAGTATCGAGGCGCCGGTGCGCAAAACGTCGTCAACGATTACGTGTGGTGAGTCTGGTACGATGTGCCCGTGAATTAGCTCGTGGTCGGTCTCGAGCGTCTCGGGCAACAGTGTCACGATTGGGCAGCGCAACATTCCCATTATCGGCGCGATCGAGCGCGCCATGCCGATCACATTATAGCGCTGGCTCCCGGAATATTTATGCGTATTGCTGTTTCGTCCGTGGTAGATCTTGTCGAGTGTGCGGCGATACGCGGATGCGACGCAGTTCCGAAGAAAAACATCGTCGTAAATGACATTTCGGAGCAAGCAATCTATTTCAGGGCCGTCTGTTGTATCGGTAACGGTAATGGCGCCCTTTTTGTAGAGCGTGCGGATAAGATCGCGCTCCGACATGCGTTTTGTACTCACAGTGTATTCTCCCTTCGATCTTGTAGGTACCCTATGATTGTTCTACTCTGTGAGCGTACTGTTGTCAACGGCATACGATTTTGTCATACTATATGTCATATGATTTTAGTTACTCATGCAATTATCGGATCGGCGATCGGGCATCGCGCATCAAGCGTACTTGTTGCGTTTGTCATGGGATTTGCGAGCCACTACATATTTGACATGATTCCTCATTGGCACTATCCCGTGCCAAAGATCGAGGCGGCAGTTTTTATGCCGTTTGGTAAAAAATCGATCACGCTCGACAGGCGGTATTGGCCGGAGTTTGGAAGAATTCTTGCGGATTTAACTCTCGGCATTCTCATTTCTCTCTTTTTGTTTAACGGCTCGTTGATGATTGTTTTGGCGGCGGCTGTCGGCGCAGTACTGCCCGACTTGCTTGTGGGATTTTCGAAGTTCAACCCCGTGCCGGCGCTTGTCTGGCATGATCGTTTTCATCGGTGGATTCACACCACTACGCGCCTCGATGATTATCATGTATTTGGGATTTTGAGCCAAGCTTCCATCATAGTCATTTCCATCTGGATTTTTTCGTGATACAATAATTACATGAGAAAATATCTAGTACTTGTTTTTCTTGGTATCTGGATTGCGGTTGTTCCGTTTTTGCCGATCAACTGCGGCTCTACGCAGCGCATCGTGCTTCTTACCGCAGGCCTTTTGGTGGCGGTGCTAGCCCTCTGGTCGCTCCGCCAGACCCAAGAAAACTAATGTATGCCGCGCATCCAACATTATGACTACCTCGTTGTGGGAGGTGGCATTGCAGGTGTGACGGCGGCGGAAACGATTCGCACAAAAGATAGCCAAGGCACGATCGGCATTATTTCAAAAGAACACTACCCGCTCTATTCGCGCGTGCTTATACCAAGCTACGTTCGCGGAAAACTTCCGCGCGAAAAAGTTTTTCTCCGCACGCTTGACGATTATACGGAAAGCGGCATTGACGTGCTTGTTGGTAAAGAAGTACTTGTTGCAAACTTTGAAATCCGTGAGGTGCACTTGTCCGACAAAAGTATCATCAATTACGGCAAGTTGCTTATTGCGACAGGCAGCATGCCGCTTCGCTGGCGCATTATCGGCGAGGGGCTCGATCCGATTTTACGTCTTCAGACTATTGGTGACGGCGACCATGCGCGTACAGTGCTCACGGAACTCCGCGGGCGGGGCGATGCGATTGTTGTTGGCGGTGGATACATTGCTCTTGAGTTTTTAGAATCCGCATACACGTATGGATACAAGACACATCTTATTATTAAAGAAAAGAGATTTTTTGCCGGTCAGCTTGATGAGCGCGGATGGGGGATTTTGGAAGCAAATTTTGCGCGTCATGGCATTCAAAGCCACACGGAAACAGAAGTAAAAAAACTGGAGGCCGCAAACGGCATGCTTGTTGCATCAACAAATACAAATGAAACTATTACTGGCGTGTGGCTTGGATTGGGTATCGGAGTAGAGCGCAATTACAGCACGTTTCAGGGTGGTGGACTCAAAACCAATCGCGGCATTGTGGTAAATGAATATCTTGAGTCATCTCTTGATAATGTGTGGGCGGCGGGCGACGTGGCAGAAGCGCGCGATCTGCGCACTGGCGAATATCGCTTGATTGATAATTGGACGAGCGCGTTTTTACAGGGGCGCGCGGCCGGTATCAATATGGCTGCATCGTTTCCCGATAACCGCGTTGTGTTTGATGCGGTTTCGACATATACGATTGCCAATCTCGGATTCAACATCACGGCAATCGGCGTGACGCATGCTGGTGACGATGCCGATACCGTTGCGCGCGTGTGGCCGGACGGACTTGCTTACGAGCGATTCTTTTTACAAAAAGGAATACTGGTAGGCGCGCTTCTCATTAACCGTTTTGCAGACAAGCCAGCCATCTCTAAACTTATAGAACAAAAAATTAATGTGACTGACATGATGCATAATTTTCACGATCCGGAATATGACGTTGCACGCCTCATCGCGCGTTAAAAAATTTTCTTCGCACCACCGGCTCGCAATTTTTTTAATTGCGGCGTTTGCCGTATTTCAAGATCTGTATGTTGCGCGAAAAATGCCGGAGCTTGCGGTAGGGTCAAAGCGCGGAGGAGTCTGGCGCGATCGCAAAGGGTTGCCGTTTATTGATCCGGGCGCTGATTATGGCGTTGCAGAGGTAGAATTGCAGAAAAAAGCGGTTCGCGATGCCGGGCTTAACTCGTGGATGGCGTGGGATCCGTCAAATCGCTATACAAAAGAAGCGTATCAGACGCGCTAGCCGGCAAGGTTATACACAGTAAGCTACGAAGTTTCTTTCCGTAAAATTCTATATAATAGAAGTACGGCTTTTTGTTATGAGTCTTAATCCAGACGATCTGAAAAAATCAGTCATTGGTCTTGTGGCAGTGGCTATTGTTGCGACTGCGGTTTTTTTTGTGATTCGCGGAAATTATTTTAAGAATGACGCGCAGCAAGTTTTTGATGAAGTTAACCACGCGGCGGATATCAAGGGAACGATTGAGGATTGGGAAGTAAGTGGCAAGACTGTTACGACGTTTATCGAGGTTACTCCGGGCAACGCGCGGCGATATGTTCTGACGTTTGATAAAAATACAAAATATCGCTATGCGAAAACGCCGGACATTCAAGCGCGCACGCTGGTTGACGGGAAGTTTGAATATATTCGCACAAGCCGCACGGTCGAAATATTTTTAGTAAGTCCGCCGTATAACGGCGATAAACAAAATGTTGTCGAGACGATCATATATTGGTAGCGGCGCGAGCGCGCTCGGCATTGCGATATTGATCGCAGGTTTCTTTTTATTTTCTCCAAGCACAACTCACGCGGCTATTAACTGTAGAATTACTTCTTACGGTACGATTGATATTTTTCCGGGAGGTCTTTCGGGAAGCGCTTCTGTAGGAGTATTGTGTGATGCGGCAGTAAATGTATCTTTTATATCGGTTTGGATTCCTTTGAGTGCGGTAACGGTAAGTTCATCGGATGCAAGCATAACGAACTGTACACGATGTAACACGTCACTTACAGTTACTGCCAGTGATTTGGCCGAAACTCCAACTTTTTTTTCAGTAGCTGTGAGCGTTACGCCTGCCGGAGGAGGGTCTGGAGAGACCGTGTATGTTCCGGTTACTGTTTCACCGGCGTCTCCTCCGCCGAGTGTGACGCTCTATGCAAACGGCGTTGGAAGTTCGCTCACTGTGCCAAGCGGCACCAATGTAACGCTTTCGTGGTCGGCATATGATGCGGATAATTGTTGGGCAACGGATGATTGGTCTGGCACTCCAATAACACAAATACCATTTGGCTCGGAAGTGATGGGCGCGCACACAGCAAGCAAAACTTATACGCTTAACTGCAGTGGTCCTGGCGGCTCTGCGGCAAGCTCGGTGACTGTTAATGTAACTGGTGCGCCAACACCTACTCCAATACCAACACCTACACCTACGCCAATTCCAACAGCAACTCCTGCTCCCACATCCACGCCAAATCCTTTTTGTGGAGCACAAGGCCAGACATGTTGCCCAGGTAATACATGCGATTACCCAACTCTTGCATGTAGCGGCAATGTATGCACTGGCACGCCCGATATCATAGGAAGATGGTCTGAAGATGGTAACGCGCCTCAAGATATAATTATTAATCCTCAATCTGATCAGACTTTTACAGTAAAGGCGCGGTATGGAGTTGAAAACTTTTCTGTGCCAGGTACAACCTCACTGAAGTGGAAATGGTGCCTTGGGCCAAATAGCAGCGCTTCGCCTGTTGCATGTAAAAATGGGACGATGCCCGAGATTGTGCCAGGGCGTTCGCAAGGAACGGAAGCAGGCCATGTTGCTGGTACATACAATTCCTCTTGGGCTGATATCCGAATCCCAACCGGTTCGGGGACGTACGATCTTATTTTTTGTTACGATGCCGATGATGCCGTAACAGAAGCGGATGAGACAAACAACTGCGCCGAATATCCATTTAATATCAATAGTGTGGTCGTTCCCCAGAATCCAAAAGGATACCACGATTCTGCGGATTGCTCTTTTATTAAAGGATGGACATGCGATGAAGACGATTATGCAACACCGCTTTCGGTTTTTCTTTATTCTGACGGCCTGCGCGGTATTGGAAATTTTATTGGCGCAACTATTGCAAACCTTACATCGTCAGATGCGGCTCGCAGAGCGGCTATTGCAGCGCAGTGTGGTGGCAATGCAAGTCATGACTTTTCGTATGTGACGCCCGATTCTGTAAAAAGCGGAAGCGCGCGTAACATTTATGCGTACGCGCTTGATAATACTGGTAGCATATATCAACTTCTCACAAATTCGCCAAAGAGTGTGAATTGCGCAGTTCCTCCCGCATGTACCAACGCAACTTTCAATGTAAACACAAGCGGGTACTTTACAACAACAGGAACAAAAGTAACGACAGTCAATACAAACACTGCGTTTCGCATTCGGTGCGACTATGGAGTAAGGACTGATACAATTCAGCCGCCGCAGGACTGCACCGGTGGCACATGGGTTGGTGCGAGTACTGCCAGAGAGTTTAACTGTCCTGCTATTGCAACGCAGCAGACAATCACGCGCTATTGCGCAGTTACTTCAGGTGGCACGCCAAACATTTGCAGTCAAAACATTTCTCTCGGCCCTCTTACTATAGATACTGTTCCTGTGTGTCCAAACGGTTCATGTACATCGCCGGGCGCGTTGCGATGTACTGCATCAGGTAGACAGACGTGTTCCAGCGGTTGTTGGAATTGGGATCCTTGTCCGGTTGGTTACTTGTGTACTGGCGCTGGAGTGTGCAACGCGCCACCTCCGCCATCGCCCGGTAGAATCTGGGGGCGCGTGTGGACTGATACAAATTACAATGGGCAGACCGTGCAAGTGCCGGAAGCGGGCGAGCAGTATGTGCGCAAATCAACAAATACATGCGACAACGCAAACACAACTGCACTTACCGCAACGATTACTGTTACCGGTCCGCAGAATTTTACGCTAGAGCCAACACTATGCGCAACCGGTTATGGCGCAACAATTCCATATTTTGATTCCGGGTTCAATTTGCCGCCCGGCATATATACGATTACCGGTGTTACACTTCCTTTCGGCTGGATACTGACGACAAATCAAATAAATAAAACAATCACCGTAGCAAGCGGTGTGTCCAATCCGCCTCTGGAATGGGTTGGTATTCGGCAGGGCGGTGCGGCGGTCATTCAAGGATGGAAAGTAAAGATGCCAGGTAATGACCAAGCCGCAGATCCACCAGCAAGTCAAATTGTTACACTCGATGGAGGGGTGCAAACGAGTTCTACAAACGCCTATCAGCTTACAAGCCTTCAAACTGGAAGAAATTATACAGTATCAGTTGCGCCGCTTGCCAACTACACCATTGGTTATACGCTTTGCTACAGTAGTTCTGGGTGTCATACTGGCACTTCAATATCTGGTTCATCGGTCACGGTGAATATTCCGGATACGGCTCTCGCAACAGATTACGCGTCTCTCTGGTGGCACTATACACCAATCGCGTGCACTCCACCGATTTTTAATTCAATTACGAGCGGGTACTTTAATAATGCCGGATCCAAGGTTATTTCTATCTGTACAAACACGACTTTCAAAATCAGGTGTGACTACGGCGTGAATACAAATAATATTTCGCCTTCAGCGCCTCCTAGTTGCTCGCGGAGCGGCAACTGGTTTGGCACTGCGGAGGAGTTTAATTGCCCCATCAGCGCATCCGCTCAAACGTTTAGCCAAAATTGCCAGGTCACTACTGGCGGTACAGGAAATATCTGCAGTCCTGGCAGTACCAATCTGGCCGGTTCTTTAATTGTGTCAACATGTACCGGTGGTTTTCCCGATCTTATTTTGTCTGATTGGGGTTATATACCATCTTCGGTTGTGGTAGGTGACACTATGACATTTAGAGCCACGGTACGCAATCAAGGTGATGCTCCTACACCCACTACTTCTAAGACGCGACTGCGAATTGATACAAATAATCCAAGTAATACTGGAGTAAGCGACGGTCTCATTGGTGCGAACGATTTCTCTTCAGATTATTCCACACCAATTCTCGCAATTGGCGCGACACTTCCTATAACATGGAATTGGCCAGTTACACTGGGTGCGGGTGCATATCCATACAGGATATGTGCTAACGTAGGGACCACTGCTTTTGCTGAATCAGGCGGGAATAATAATTGTATAAATGAAACGTTTACGGTTCTTGCAACTCCACAAAACCCAGCTGCACGGATTCAGGGAGCAAAGATAAATATTCCAGCAGCTGCAGATCCGACAGTTACATTGAGCGGGGACGCAGCGCTCTCGTCAACCGCAGATCTGTTCACGTTTTCTTCCGGCATCCAGACAGGAAAAAACTACACGGTTTCCGTCCAGCCGGTAACAAATTATGTTATCGGTTATACTCGTTGTTCCAACAATCCTGGCTGTCCTGGATTTTCTCAAACGCAGGGCAATTCGGTACCATTTTCTATTATTGATACTCCTGCGGCAGATCCAGACATCGAGTATGTCTATTGGTATTACACGCCGACATCGTCTTTGTGCAACACTGCCTCGTATCCGACCGATCAGTTTAATGTTTGTTATTACTCTAGCACAGGTTCTGCTCCAGCGATGCCAAACGAGTCATTTCAAGAGCCACTGGTAAAGGCAACTCAAGGGTATGATGCTACAGCGCCAATTGATAAAACCTGGGGTACGGGAGACATTACCACTGGCCGCGCGAACGGCGTCATCGGAATCTGGCGGGGCAGTAAAAATTTTGATGCAGGAACGTATGTATTTCATACTATTTCGGATGATGGCGTAAAACTCGACGTGGGAGGGAGTGAGATCATTAACCAATGGTCCAATCAGGCATCCACGCAATTCAATTCTGCTCCTATAATACTCAATGGTTCCACGCAAATTACACTTAGGTGGTATGAAGACGCAGGCACGGCAAATGTAAAACTTTGGTGGGATTTTGTGCCGGAGCCGATTGCAGACGTAGAATGTCCTGCTGGCGAATCATTTGCGAATGCGATAGATCTTGGCAGTTCAAAAACAACTCTTTCGGCACCAGCAGTTCAGTATTATACGGCAGATAATCGGATTATTATAGTTGCGCGTGAAGAAACTACAAACATTGTTAAGGCGCTTGAGGTGAATGGAGCCGAAGCGGTTATCGCGCCGTGGGTTCGTGTTGGTAATGCAGACCGTACGACAACGAACGCGCCAAAGATATGGATTAATAGTGCTGGCGAATTATTTGTTTATATACAAAATAGCGCTGACGGCTATATTTGGAGAAGTAGACGAATACCGGGTGGTGGCTGGGGTGCGTGGAATAAAATAAATGATACACCACCTAGCACGGGCAGTCTTAATAGCGCTTTCGGTTCGTCTGGACCGACTGCGGTTAAGGTTACTCCATGGAGTGATACAACATATAAAGTTACAAAAGAAAATATACCTTCTGACAATATTGTAAAACTCGGCAAGTGCGCGCAGAGGCCGACAGTAACGCTTCGCTATCCGACCGGAGGGCGGACTGTCAATGGAGGGTTGATTGCTGGGCTCGAGCATCTTGTGCTCGATTGGGACTTTTCCGATCCTCTGGCTGGCGGAACGCAAATCAGTAATCGCGTGCAGATGATTCTTCCGGCATGCGCTGGCTGGAGCACAACGTGTTTCAACGGCGTTGACGATTTTATCTTTAGCAAGACATCTGATCCAAGTTGGATAGGCCCAAACAACAACATATTTGCCGGTGCTATCGGGCAAGCTACTTCGCGCGCGGTTACACTTGCGCCAAACACAACGTATCGCTGGCGTGTGCGTGGGAATTCGAGCATAAAAAATATCGATGGCTCGGCGCGAAACAACATCTGGTCGCCCGATGGCACATTTTCGACAGGCGCCGGAATTACTTCATCGGAAATTAAAATTGTCCGCACGGATGAAAATCTTCTCCGGAGCGGAGCACCTGCCGGTACGTCCGCATGGATAAGTACCAATATTGCCGCAAAAAATACTGACAATCCGGCAGTATTTACATTTGTAAATCCCATACCTGCCGGTTCTACTTACGGCGCATTTGCATCGGAGGTGCCGTCGTACGATACGCTGACCGGTTCTTGTACATATACGCTCGATCCGGATGATGGCGATGGCAATGATTGTCCTCCTACTGGTGTTCCACTGGATGTTAATAGCGTGGTTACATGCACAACGCCTCGCGGATGTGAACGCGGTGTGACGGTTGCCGCAGGCGAGGGCGTGAAAGTTGTATTCGCGTATGATCCGGTGATATGTTCTTCTGCTGCGTGTCTAGCATTGTGTGATGGAGACGACCCATCGATTTGTATTCAAGACTACGCGTGTAGCAACACTCTCGATGACGATGGCGATGAGTATGTAGATTATGGGCCGGATCCTTTGGTGAATGATCGAGGATGCGATAGTCCACAAGATCAAGATGAGCGCGATAGTACTTCATGTAATCCAGCGCAAATTTGTCATAATTGTCTCGATGACGACGGGGATGGCTTGTCTGACGAAGAAGATCCCGGTTGTACTCTTGATCCAGATGATCCGGATGAATGCGAAGTTGGAGGGCCATACCAATGCGATGACTGTATTGACAACGAGGGAGACGGCAATACTGATTATCGTGAAGACATTAGTTGTCAGAGTCCATATGATAATAGTGAGGACGATACGCCAGAGTGTAGTGATGGTATTGATAATGAGATGCCGCCGGATGGTTTTAAAGATTTTCCTTTTGATTGCGGATGCTCAAGTGGGCGCGACGATAGTGAAGATAGCCCGTGCCCTCCGAC
>ORJL010402243.1_pt1 | contig 12772 bp, 6 predicted proteins | sample 1779941 | NCBI WGS metagenome assembly ORJL01 (sample SAMEA104232317, study PRJEB22302) | groundwater metagenome | biome: forest; feature: aquifer; material: groundwater | place: USA | collected 2011-08-07 | depth 5.8 m
CCAAGGTGGCCGAGCAACCGGTCTACGATTTCACCGACAGAGAGAGCGGCTTCACCACCCGCTATACCGGCATCAGGTATGGGGAGACTACGGCCCGCCACCTGCGCGTCCGCATAAGCGACGACGGAGAGGGGCCGTTCGATATTACTGGCGCCAGTGTCTTCTACCTCAAGGAAACAGCGGCGCGAGAGGTCTCCTGGCCCGCCTCCCTCGCCCCCACGGGCCGCGATACGGAGCGCCGCGCCACCCTGCTGGAGCTTGACCTGGGTGCACCCGGACTTCCCACCCACCGCGTGGCGGTGGCGGTCCCTGATGTCAACTTCTACCGCGAGGTCACGTTGGAGGCGAGCGCGAACCGGAGGGAGTGGCGCATGATCCAGGCGCGGGCCTCCATCTATGCCTACGATACCCCTAAGTTTGTCGGCAAGAGCCTGGGGTTCACCTACCCCGAGAGCACCGAGCGCTACCTGCGCCTAGTCATCCACGATGAGGACAACCTGCCGCTCCAGGTCCAGGGTGTGGAGGTCTGGGGCTTTCAGCGTCGTCTGGTATTCGCCGGAAACCTAGGGGAGAGCTACCGCCTGTACTATGGCAGCGCCGAGGCCCGGCGTCCCAGCTACGATATCGAGCGGGTCTTCCCCTACCTGACCACCGACGCCTTGCCCCGCGCCGGCCTGGACCCTCAGGCGCTGAACCCCAGCTTTATGGAGAAGAAGCCACCCGTGAGCGAGCGCCTCCCCTGGCTCCTGCCCACGGCGGTCGCGGTGGCCGCCATCTTCGTGGCCCTGCTGCTGTTGGCGGTGGTACGCAACGCCAAGAAGCTGCTACCTCCACCCCCGCCATAAAACCGCCCCCGGCGCGCAACAGCCACCGCTAACGCCATTCCTGGGGAGACGCCTCGCTCAGGGGCGGGGCAGCCGGGCCGCTTTGCCCACCGCCACCAGGAACATGACACTCTTCCCCGCCGCATGGGGCGAGAAGAACGCCGTCACGTCGTCGTCGTAAAAGGTGAGGCCGGAGGCCCCGAGGCCCACGGCGTAGGCCCCCAGGTAGAGCCTGCCCCCGATAATCCCCGCTTCCAGCTCGGCGGCGCGGTAGCCCCGATTTCCGAAGCTCCCCAGCGTCCGCTCCAGGTCGCACAGCATGTAGACGTTGAAGCTGGCGTCGCCCGGCAGCTCCTGCCCCAGCCCCAGGTGGGCCGCGTGCCCCCGAAAGGCGCCCTCCTTCAGCAGCTCCAGCGCGCGCCGGTCGCGGTGGAAGACGTAAGCCCCCGGTGGCAGGTCGTCCACGGCGTGGACGATGAGGTAGAGGTCGTTCAAGGAGGCGCCAGGGCCCAGAAAATCAGCGGGTATGCCACCGGCGGCCCGGTCCAGGACGAGGGAGAGTTGCTGAAAGGTGACCGGCCGCAGGGCGAACTGGCGAGTGGAGCCGCGCCGCAGGATCACCTGCTCCACGGGCTCGGCGGGCGTTTCGGGACCCGCCAGCGCCAGCGGGTACAGCGCTCCCTGCGGGGGCGGCAGCGGGGCAGGCGACGCCGCCCCATGCCAGGCCGCCGCCTCCTCGACGCTGGCGAGGCAAGAGGCGCCGTGCATCTCCCTGATGAGAGGATAGTCAACCTCTCGCTTGGAGAGGGGCTCCGTAGGCAGGTCGAGGGGCTCCAGCCTGGGCGGTGGTCCAGCGGGGGACGAGGGGCCATAGCCCAAGGGCACCACCTCCAGGGCCACCTCCCTTTGCTCGTCCAGGCCCAGGAGCGCGTTAACGGCGCCGTCCACAAAGCCCGCCACCACTCGCGCCGGCAGCCGGTGGGCGGCGGCGACGGCGAGCAGGTTGGCCAGGATGGTGCCGCTGTCCCAGAACGAGTGCCGGTAGCTGCGGGCCTGGTACTTCCAGGCGTTCCGCCAGAAGGTGCCTGTGCTGACCAGGAGGGCCGGCGCCGCAGCCACGGAGTGGTCTCCTCCCGTGGCTTGGACTAGGACGCCGCGGAAGTCGCCGGCGCGCAGCCGCCGCAGCGCCAGGTCGTGGGCGCTGAAGTGATAGACGCCCGCCTCGAGCCCCGGCAGGGCGCGACACACCAGGTAGAGCTCAATGTGATAGAGGGCGCCCGTGCACGCCGCCGCCCGGAACCAGTGCTCGCCGCCCTGATTCTTCCTGTGCTTGGTGACGCCGTTGGAGAAATACAGCAAGCGGCTCAGCATCAGGAGATCGGGGACCGCCTCACCGGGGGGCGGCAGCGGCGCCTCACCCGCGATGGCCTCCAGCGCCGGGACCTGGGAAACGGGGGCCTCACGGGGGAGCGGGATGGGCTCCAGCGTGGTGTAGATTTTGAAGGGCAGAGGCTGGATCTCCCAGTCCATGCGGTGGAGGCTGGTGCGGACGCTTTCGTAAGAGTGCTTGGTGGCGTTGTGGTACTTCCGCGCCCCCTCGATATCGGAATTGAGCATCGCCGGCCCTCCCGACCAGGGTGCCGAAAAAACTCCTACGAACCATCCCCCTAGCCCCCTTCCTTCCCTGGAAGGGGGTGTTTGAACCTGGGGGACACCCCCAGATCCCCCGCCAGAGTCCCGATACGTCGGGATCTGGACTCCTCGTTTTTCATCAGCCTGTTAGGGGCGGATCAGGACGCTTTCGTCCGCCGGGATTGGCGCTGAGAACAGCCGCGGCAGCTTAGAGCCCTGGGAAGGGACGCAGGGCGGAGAACTCCAGGGTGCTGCTCATGGCGAAGTTCTCCACTTCCAGGCCAGCCTCCACGGCGGCCGCCACGGGGTTGAGGCCGCCCCTGAGGACGACGCCCGCCCGGTTCCAACCCACGGGGACCTCGCACACGGGCTCCCCCTGATGTCCCACTACCAGGGGCTCGGCGATCCCGATTTTGCGCAGCTTCTTTATCAGCTCCTGGGCCTCGGCGAAGCACGCGGACGGTATCTCCCGGAAGTTGGCCAGGACCTTGCCATCGCCAGCGCGGGCCGCCGCCTCCACCGAGGTCATCTTGCCCCTGATAAAGACCTCCGAGGGGTCCAGCGAGGAGCCGGAGTAGCTGATCAGCTCCGTGAAGCGCAGCGGCTTGGAGGCACGCATCTCCAGGATGCCGCCGAAGAGGGAGTTCATGGGGATGCCGCCCTTGAGCAGCACGGCGTTGACAGTGACGCTACAGACGGTGGCAAAGGCTATCTTGCCCTCCGACACCAGCGTGTCACCCAGCCGTTCCCCCTCCTTGGCGACGGCTACCAGGGTGCTGGCGCACAGTCCGGCCTGGAAGGCGTTGCGCATGGCCGCCAGCGCCGCCTCGAACTGTTCCTTGCGGAAGAGGGAGATGTTGATGGCCACGGTGCCCCGGCCACGACTGGGATCGAAGGTGGTACGGAAGGCCAGGTCCTCGATGCGCGCCAGCACCACCCCCAGCTTGTCCGTGACCAGGGCGCTCTTGAGCTCCTCCAGGCCATGGGGGGTAATCCGGCGCCCGTCGCGTCCCACCAGCTTGGTGAAGCCCCGCTCGTCCAGGAGCTGGAGATGATAGCGCACCGCCCTCTCCGAGAGCTCTATCCCGTGGCCCGTCAGCTCCCGCGCCATCACCCGCGCCCCCACCGGCTCGGTGGCGTCGCGGAGTATGTTGAGGATGGTGATGCTCTTGCGTTCGACCTCGTGGTTGTGGCGCTCGTTTACCAGACTCATATCTAGGTAAGCACCTTCGGCAGACTTGTGGCACCCATCAGGTGCAGGTCGAGCCCGCGCGCCGCCTCGCGGCCCTCGGCCAGGGCCCAGACCACCAGGGAGGCCCCACGGGCGCTATCGCCGGCGGCGAAGACCCCAGGGACATTGGTCATGCGGTTGCGGTCCACCTGGATGCTGCCACGTCCGTCCAGCTTGACGCCCAGGTCAGTAAGCAGCCCCGGCCGCTCCGGGCCCAAAAAGCCCAGCGCCAGTAGGACCAACTCCGTCGGGAGCTCGAACTCGCTGCCGGGCAGCTCGCGCATGGTGGGGCGGCCAGTGCCATCGGGCGAGACCCACTCCACTCTGACGGCGTGCAGCCGCTCCACCCTGCCGCCGTGCCCCGCGAAGCCCTTGGTGGAGATGCTGTAGTCCCGAATGCCGCCCTCCTCATGGGCAGGGGAGGCGCGCATGACCAGGGGCCACTGGGGCCAGGGGTTGTCGGCCCGGCGCGCCGAGGGAGGCTGGGGCAGGATCTCGAACTGGTGTGCGCTGAGCGCGCCCTGGCGGTGAGCGGTGCCCAGGCAGTCGGCGCCGGTGTCGCCACCGCCCAGGATGACCACTCGCTTGCCCGCGGCGCTGATCCTCTCCTCGGGGGCTATCCGCTCCCCGGCCAAGAGGCGGTTCTGCTGCGTCAGGTACTCCATAGCCAGGTGGACGCCCTTTAGCTCGCGGCCCGGCACCGGCAGCTCCCGGGCCTGGGTAGCGCCGCAGGCCAGGAGGATGGCGTCAAACTTCTGGCGCAGCTCGGAGACCGGTAGGTCTTGCCCTACCCGGACCCCGGTCTTGAAAGCAATCCCCTCCTCCTGCAGGAGGGCGACGCGGCGTTGGACCACCTGCTTTTCCAGCTTGAAATTGGGGATACCCAGGGTAAGCAGGCCCCCGATGTAGCGGTCCCGCTCGAAGACCGTGACCCAGTGACCGGCGCGGTTGAGCTGCTGCGCCGCCGCCAGGCCCGCCGGGCCTGAGCCCACTACCGCTACCTTCTTGCCCGTGCGCCGCGGGGGCGGCTGGGGCTTGATCCAGCCCTCGGCGTACCCGCGGTCAGCGATGGCCTTCTCGATATACTCGATGGTCACCGGGTCGTCGTTGATGCTCAGCACGCAGGACGCCTCGCAGGGCGCGGGGCAGATGCGCCCCGTGAACTCGGGGAAGTTATTGGTCGCCAGCAGCACCTCCAGGGCTTTCTGCCACTGGCCACGATAGACCGAATCGTTGAAGTCGGGGATGATGTTGCCCAGGGGACAGCCGGTGTGGCAGAAGGGGATGGCGCAGCCCATGCAGCGGGCGCCCTGGGCACGGATGTTAGGCTCGGGCCAGTCCTGGTAGACCTCCCGCCAGTCCTTGGTCCGCTCCGCCACCGGACGCCGCTTGGGCGGGTCGCGGCGGAACTCCACGAAACCGGTGGGTTTACCCATGGACCGCCAGCTCCGGCGCGCGGACCTGCAAGCGCAGCCCCGGGTTCTTCAGGTCCGGCGGCTCCACGGGGCGATGGCCGCCCAACAGCCATGTCAGCTCCGCGGCCGGCTGCCCCATCTTCTCCAGGGCCTTCCGGTAGGCGAAGGGCATCACCCTGACAAATCGGGGCAGGGTGGTATCCCAGGCATCCAGGACTCGCTGCGCCTTGGCGCTGCCGGTGGCAGCGACATGCTCCTCCAGCAGCTCGCGCAGCGCGCGCTGATCGGCCGGCTCCAGGGGTCCCAGATCCACCATCTCCCGGTTACAGCGACCGGCGAAGCGCCCGTCTTCGTCCAGGACGTAGGCGATGCCACCGCTCATGCCGGCGGCGAAGTTGCGCCCCGTGCTGCCCAGCACCACAACCAGCCCCCGGGTCATATACTCGCAGCCGTGGTCGCCGACCCCCTCCACCACTGCCAGGGCGCCGCTGTTGCGGACGGCGAAGCGCTCACCGGCCCGGCCCCGGATAAACGCCTGGCCCCCTGTGGCCCCATAGAGGACCACATTGCCGAGGATGGTATTTTCCTCCGCCACAAAGGCCGCGGCCCGCGGGGGATAGATAGCCACCCGCCCGCCGGAAAGCCCCTTGGCGAAGTAGTCGTTGGCGTCCCCCTCTACCGTCAAGGAGATGCCCTTGGCCAGGAAGGCGCCGAAGCTCTGGCCCGCCGAGCCCTTGAAATTGCACTGGATGGTGTCGTCCGGCAAGCCCGCCTCGCCATAACGCTTCGCCACCTCGCCGCTAAGCATGGCGCCCACGGTCCGGTTGGAGTTGCGGATCGGGAGCTCTATGCGCACCGGGTGCTTGCCCTCCAGGGCGTCCTGGGCCAAGGCGATCAGCTGGAGGTCCAGGGCCTTGTCCAAGCCGTGGTCCTGCTGCTGGCGGCAATAGGTGGCGACCTGGGGCGGCACCTGGGGCCTCTGCAGCAGCGCCGACAGGTCCACGCCCCTGGCCTTCCAGTGTTCGATGGCCCTCCGGGTGTCGAGTAGGTCCATGCGGCCCACCATCTCGCTGACGGTGCGGAAGCCCAGCTGAGCCATGATCTCCCGCAGGTGCTCCGCCAGGAAGAAGAAATAGTTGATCACATGCTCGGGCTGGCCGGCGAAGCGCTTGCGCAGCTCCGGGTCATGGGTCGCGATCCCCACCGAGCAGGTGTTGAGGTGACACTTGCGCAGCATGATGCAGCCCAGGGCGATCAGCGGCGCCGTGGCGAAGCCGAACTCCTCCGCGCCCAGCAGACAGGCGATGGCGACATCGCGGCCAGTCTTGAGCTGGCCGTCGGTCTGCACCACGATGCGCCCTCGCAGGTCGTTCAGCACCAGCACCTGCTGCGTCTCGGCCAGCCCCAGCTCCCAGGGGATGCCGGCGTGCTTGATGGAGGACTCGGGGGAGGCCCCGGTGCCGCCGCTGTCTCCGCTGATGAGCACCACGTCAGCGTGGGCCTTGGAGACCCCGGCGGCGATGGTCCCCACTCCCACCTCCGCCACCAGCTTCACGTGGATGCGTGCCTGGCGGTTGGCGTTCTTCAGGTCATGGATGAGCTGCGCCAGGTCCTCGATGGAGTAGATATCGTGGTGCGGCGGCGGTGAGATCAGCTCCACCCCGGGCGTGGAGTGGCGGATCCAGCCGATGTAGTCGTCCACCTTGTGGCCGGGGAGCTGCCCGCCCTCACCAGGCTTGGAGCCCTGGGCCATCTTGATCTGGAGGTCGCTGGCGTTGACCAGATAGTTGATGGTGACGCCGAAGCGGCCCGAGGCCACCTGCTTCATGGCGCTGTTCCGCCAATCGCCGTTGGCGTCGCGCTGGAAGCGCCGGTAGTCCTCTCCCCCCTCGCCGGTGTTGCTCCTGGCTCCGATGCGGTTGGTGGCGATGGCCAGGGTCTCGTGGGCCTCGCGGCTAATGGCCCCCAGGGAGATGGCGCCCGTGGCGAAGCGCTTGACGATCTCTTTAGCCGGCTCGACCTCATCCAGGGGTATGGGCTTGTCCAGGGCCTTGAACCCCAGCAGCCCCCGCAGGGTACAAAGGCGCGCGCCCTCCCCGTCTATGAGTTCCGCGAATTCCCGGTAGGTCTGATAGCTGTTGGTGCGCACCGCCTGCTGCATGCGGGCGATGGACTCCGGGTTCCACATGTGGTGCTCGCCGTCCCGGCGCCACTGGTAGACCCCCCCTACCTCCAGGTCCAGGGCGCCCGGCAGCCTGACCTCCGGGTAGGCCCCGGCGTGGCGCGCCAGCGCCTCCCGCTGGACCACGTCCAGGCCAATCCCCTCGATGCGCGAGGGCGTCCAGGTGAAGTAGCGGTCCACCAGGCGCTGGCTCAACCCGATCGCTTCGAAGACCTGGGCGCCGCGATAGCTCTGCACCGTGGAGATCCCCATCTTCGACATGACCTTGAGGATGCCCTTGTTGATGGACTTGATGAAGTTCTTCTCCGCGGTCTTGGGTTCGATCTCCTTGCCGTCCAGCTCGCTGACGCGTGCCAGGTTGGCGACCGTCTCCAAAGCCAGGTAGGGATTGACCGCGGCCGCTCCGTAGCCGAGGAGGAGGCAGAAGTGCATTACCTCCCGGGGCTCTCCCGATTCCACGACCAGGCCCACCTTGGTGCGGGTCCCCTCGCGGATCAGGTGATGGTGCACCGCCGAGGTCGCCAGGAGGCTGGGGATGGGGGCGTGGTCCCTGTCCACCCCGCGGTCGGAGAGAATGATGATACTATGACCGTCCGCCACCGCCTCGGAGGCCTTGCGACACAGCTCCTCCAGCGCCGCCTCCAGGGCTTGCCCCGGGCCCCCCACGCCCCTAGAAGAGGCGCCCTCGCCGCCGCGCGGGTCGAACAGAGTAAGGAGGGTGACGGACCGCAAGCCCTCCAAAGCCAGCCCCCGCACCTGCTCCAGCTCCCGGTTGGTCAGCACCGGCGACTTCAGCTCCAACTGGCGGCAGTGGCGGGGCGTCTCTTCGAAAAGGTTCTGCTCCGACCCGATGAAGGCCTCCAGGGAGGTCACCAGCTCCTCGCGGATCCCGTCCAGGGGTGGGTTGGTGACCTGGGCGAAGAGCTGCCGGAAGTAGTTGAAGAGCGGCTGGGGCCGATCGGAGAGGACGGCCAGGGGTGTGTCGTTGCCCATGGAGCCTACGGGCTCCTGCCCGCTGGCCCCCATGGGCGCCAGCAGCATCCGCAGCTCCTCGGCAGTGTAGCCGAAGGCCTGCTGGCGCGTGAGCAGGGTTGAGTAGTCATGCCCCTGGACCCTGGCGGGCTCGGGCAGGTGGTCCAGGGCCACCGCTTGTTCCCTTAGCCACTGCCCATAGGGCCGCCGCCCAGCCAGGCTCGCCTTGATCTCCTTGTCGTCGATGATCCGCCCCTGCACCGTATCCAGGAGGAACATGCGCCCCGGTTCCAGGCGCGCCTTGTACAGCACCTTCTCGGTCGGGATATCGAGGACGCCGACCTCCGAGGCCATTACCAGGAGGCCGTCCGTGGTGACGAGGTAGCGGAAGGGCCGCAGCCCGTTGCGGTCCAGGACCGCCCCCACGCTGCGACCGTCGGTGAAGGCGATGAGGGCGGGGCCGTCCCAGGGCTCCATCAGACAGGAGTGGTACTCGTAGAAGGCGCGCTTTTCCTCCGGCATCTCGACCTGGTCGCCCCAGGCCTCGGGTATCAACATCGCCATCGCGTGGGGCAGGGAGCGGCCGGTGGCCACCAGCAGCTCCAGGGCGTTGTCGATGCAGGCGGTGTCGCTCTGCCCGGACTCGATGATGGGGTAGAGCTTCTCTATGTCGGCGCCAAACAGCTCCGAGGAGAACATGCCCTGGCGAGCCGCCATCCAGTTGGTGTTGCCGCGCAGGGTGTTGATCTCCCCGTTGTGGAGCAGCATGCGATAGGGGTGCGCCAGCCGCCAGGAGCCCAGGGTGTTGGTGCTGAAGCGCGAGTGGATCAGGGCGAAAGAGCTGATGAGGGAGGGGTCCGCCAGGTCCAGATAGAATGACTCCAGCTGGACCGCCATCAGCAGGCCCTTGTAGACGATGCGGTTGGTCGAGAGGCTGGGGATGTAGAAATAGTCCTTCTGGCTCAGCCCCGAACGCTTGACCTCCCTCTCCACCACCCGGCGGATGACGTAGAGCTTCCGCTCCAGTTCGGCCTCGGTCTTTGTCCCCGGGCCGGGGCCGATGAACACCTGCCGGATGTGGGGCCGCACGTCCCGGGCGCCGGCCCCGATGGTGCTGGGGTCCACGGGCACGTCACGCCAGCCCAGCACGCGCTGCCCCTCTTCGGCCACCACCCTCTCGAATACCTCCTCACAGCGGGCGCGCTGCACGGGGTCGCGGGGGAGGAACATCATCCCGACGCCGTAGCCGCCAGGTTCGGGCAGGGGGATATCGAGGGCCTTGCACTTCTGCTTGAAAAACTGGTGAGGCACCTGGACCAGGAGCCCCGCGCCATCGCCGGTCTCGGGGTCGCACCCGCAGGCGCCCCGGTGGGCCAGGTTGATGAGGACGTCCAGCCCCTTGCGGACGATGTCGTGGGACCGCTCGCCACGGATGTTGGCCACGATCCCCACGCCACAGCTATCGTGCTCGTGTTCGGGGTCGTACAGCCCCTGTTTCGCCAGCATCCCCCTACCCCCTACGGGAGAAATAAATACAAGTGCCCCGCTCCCAGAAGCGGAGCACCCGTAGCAGCAACGTATTGCCTAGTGTAGCATGCCCTTAGCCGCGATGTCAACAGTGTGCGAGTTGGGAAATAGTGGCGTGCCACGCCCTCTGATAAGGCAACGTTTGCCTACACATCACCAGGAAGCGTTGCGCGCGAAGATAGGGTAGCGCCGCCGACCGGCCGGTCGGTGGCGCTACCCTTGCGTGCTCTCTAGGCCAGAGCGACGGACTAGTCCCGCGGCTCTCCCCCCGGCCTGGTGGCTCACCGCACAGGCGTTGGCGCGGCCGCTCCCGGCGTGGGCGTCGGGGGCGGGTTCACCGTGAAGGTGACGCTGTCCTCCACCGCCGGGGATACGGGCGAGTGGTCATTGTTGTGCAGCTCCACCTTCACCGTGTGCGACCCCACCGCCACGTTCTGCAAGGTCGCGTACAGGTCGGCGGTGGCGGACACGTACTGGCCATCCAGCAGCACGTGCCAGTGCCCAGTCCCGGCTTTGTTGGTGGAGCTGCCCAGGTTGGCCTTATCCAGCTCGAAGCCGGTCACCTCTACCACTACGGTGACCCCAGTGGTGTCGCCCCTGCTGGTTATGGGTCTATCTGCTCGGGGCGCCCGGACCTTGAGGGCCGCCGCGCCAGTGGACGGGCCTGTTACCTTCAATGCCCCGACCATACCGGCGTTCTCATGTCCCGGCACAGGGCAGTAGAAGGGGTAGTACCCGGGCTTGTCGAAGCTCAGATTCACAGTCTGGCCTGCCCCGGCGGCCAGCGCCGAGGCGATGAACTTGTTCTGAGCATCGTAGCCATGAAAGTACACTGAGTGAGGGAAGCGGGCGCTCTTGTTACTTATGCTCAGCGTGACCTTTTGGCTCGGCGCAACCTCCAGCGAAGTCCGGTCGAACTTGAAGTCGCTGGCCTCGAGGTTGAAGGTAACTGGCGCCAGGGTAGGCGTGGCGGTGGGCGCAGGTCTGGGTGTCGGCGTTGGCGGCGAGGTCGGGGTCGGCGCGGCGCCGCCGCAGGCCGCCAGGAGCAGCGTTGCCGCCAGACCGCCGGGGACGAGCAGGGACAACCTCATGGGTTCGCCTCCTTCTACGTTGTGGGCATGCTATCCCTACCTACGCGGCTGGGCTGGACACGGATTCATCCACCGCCAGCAAAGGTATTAGCGGAAAAGACAGGGCTCGCTAGAATGTCCACGTGAGCGCCGCGACGAAGCCAACCCGCCCGCCCGCCGACCCAGGGACGCCGCCCGACGCCGTGGCCCTGTACCTCCACGTGCCCTTCTGCCAGACCAAGTGCCATTATTGCGACTTCAACTCCTATCGGGGCTTGAGCAGCCTGATCGCCCCCTTCGTGGAGGCCCTGGGGCGCGAGATTCGCCTCTGGGGCGAGGCCGCGGGCCATCCGCCTGTCAGCACCGTCTTCTTCGGCGGTGGCACGCCCAGCCTGCTGAGCGGGGCTCAGATCAGGCAACTCCTGAACGACTGCCGCCGCGCCTTTGCTCTCGCCCCCGACGCCGAGGTGAGCCTGGAGGCCAACCCCGGCACAGTGGATACGCAGCATCTGGCCACCTATCGCGAGGCGGGCGTGAACCGCCTCAGCTTCGGTGTCCAGAGCCTCCACGACGACGAGCTAACCTGGCTGGGACGTCGCCACAGCGCCGAGGAGGCGCGCCGCGCCTACCGCCTCGGCCGCGCCGCGGGCTTCGATAACATCAACCTGGACTTCATCCTGGGCCTGCCAGGCCAGCCCCTGGCCCGCTGGCGCGCGACCCTTGAAGGCGCCCTGGAGCTGGCGCCCGAACACCTCTCCTGTTACGCCCTCACCGTGGAGGAGGAGACGCCCCTGGGCAAGGCCGTGGGCCTGGGCCGAGTGAGCGTGCCCGACTCCGACGCTCAGGCCGACATGTACCTGCTGGCCGAGGAGCTGCTGGCTAAAGCCGACTACGAACACTACGAGCTGTCAAACTGGGCCCGTGCGGGCCGGCGCTGCCGCCACAACCTGGTCTACTGGCGCAACGGGCCCTACCTGGGGCTGGGGCCAGGGGCCCACTCCCACTACCGGGGCTGGCGCTTCGCCGTCCTGAAGTCGCCCCGCCAATACCTGGAGCGCCTCAGCTCCGCTGTCATTCTGAGCGAAGCGAAGAATCCCCTCCTTGTTAGGGAGAAGGGGCGACCACCTGTATCGTGGGACCCCCGCAGCGTCAGCCCGCTCCTGTCCGAGGCCGAGCCCATCTCCGCGGCCAGGGAGCTGTCGGAGACCATCATCATGGGGCTGCGGCTGTCCGAGGGGGTGTCGCGGGCCGCTTTCCGGCGGCGCGCCGGCCGCGACATCGCCGAGGCCTACGGCCTACAGATCAAAGAGCTGGAGGGCCTGGGGCTGGTGGAGCTGACGCCGGACGCCCTGCGGCTCACGCCGCGCGGCCGGCTCCTGGGCAACGAGGCCTTCGTGCGCTTCCTGCCGGACTGACAGCCCTCACGCCTGCGGCCTGGTAACGCCCCAGTCGTCCCAGTGGGTGACGGTCTCGGGCGGCTTGCGGGTCGTGGGGCCGAAGCGCTGCCCATCGGGATAGCCCACGGGGACGATGCAGACGGGCACCGCCCCTTCCGGCAAGTGGAACTCCTTGCGCAGGACGTCCTCGATGCTGGCCTGAAAGGTGGTCAGCACGGTGCCCAGCCCCTGGGCGCGGGCGGCCAGCATCAGGTTCTGCACCGCCCCGTAGATGGAGGAGCCCGCCAGCAAGCTGCGAGCGTCCGACGTGGGCGACGTCACCCCCACAAGGCAGGGGATGATCAGCACCGGCGCCTGGGCCACGTTGGCGAAGAAATCGGCGGCGCGCAGCAGCATCCGCCGCTGGCTGGCGTCTTCCATCTTCTGGGCGCGCTGGCGCATCTGCTCCAGGCGGCCGCTGGAGTCGAAGCGCGCCCGCACGGCCTGCGCCAGGACCTCCCGCTTGGCCCGGTCGCGCACCAC
>ORJL010972068.1_pt1 | contig 12769 bp, 10 predicted proteins | sample 1779941 | NCBI WGS metagenome assembly ORJL01 (sample SAMEA104232317, study PRJEB22302) | groundwater metagenome | biome: forest; feature: aquifer; material: groundwater | place: USA | collected 2011-08-07 | depth 5.8 m
CTCTGGGAAGGGACGCTCGCGGAAGGAGATCGGGTCCGCCTCCTGCCCGGTGGAGGAGAGGCCCGCATTCGCTCCCTCCAGGTCCACGGCCGGGACACCGACACCGCCCGGGCGGGGGAGCGCACCGCCGCCGCCCTCACGGGCCTGGAGCGAACCGCGGTGGGGCGGGGGGACGTGCTCGTGACGAGCCCGGTCTGGGGGGCCACCCGGATGCTCACAGTGGATGCGCGGGTCCTGTCCACGGCCCCTCGCGGCCTCGAGGACGGAGCCCGGGTCCGGGTGCTCCTGGGCACGGCCGAAGCCATGGCCCGTTGTGCGGTCCTCGACGGAACCTCCGCTGTGCCTCCCGGCGGCTCGCGCTGGTTGCAGCTACGGCTCGAGCGGCCCACGCTCGCGCGGGCGGGGGACCGCGTCGTGCTGCGCAGCTACTCGCCGATGGTCACCGTAGGAGGTGGGGTGGTGGTCGAGCCGACCCCTCCGAAACGCCGGCGGTTGGACCCCCGACAAGCCCGCGCGCTGGCGGCCCTCGCCGGAGGGGAGCCCGCGGCCCGCGTCGAGGCCTGTCTCGAGCTCGGCGGCTGGGTAGGAGCGCGCGTCGAGGCCTTCCCCCAGACCACCGGACTCACCCCTGGTGCCGCGGCCGCGGCCCTGCCGGAGGTCTGGGCGAAGGGTGGCCTCATCGCACGGGGCCTGGCGTTTTCGGCAACCGTGGTCGAGGCGGCCAAGAGCCAGATCCTCTCTGCGCTGGATGGGGGCCACGCGCTGGAGCCGCTGAGACCGGCGGTTCCCCTGGAGCGGCTCCGCGGTGCGATTGCCCCCTGGGCTTCCCCGGTCCTCGCGGACGGCGTGGTCGGCCTCCTGGCCCGTGGCGCGGAGCTGGAGCTGGCCGAGGGGGGAGCCAGGCGCCCGCACTTCCGTCCCCGTCCGACACCCGACCAGGAGAGGGCATGTCAGGCGCTGCGGTCGGCCTACGAGGAAGCCGGGCTCGCCGCGCCCTTCCTCGACGAGCTCCCCGCTCCGCTCCGGTCACGCACCGACCTGCCTCAACTCCTCCGCTTCCTGGAGGGGCAGGGAGCGCTGCGGACGGTCGCTGAGGGGCTCCTGGTCTCGGCGACCGCGCTCGAACAGGCCGCCCAGGCCGTCGCGGGGGCGCTTGGAGGGCGAACCGGCCTGGGCCCGTCGGATTTCCGCGATGTGCTCGCCGTTTCACGCCGCCACCTCATGCCCCTCCTGGCGTATCTCGACGGCCTCGGGGTGACCGTCCGCAGGGGGCCGCTCCGGGACGTTCCACCGCCTCCCTGAGCCCGCCGGTGCGGCCGCAGGCAAACGAATCGGCCCCTTCCGGCATCTCAGTCCTCAAAGGCGCGGGATCTCGGCGCTTGACCCTGGTTCCCGCGCGACAATAGAATGCATGGGGCGCGAGGCGCAGAAGTGAAAAACCACCTGGAGCTACTAACGATTCTCGGATACGGCACAGCGATTGTGCGGAGGCCCTGGTGAGACGCACGATGGGCGTCTTGTCCGTCCTCCTTCTCATGTTCGGCGCGGCCCGGGGCCTCTCGGCCCAACAGACGGGCGGTGCGCCGTCCGGGCAGGCGAGCGGATTCCAACTCGAACAGAACTACCCCAATCCGTTCAACCCTGAGACCAGGATCCCCTTCGTCCTTTCGGAGGAGCTCTTCGGCGACGGGCGTCCGGTCGTCGTTTCCCTGAGGATCTTCAACCTGCTCCAGCAGCTGGTCGCTTCCCCCGTGGCCCTCGGGCATCCCGCCGGTGAGGGCGCGCAGGTGCAGCAGCTCGACTACTCGCAGCCCGGTCGATATGAGGCCTTCTGGGACGGGACGGACTTCTCGGGCCGCCAGGTCGCTTCGGGGATCTACTTCATGCAGCTCACCGTCAATGGCGTGAGCAAGACCCGCAAGATGTACGTCCTGAAGTAGCGGACCTCGGGTCAGGAAGCCTTGTGGTCGAGGAGGTCGAGGAACTCCTCCGGCGTCGTCAGCTCGAGAAGGCGCTCCGGCACCTCCGGGTCTTTCGCGAACTGGGCGATCTTCCCGAGGACCGGAAGGTATTGGTTCGAGACCTCCAGGGGAGGCGCCACGATCAGGAAGAAGTTGTAGACCGCTCCCCCGTCGATCGCGTTGAAGTCGGTGCCGACAGGCTTCCGCCCGTAGGCCAGGCGGAGCCGGTTCACCACGAGGGAGCGGCAGTGCGGGATGGCGATTCCCTTCCCGATCCCCGTGGATCCCAGGTTCTCTCGCCTCTTCAGGGTCTTGAAGAGGATGGCCTCGGACTTCCCGTCGAGGCCAAGCAAGGCGACCAGTTCCTTGAGCAGTTCGTCCTTGGTGTCGGACTTCAGGTCGAGCTTCACGACGTCGGCCGTGAAGAGGTCCCGTAGCCGCATGTATGGCCTCCAATCAGTCCGGTGTCGATCTTGGTAGGGTCCGTCGCGCTGTATGTTAACATGGCCGGGCTCCGGGGCAACAACCGCCGCCTTCACCGCCGGCCGCTCCACCTCTACCTTCCTCTTCATGACGGACTTCCTGGCCCTTCTCGGGGGAAGCACCACCCCCCTCTACCTGGCTCCCCAGGCCGGGGTGAGCGAATCCCCGTTCCGGCGGCTCTGCCGGCGGTACGGCGCTGACGTCGTCGTCAGTGAGTTCGTCAGCGCTGCGGGAATCGTCCTCGGAACCCCACGCTCGAAGGATTATCTGCGCTTCGACGAGGCCGAGCGCCCCATCGGCGTCCAGATTTTCGGTGCGGATCCTGAGCAGATGGGGGAGGCGGCCGCCTTCGTGGCCGAGGCCCATGCCCCCGACTTCATCGACATCAACTTCGGATGCCCGGCGAAGAAGGTGGTCAAGCGCAACGGCGGATCCGGTTGCCTGCGGGACCTGGACCTGGTCCAGCGGATCATCCGCGCCGTGGACGACGCGACGCCGCTTCCCACCACGGTCAAGATCCGTAGCGGTTTCGACGAGCGCACCCGCGACCCCGTGGAGATCGCCCTTCGCTGTCAGGACGCAGGGGCCCGAGCGGTGTGTCTCCATCCTCGCACCCGGGCGGACCTCTACGCCGGCCGCGCGCGCTGGGACGAGATCCGGGCGGTCGTGGAGGTCCTTGAGATCCCGGTGATCGGGAACGGGGACGTCAAGACCGGCACGGACGCATGTCGGATGAGGGACGAGACAGGGTGTGCCGGGATCATGATCGCGCGTGGCTCGCACGGGGACCCCTGGCTCTTCACGCAGGCGCGCGCGGCGCTCGACGGGAAGCCGGTGCCCCCCGAGCCCGACGTGGAGGAGCGGTTCCGGATCTGCCTGGAGCACGCCCGCAACGCCATCGCGTTCGAGCGCAACCCCGAGCGCGCGATCCTCGACTTCCGCAAGCACCTGGGGTGGTACACCAAGGGGGTGTCCGACGGCCGCCGGCTCCGCACGGAGCTCTTCCAGGCGCGGACCCTCCAGGACGTCGAACACCTGCTCGAGGGATACCTGGCGGAGCAGGGAGTCGGAGCGTCGGCCTGAGCCAGTCCATGGACCGGCTCCCCCTCCTCGGGGTACCTTTGAACGACGGCTGATTGACAGACCCACCGCCACCGGGGGCGTCACGGTTTCGACGTGTTTGGTGAACGTGGAGGAGCGTGCCGAGGCCCCGACACCTCGCTAAACCTCGGGAAAAACCATAGCTGCCAACACGAACCTGGCGCTGGCCGCGTAAGCTTCTTACCGGCCCGTTTCACGAATTGCCCGCCCAGGGCGGCTCGCTGAAACGTCGATGATCTGGGCTGTGCCTCCCGGCTGCGCCGCCGGGTCGGGGGGCGAGATCCAAGGCGGCTGGCCGAGGACCGGTTGATCACTGGCCGACCGCGGCGAGACCAAGCAGCGATCTACGCACGTAGTGCCTCTGCCGGACCTAGATGCGGACGCGGGTTCGACTCCCGCCGCCTCCATCAGAGAGCTCTGACCATCGAAAAGGTGGTCGGAGCTTTCTGCGTTACGAGAGCCTGCAGGTCGGGCGGCGGGGGGCGAACCCGCGCGGACTCGGGCGCAGCCCGGGGACGCAAAGCGAGGTTCGAGCCGAGGAGTCCATCCGCCCTCGGCAGATCCTCCCGCCCACCGACGAGACGGGCGAGGATCGGCCGAAGGCCGACCGCAGCCCACTCCCGCCGCCTCCACTGTCGCAATGAATTCGAACCGCCCTCCGGGGCCTCGGCTCCGGGCGGCGTTTCGCATAGGGCCAGGCAGTCCATCGAGCTCCGGGCCAGGTAGTAAGGTCGTCCGATGTCGCCGGCGATCGGGTCCAGGCTGATCGGGCCCAGCAGGGTCCTCAGAAGCAGGGCGGACTGCTCGGTCCGCCGCTCCAGGACCTCCTGAACGCGGCTCAGGCGCTCCTCGATCCACTCGAGTGGCGGGACCTGGAACACCTTCGCCCGGCTGCGCCAGAGCCCCTCCAGCTCCTCCCTGAGCGCCTCCACCCTGCGCTCCGTCTCCAGGAGCGCCTTGGCGAGGGCCTGGCTGCCACGGCCTTCCCCGATGAAGTCCACGAAGTGGGTGAGGCGTCGCTCCTCCGAGCCCAACTCGGCCTCCTTCACGCGAAGGGTCTCTGGGAGGTGCTCGGAGAGCCTGGCCACTTCGGCGCCCACCCGCTCGAGGACGTAGCGCACCTGGGCCGGCCGGCCGACCTGCTCCATCACCGCCCCGACGATGATCCGCTCGGCCAGCTTCCGCCGGACGAGGACCCGGTTGTCGCAGGCGCCCTTGGCCGCGCCCAGGCAGCCGTAGTAGCCACCGGCCTTGCCGCTCACCTGGGCGATAGAGGCGCCGCACAGGCCGCACCGCATGGCGCCCGAAAGCAGGTGCGTCGGGAAGTGCCGCTGCTGCCCCTTCTGGTCACGCGAGAATCCGCGCCGCCCCTTCCCACCCGGCCACGCCGTGCCGACCTCCTTCCGCCGAGCTCGAACCCGATCCCACAACTCCGGCGGGACGATCCTCAGCGCGTCGTCTTCGTGGATGATCGACTCGGACGCCGGCTTCGGGAACCTGCGCCTCTTGCCGGTCCTCGGGTCTCGGCGCGTCGCTGTCCTGTTCCACGCCCATCGCCCGGCGTACTTCTCGTTGTCGAGCAGCCGGCTCACCGTGGCGGGCGACCATCCCTTGGCCGAGCGACAGCGGCCCGGGACGCCCCCCTCGTTGAGCGTTCGGACGATGCGGGAAACAGCAAGACCGTCGGCATAGGCAGTGAGCACCCGTAGAACGACGCCCGCCTCCCGCGGCTCGATCTCCATCCGGTAGCCGTCGGGCCTCGGCCGCCCCTTCTTGTCCATCCGGATCGTGCCCACAGGCACGGAGCGGTAGCCGAAGGTCCTCTCCCCCACGGAGAACCCCCGTTCCTTCTGGCCGATCTGGCCGCGCAGCGTCTTCTTCCTCAGGTCCTGGAGTTGGAGCTCGTTGAAGATGCCGCGGATCTGGATTCCGAGCGTGGCCTCCTCGTCGTCGCTGTCGGGGCCGTCGGCCACGGATACGACACGCACTCCCTCGAAATGCAGCTCGGCAATGACGGAGAGCATCAGGTAATTGTCGCGAGCGAGGCGGGAGAGGTCGTCGACCAGCACGATGTCGAAGTGGCCCTGCTGGCCCGCAGCGACCATGGCAGAGAGCCCGAGCCGGTCGCGCCGAGCGCCGGATTGGGCCTGGTCCGAGTAGATGTGGTCGTCGAGGACCGCGAACCCACGTTGGGCAGCCAACCGCCGGCATGCCGCGAGGGGATCAGTCGCTCATGGCCGCAGGCGTCGCAGTGGGCGCGGGCGAAGCCGTACGCGAGGATGCCGCAGCGCAGATAGGCCCCGAAGCCCTTCTCGACCCAGGTCGGGAGTCCGTAGCCCACGGGATCGGCCTCGGCCGCATGGGCCAGAAAAGTCTCGATGTGGTGCTGGACGACGGCGTACAGGGCGCTCGCCGCCGGATGCCGCGGCCGGTAGACAGGTTGGGCACCGACTCCGCTCGCATGCCGAGTCGAGGTCGGGCGCCACGGGAGGCGCTGGGCCGAGATCGCCATGGCGGACCCTGCCGAGGCCCGCAGGGCGCCACCATGGGCGGGTGGGCAAGCTCACCCCCGACTCGCCCGCCGCCACCTCCAAGGACGAGCTCGGTGCAGGTCAGTTGCCGCGCTTGCGCGGCCTGCCGCGCCGACGGCCTTGCGTGTAGTCCGGCACGCTGGTAAGCTGCCCATGGGCTTTCTCCAACAGCTCGAGCACGGGCTCGACATACTCCTGGAGCGACGCCTTGGCTTCCAGCGATTGCAGCTTGCGGCGCTCCTTCCCCAGCACCTCTTGGATGAACGGCGAGCGTTCAACCTTGAGCAGCCCGTCGATCTCCTCGATTCTCGCTTTGATGCCTCGCTCCGAAGCCGTATCCCTCATCATGCGCAAACGCGCGAGCTCCTTTTCGAGCGCTCGGAAGAAGATCACTGACATTTCTGCAAATCTCCTGCACGATGTGAGTAAAGACGAGATGTGGATAGGAACTCGGTGATGGCTCTTGAGCGCTCGGCGTGGAGGTCGGACGCGGAGCGGGACCGCTTCAAGGCCGCGGTGGACTCGGCGAAGGCGGTGTATGCGCGGCTCGCGGCAGAGTCAGGCAAGCGTTGAACCCACCCCAACGGCGATCACGATGCAACAAACGACGCTGTTCCCGCTCCGCACCACGACCGGTCCCTTGATCGGAGTGCGTCGCGATTCGAAGGGTGCCCCGGACCTGAAGATCGTCGAGCTCTCCCCCGACGCACGCGCGGGCGCGTTCGTATTCACACCTCGTTGGAGAGCGTCGGCATTCGAGACGCGACAGGACCCGCTCTACCGAGAGTTCCTTCCAAGGGTCGTCGCCAACGGTGTCACGGTCGATCCTGCCGCGGGAGCCGGCGAGCTGCCGTCAACCACGGGAAGCCCTTTTCGATCGGATCAGCCTTGCATCTCTCTGTTCGGCCGGGCCACGCAAGACGTGCCCAATGGGGGAAAGGGCCTCGCCGTGGCGTTTCGCATCGCGCTCGAGCGGCCCGCCCTCGTGGGCGGCATCTGTTATCGCGGCTTTCCCTTCCTTCCCTATGAGATCACCCGATTCGGATCGGTCTCGGCGAACCACGGCATCCCCCGCGAGTTGCGCCTCACCGCGCTTGGGGCAAACCAGACTCCCCTCCCGTCAGCGGCGGCGTACCTCGATGCCGACGTGTCGGCAACGCGTCAGGATCCGGCCGCGCATACGGGATTCCACTTCCTGCACGTGGATCCCGTCGTCACCGACGCGTTGATTCTCCGACTCGCGGACTTTCCCCCGATCATCGATACGATCAAGCTGGGACCACCAGGCCAACCAACCACGACCGACGAGAGCTTCGGTTTCGTGCTGCCCGCCCTCTATGTGTTCGAGTACAAGGAGGGCACGCGCTACAAGCCGAACGTGGCCGTCGGCATGGTGGCGAGCCGAGTTCAACGCCAGTCCGTGGCCACGCCCGCGGGTGCGCCGGAGATGTCACTCTCGTCCGAGTACGAGACGAGGATCGAGACTGCGCTGGGACCCGTTCGCTGCGACTTCACGGCGGCGAGCGCGATCACGCCAGGCCGCCACTTCACCGCGGTCGAGACGCAGCCGGACGGCTCGGGCCGCCCGGTCAATTACGACGAATGCTTCGTCTCCGACTCGCTGCGGCCGGGCGAGAGCGTCACGCTGTATCTCGCTCAGGCCGAGGAGTTCGAGCGCTGTGTCGCAGGCCTTCGCTTGTTCCTTCCGTTCGTTCCCGAGCGATCGCTCACCGCCGACCTCTCCGCTCTCAGCCAGCAAATCGCTCTGCTGCTACCCGATCTCGCCCTCGACCTCACCCCGCTCGGCGGGGTCGATCCGGCACAGCTCGAGACGGTGCTGGAGTACATGCTGCGACTACCGCCCAGCGTTAACTTCTGCGAGAAGATCGGCATTCGCGTTTACGAGCTCGATCCGTTGGAAGGTGTCTCGCCGATGGAGGTGCCGCTGGCCGGCCGTCACGCGACGCTGCTCGCAGAGAAGCAGATCGACGAGCTCTCCGAGATCCTTTCCGCGCTGTTTCTCGAGGGGGTGCGCTTCAAGCGCCCCTCGACGTCCCGCTATTTCGCGGTGCAGTTCACGAATCGCGATCAAGAGCGCGGGCAGATGGTCGTGAAGAGCCTCGCCCTCATTCAGTCGGCACACGTGACGGTTCACCCCCGGGCTTCCCGCCAGCGCGACGTCCGCACGCTCAACTACCGCATCGTCGGGCCCGACCTCGCGGGGGATTACGCGACCCTGGGCGCGAACGGATTCAACTTCGCGATCGAGCGCTGGGTCGCGGGTGAGCGCAAGGCCGTGCTCTTCCGTGCGAATTCCCTGGTCGATCTGCTGCATGCCGGCGCGGCGAAGATCTTCCCCAACTCGCGCCGCCGCGCGGTCGATCGCGAGACATCGATCGTGGAGGGCGGGCCCCAAGGGAACTGGGAGGTGCGGGGAAGCGACACCCGGAGCGATGGCTGGCGGGAGTCGAAGACCGGACCGGAGGTCCAGGGAAAGCCGGAGTGGGATCAGATCCTCGGAACGCCCGTCGCGAACCTCGCCGCCGATCGGTACGGGTTCCTTGATCGCAATCCTGTGGACCTGACCTCTCGGTCCAGTCAGGAGATACGGACATCCACCGAGATCCTCGCGCCCGATATCGCGGAACCCGCTTGGGCCGCCGTCGCAATACTCGGGAATGCCCTCAACGCGGCGTTCCAGGCCGGGGAATCCGTCCAGGAGTTCATGGACGGTGCGCTTCCAGGGCTGACGTCCGCCAGCGTGTTGCTTCCGATCGGAATGTCGTCGCAGCGGCTCTTCCTGGGGTTCGAGAACGTGTGGCGGGGCCTCGTCGATTCGACCACTCAATCCAACCTGCTTCGCGTGGCCGGAATGCGGACGGCTACCGCGAGCCCGTTCGGGTATGCGCGCACAGCAGAGGAAGGGTGGGAGTTGGGGAGAGAGATCCTTCGTGCAGTGTACGCCGACGGCTCCCCTAGAGGGGTCGCCGCGAACGTAGCGGATGCCCTCTCAACAACTCCATTGATCATGGCGTTCGGGATCATCAACAGCCTGAGCTTATCGCTAAGCGTCGCCCCGTGGGGAATCGGCATCAGCGGGTCCTCGCCCCTGAATGCGATTCTGCCATCGTACTCCTACGTGAACAGCTACGGATCCCAGGGCTCGATCACGCGTCAGGCGACTCGCACCGGGGAGCAGGTATCCCGACAGCTCATCGGAGGCTTCGACGAGGCGACGACCCTCAGCCGGACGGCCGGGGGCCGCTCGGAGCGCGTCGTCACCCGCACGGAGGTCGAAGGGCGGGATACCGAGCGGGTGCGGGGTGGCGAGGTCGTCTGGCAGGGCCAGCTCGCCGACGTGATCACAGGCAGCATCTCGCTCGGCGTGCGGATGCCCGCGACCGCCAGCGACGCCTACTCGCCCGGCGGCGACGACTCCATTCGCGTCCGCTTCGGCAGCGGGGTGGGCGAGTCCGTGACCGTCGACGTTTGGTTCGACGTCGTGGAGGAGACCATGAACGATGATTATTGACCGCATCCCGATCGCCGGCCCGCGGGCGCAGCTGCTGACCTCGGGAGGGAGCCCCGACATCGCGTCGGCTTCGCCCGCCGTCGCCCGCACGCTGCCGATGGCCCGCGGCCAGCAGTGGGACGTGAGCGGCATCCTTCTCCTGCTCGAGGGCAAGCCGGATCTGCGGCAGCATCTCGAGAATCAGGGTTCGCCGCTCCTCACGGTGCAGATGTCCAAGGAGCTGTTTCCCGCGCTGTTCGCGGACCCGTTCGCGCATCGCACTCACCGCATCGGCGGCCACGACGACTTCAAGCGCGGCACGCTCAGCAACTGCGAGGTGCTCGAGGTCGACGGAGCCGCCACCCTCGTGTCGCTCGACGGACAGGGGTGCCGCTGGATCTCGCCGCTGTTCGCAATGCCGACCGTCGCGGTGCCACCCAACGGATTCTCGCACGTCTCCTGGGACCTCGCCGCCACGCGCAAGACGCCCGCCGACGCGTTCACGTATTCCCTCGCGATCGAGGTCTTCACTGCGTCCGGCTCTCAGATCCTCCCGCTGGCACAATCGGCCGATCCCTCAGCTCCGCGCTACGCCGAAGTCGATCTGTTCAAGGTCACCGCCTACCGCATCATCTTCGAGGCGACCGTGCACGGTGACGCAGCGCTGCACGAGCGTCACACGCCGCTACCCGGACGATCCATCGGCCGTCCACTTCTTCGCGGCGTCAACGTCCTCGAGCGGGTGGAGTCCCGGCTCGAGATCTACTCCGTCACGCAGCTCCTGCAGCAGGCCGCCGACTATCAATTGTTCGAGCAGAACGGCGGCGAGCTCTGGCGCATCGTGCTCGAGCTTCCGTTGCACGGAACCTTGATGCACAGCGAATACGAGGACATCGGCGCGGAACGCTTCGAGTGGATTCAGGTTTCGGTGGACACCGGATCCGTCGCGAAGGCGGAAGCTCGGATAATTGGAGAGGAGCTCATTCGGCCGCCCAAGGATTGACAGCGTGTCCGACTCGAGTCTCTCCGAAAGCACGACCCCGCAGGAATCACCGGCGGCGGCCGAGGCCGCTCAATCACAGGCGACGCCCGCGCCCCCGGAACCTCCACAGCTCGGCCCTCTTTCCGGCCTCGGCACCCCGGCGGTCCACGAGCTGGATGTGATCGACGGTGAAGAGGTTCGCCGGCACAAGGTCAAGTTCGAGGGAGCGGTGATCACCGTCCAACGGGATCTCTCCGGCGAGGACCCTTTTGCGACGGTCGCGCAGCCGGACCTCGTCGTTCCGGCAGATGACATCGAGCTGCCGGACAGCGATGACGAAACAGACGACGGCTACGTGTCTCGCGTTGAAACGGCGATCGACGAGTCGATCAACGAAAACTTCGCGGAGACACACGACGCGATCGACCGTGAGCGGGCCGCGATCGACGAAGAGGTCTCATCGGGCACGATGGGACCCATCAAAGGATGGGTGAAGGACGCTGCGCTCGGCGCGACCGATTTCTCGGTCAGCTCCGGAGAGGGACTCGTCAAGGGATTCTGGGACATTCGCAACTTCGGAGAGGGAATTTCGGAAGGGTCCCTCGAAGGCCTCAGTCGCGACCTAGGCCGGGCTGCGAACGTGGTCTCCGGTGGAAAAGCGGGGGAGATCCTCAACGTCACGCTGGCCGCGAAGGACGCCGTACAGAGCTATCAGGCCGGGGACGTCGGGGGAGTCGCAGGAGCGGTCGGTGAGCTCGGTATGGCCGTTCTCACTCGGGGGAAGAAGCGGCCCAGGAAGAAGGCCAAGAGCAGGAAGCGCTCCCGCTCGAGGGACGGCGTGGACTGCGACTTCGTTCGGAAGTACCGCTCGAAAAAGGTCCTCAGCGAGCGACAGCGCGCACATGTACGCAAACGAGTCCAGGAGCTTCACGACGCGCTCGATCCGGGTGCGGTCGGCCGCCGCACGACGGCGATCGTCGTCGTGGAGGCACCCGACGGATCGTTGGTGAAGCTCGTAGCGAGTAACAGGGGCCCATTGGGTCCGAAAGTGCGGGCGAAGCTGCGTCCACCGGGCGAGATCGAAGTTCCCGGAGTGTCCAAGCGGAAAGACGGGTCCCCCGACGACCACGCGCATCACGCCGAGGTGAACGCGATCGCAGCTGCGGTCAGCAGCGGCTACAAGATCGTCGAGGTCTTCCCGAGCCGCCCTGCGTGCGGACTGTGCGCACAGATCCGCGACAACCTTCGCCTGCCGATCACCGATCCGGCCCCTCGTCGATGAGGCGGCCCGCCCGCCCCGACGACTACTCGACTGCGTACCTCAGCACGTCCTCACCGGCTCGAGCACGCACGCCCGGATGATGCGGTCCAGCAGCGGATACTCGCGGTCCAGGTACGCATTGCCCCCCTGCTCGATCGGCGGCTGCCTTCCCTGCCGCATGCCAGGGATAGGAGATCCAACGCAGCCTAGGAGCCGAGATGCACGGTAGGGTGCGGGTGGGGTCAGAGCAAGGCTGACGAGGGCTCGGGGTAGGGGCCACGGTGATCCAGGTCGCCGGGTTCGTGGGCGTCACCCCGTACAGTACGGACGTGAGCGTGCGCGCGGCCACCCACGCGGCGACAAGACCCAGGAGGATCCCGGCCCCGACCGGCGCGAGGCCCTCCGTCATGGCCTGCCGCACGATGTCGGTGGCGGGAGCACCCAGGGTTATGCGCACCCCGAAAGGGAAGAATCGGCGGCTGCTTCCCCGACCCTTTGCATCCTGGATATCGGGGTGCACCACCCCTTTCTATCAGCCGGTGCTGAGGCTCTCCAAGCAGGCGAGCCGCCTCGGTCAGCGTCCACTCCCTCGATTTCCTGGTCATGGTGAGATCAAGGGCGGTTGCCCCTTCACGTCACGGTGGCCTCCTGGAGCCACCGGATCGCCTTGGCGACCGTCTTGTCGGTCACGCCGAGACGCCTGGCGATGGTCCGGTCGCTCAAGCCGAGCTCGCGGAGGTGGCGGGCCTTCGGCGCGATCTGCTGGTACGTGGGAGGGTCGAGGGTGTCCACGAGGGCCACCTCGAGCGGCAACGTGGCCGCGGTTCGAATTCTTTGCGTCCGCCTCCATCAGAGAGCTCTGACCATCGAAAAGGTGGTCGGAGCTTTCTGCGTTACGAGAGCCTGCAGGTCGGGCGGCGGGGGGCGAACCCGCGCGGA
>ORJL010560582.1_pt1 | contig 12767 bp, 9 predicted proteins | sample 1779941 | NCBI WGS metagenome assembly ORJL01 (sample SAMEA104232317, study PRJEB22302) | groundwater metagenome | biome: forest; feature: aquifer; material: groundwater | place: USA | collected 2011-08-07 | depth 5.8 m
ATAACTGATAACTGATAACTGATAACTGCTCCCCGTTCCCCTCCCGGCTCATTACCGTTGCGCTACACCCGTCAAAATCTCAGAATCGTCTCATGAACAAGAAAGTGTTCGATCGCTTATCAACGCTCCTCGCGTTGCAGTCCCTCATCGCTCTCGCACCCCAAACGCGCGCTCAGATGCCCCCTGTCATCCCCTCAGACATCGCCGCCCGCGCCGAGTCTTCGCCGTTGAGGCAATTCTTTCTGCCGCCCTTACGCCTGTTGTGGCAAAGCGACAGCGGCGTCAACAATGCGACAAACCTCCTGGCGCCGAAGCCCGGCCAAGCCGTGCTCTCCGAGCCGACGCCGCCCTGTGTGCTAACCACGACAAGCAATTCCGCCGCTGGTGTCCTGCTGGACTTCGGCACTGAACTGCACGGCTATGTCGAGATCTTCACGCCCCTCCTCTCGGACAAGACCCCGCGCCGTGTGCGCATCCGGTTCGGCGAATCCGCTTCTGAAACCATGGCCGACCTCGGCTCGAAAGGCGCCCAAAATGACCACGCCATCCGAGACGAGGTCGTTACCTTACCCTGGCTTGGCAAACTCACCGTGGGCCCCAGCGGCTTCCGGTTCGTGCGGATCGACGCCGAGCCGGGCGCGCCCGTTTCCATCACGCAAGTGCGCGCGGTGCTCAGCCTTCGCGATATCCCCTACGCGGGCTCGTTCAAGTGCGACGACGAACGGCTCAACCGCATCTGGCAGGTGGGCGCCTACACCGTCCACCTCAACATGCAGGATTACCTCTGGGACGGCATCAAACGCGATCGCCTCGTCTGGATCGGCGACATGCACCCGGAGGTCAGCACTATCGATGCCGTGTTCGGCTTCAACGAGGTCGTGCCGCGCAGCCTAGATCTGACGCGCGAGGTCACCCCGCTCCCCGGATGGATGAACGGCATCAGCAGCTACTCGATGTGGTGGGTCCTCATCCACGAGCAATGGTGGTTGCACCATGGCGACCGAGCGTATTTGGCAAAACAGCAACCGTATCTCCAGGCGCTCCTCAAGCGGCTGGCCGGCCTGGTGGGTGATGACGGGCATGAGAAGATCGATGGAATGCGGTTCCTCGACTGGCCCAGTTCGCCGAACACACAAGGTGTGACTGCCGGCCTCCAGGCCCTGCTCGTGATGACCCTCGAAGCGGGCGACCGCCTCATGACCACGCTGGGCGAGACCGAAACCGCCAAGCAGTGCGCCACCGCCGCCGCCAGAGGACGCAAAGTGGTTCCCGATGCCAACGGCTCCAAATCGGGCGCGGCGCTGCTCGTCCTCGCAAACATGACCAATGCGAAGAAAACCGCCGACACCGTTCTGAAAGTCGGTGGCGCGAAAGGCGTGTCCACCTTCTACGGCTTCTACGTGCTGCAGGCCCTGGCCAAAGCCGGCGAGACGGATGCCGCGCTGGACATCATTCGCACGTATTGGGGCGCGATGCTCGACCGCGGCGCAACCACCTTCTGGGAGGATTTCAACATCGAGTGGCTCGACGGCTCCGGACGCATCGACGAGCTCGTCCCGCCAGGCAAAAAGGACCTGCACGGCGACTACGGCGCGTATTGCTATGAGGGTTTCCGCCACAGCCTGTGTCACGGCTGGGCCAGCGGTCCGACCGCCTGGCTCAGTGAATACGTGCTCGGCGTAACGCCGCTTGAACCCGGTTTCAAACGCGTGCGCGTCGTCCCGCAACTGGGCAGCCTGAAGTGGGCCGAAGGCACGTACCCGACGCCGCTAGGCCCCATCAAAGTCCGCCACGAACGCCAGCCCGACGGCGCCGTTCGCTCGCAAATCGATGCCCCGCCCGGGGTGCAGGTTTCGCGTCAGTAAGCGCCGCCTTACTCCAGCAGTTGCCCCAGCGGGATGGCAAACAGACGGTCGTCCAGTTTCACGGCCTCCTTCCCGTTGTACGCCAGCACGGCGGCGACGCAGGCGGGCGTCCGCCCCAAAAACGCCCGCAGGCCGGACAGATCGCCCGCGCTCCAGCGGGTGGCCGCTTTCACCTCGATGCCGAAGACCTTGCGGCCCACCTCGATCACGAAGTCCACTTCGTGCCGCCCTTGCTCGCGCCAGAAGGCAAGTCGGGCGTCCGGCCGTCACGGCATTGAGCTTCGCATCACGCGCCAGCGTGCTGATGACGAGCACCTGCGCGGTTCGTAAGGCGGCCAGTTGCGCCAGTGAGCGAAAGGCGGCCAGATCGGTGATCTGGGAAAGTTGCCGCACATCGCGCTCAACGTAAGTCTGCACGTAGCCGCGGAACCATTCCTCCACGCCGTCCTCCATCCCCAGGCACGCGGGCGGCAGACCGCCCCGCAGCACCTCCCGCTCCGTCACCGGGTCAGCTTTGCCTGTCGGCACGGTGGGCGAACTGAGGAACTTGACGAGAAACGGTTCCTGGGCCGTTGCTCCCCGTTGTTCCCTTCGCGTCATCGGGTGCAGCGCGAAATAGCCCGCACGCCCCGCCAGCGTTTCAGTAACGTGTCCGAGAAGCGCCAGATTGGCCGACCCTGAAAGGATGAACCGTCCCGGCCGCCGCTGTTCATCCACACTCTTCTTCAGCGCGATGAGCAGTTCCGGACAGCGCTGCACTTCGTCAAGAATGGCGGCGTTTTCCAGCAATGACTCCGGATTTGACCGCGCGGCTGTCAGGGTCGCGAAGGCGTCACACCATTTGGGTCGTTTTCTTCGTTTACTGGCGAGCGGCATTCTTGAAAGGCTCGCTCGGATTGCCCTCTTTCCAGCCCGATCGCCGCAATTCATCGCCGATGAGGTGCCCCGCTGCGGCTTGCGCCCTTTCCGGCGTGAGCTTGGAACTGGAGAGGGGCAGGTCCTCGCCCCAATGACTGCTCACCCGGACAGACTCCGTCTGGCCGCCAGGAGCTTGGACCGGGAGAGCCGAAGCGCCAAGTCAGCGAAGATCCGCGTTACGAATTCCGGGGCCTCAGCACTTGCCCTGCAAGCCTCGTCGTACCGCCTCCACGACCGAGTCCGATACGTATAGGCCGGCGTGGCGGAGCCGCTCCAAGGCTTCGTCGAAGGAGTTTACGTGTCTTTGCTGGCTGGCGGCAGCCACGATGCTCAACGTGCCGAATACCCGAAGCCCGAGCACCTGCGCCGTGCGCCGTCCCGCCCGATCGTCAAGTAATCAGCGGAGAAGTGTTGCTGACGACATCGCTCATTTCGGCAAGTGCCGAACGGCATCCAGAATCTCCTGGGCGGTTTCTTGGAGGGGAGACACACCGAACCGCGCCAGTTCGCTGATGAAAGCGGCCCGGCTCAGGCCGGCGATCCTCAAGGACGATGTCGCGCGCCAGCACAAGAAAGCCTAGCTTGAAGGGCTGGCTTGAGGTATTCTGTAACCATGAACGGAAGCACGGCAACTCTCGGTTACCGCTACATCACGCGCCAATCGGACGTGCGCCAAGGCCGCGCCATTATCGAGAACACACGCGTCGGCGTCCACGACGTCATCGGCCTACTCCAGAATGGGGAGACCGTGGACAGCGTCGTCGCTCGCTGTTTCCCGAACATCACCCGCGCCCAGGTGTATGAATGCCTCGCGTATTACGAAGACAACCGCGGCGAGATTGACGTGCTTGTGGCCCGGCAAATGTCCGTGCCGACACCGTGAAGTTCCTGCTCGACCATGACGTGCCGGATGACGCCTCTTTCTCGCTGGAGGAGATGGGCCATGCTGTTGTCAAGTTGCGTGAAGTGTCGCCCGTCACGACGCCAGATGACGAGGCGCTGCGGTTGGCCGGCGAGCGCGATTGCATTCTCATTACCTGTAGCCGTGATGATTTCCTGGCCGCCGCCAAGCACATCCCCCACCACGGCATCATTATTCTCGTTCGCCGTAAGTCCCGAGCGTTGGAGCGGGCGGCGTTGGTCAGGCTGTTGGATTCCGCTGGGGAGTCTGGCTTGCGCGACAAGATCAACTTCGCGTAGTGCCCGCTGCAGTTGAGGCTCTGGCGGAACAGTTCATCGAACCACTTCCAGGCCCACAGACGCTTTGCGGGCCGGCTGGTAGGCCATGAAGTAGAGGACGGGGACGGCCATGCGGCTGATGAGAAGCGAGGCGATCTCGCCCGCCATCAGTGAAATGGCCAAGCCTTGGAAGATCGGGTCAAAGAGAATCACGCCCGCGCCAACCACCACGGCCATTGCCGTCAGAAGCATGGGGCGAAAACGAACCGCGCCGGCATCCACCACGGCCTCCGCCAATGGCATGCCTTCCGCGACGCGCAGTTCGATGAAATCCACGAGGATGATCGAGTTGCGCACCACGATCCCCGCCCCAGCCATGAACCCGATCATGGATGTGGCCGTGAAAAAGGCGTGCAGCGTGCCGTGAGCGGGCAGTATCCCAACGAGCGAAAACGGGATGGCCACCATGACAATCAGCGGCGTGAGGAAGGAGCGGAACCACCCCACCATGAGGATGTAGATCAGGATACAGACCGCCCCAAACGCAATACCAAGATCGCGGAACACTTCGAGGGTGATATGCCATTCCCCGTCCCATTTCATTGAAGGCTGATGGTCGGTGAACGGCAACCTCGCGTTGAGGATTCTCAGCATGGTCCCGTCGCCGCCAAACTCCTTTGTGTTCAACGCCCGGAGATCTGTGTTCATCTGAAGAATGGCATAGACCGGGCTTTCCACCACACCAGCCACGTCCCCGATGACGTAGGTCACCGGCATCAGATTTTTGTGGTAGATGCTCTTGTCCGTGATCGTCTTTTCCAGCCGGACGAGCTCCCGCAGCGGCACCAGTGGCGATGAACTCGCCCCCGGCTCGGGCAGCGCGTTGGCATCACCGGAACGGACGCGCAGCGCGAGCAGTTCCTCGGGGGTGGTTCGGGCGGAGCGCGGCAGTTCCAGCACCAAGTTGACGTCCTCTTTCTCCCGTGGCGCGTGGACGAGGTCGATGGATTGCCCGCTCACCGCGATCTTCAGCGTCTGTGAAATAGTCTCGGCGCTGATTCCATGGAGGGCGGCCTTCTCCTTGTCGATGACGAAGCGGGTCTTGGGCTGGTCCGCTTCGACGTAGTAATCCACGTCCACCACGCCGGGAGTCTGCCTGAAGATGCCGCGCACTTTCTCGGAGAGCCTGAGGCGGGATTCCTCGTTCGGTCCGTAAATCTCGGCGACGAGCGTTTGTAGCACAGGCGGGCCGGGCGGCACCTCGGCGACGGCTACGCGAGCGCCGAATCTCGCGGCAATAGCGGCCACGGCAGGGCGCACCCGCTTGGCGATATCGTGGCTCTGGGCTTTGCGCTCGTCCTTGCCGACGAGGTTCACCTGGATGTCCGCCACCTGAGAGCCGCGCCGCATAAAATAGTGACGCACAAGGCCGTTAAAGTTGAACGGAGAGGCCACGCCGGCATAGATCTGGTAATCGGTGACCTCAGGTTCCGTACGCACGGCGGCGGCCATTTCCCGCGCGACCTGGGCGGTAAGCTCGAGCGAACTGCCTTCGGGCATGTTCAGGATGATCTGGAACTCGCTCTTGTTGTCGAACGGCAACATCTTCACCTTCACCCAACCGATCCCCACCAGTCCCATCGCTGCGAGCAATAGGAGCGTGATGGCGGCAAGAAACGCGTGACGCCACTTCGCTGTGGCGATGAGAGGCCCCATGACGTGACGGTACAGGCGCGTGAAGAAGTCCTCTTCGTGCGCGAAATGCGACGCGGTCTTGCCGTCGCCCTGGGCGGGCGCGGCCCCCGCCGTGAGCGACGAATACTTGGTGCCCCAGCGCAAAATCCGGATCGAGGCCCAAGGGGTGACGATGAACGCGATCGCCAGTGAGAAGAACATGGCGGCGCTCGCCCCAATCGGGATGGGGCGCATGTACGGCCCCATCAGCCCGCCAACAAAGGCCATCGGCAGAACGGCGGCGATGACCGCAAAGGTGGCCAGGATCGTCGGGGTGCCGACTTCGCCCACCGCCTCGACGGCGATCTCCGACCAGCCGCGCCCTTTGTTCTGCGCAAGGTGAAAGTGCCGGACGATGTTCTCCACCACCACGATGGCATCGTCCACCAGAATGCCGATACTAAAGATCAGGGCGAAAAGCGTGATCCGGTTAAGCGTGTAGCCGTAGAGGTAGAAGACCAGCAGCGTTAGAGCCAGCGTGGATGGGATGGCGATGCCAACGATCCCCGATTCGCGCCAACCGAGGGTGAGCATGATGAGGATCGTCACACTGACCACCGCGATGCCCATGTGGATAAGCAACTCATTGGATTTGTCCGCCGCAGTCTCGCCGTAGTGGCGGGTGATGCTCACCTGCACGTCCGCTGGGATCACGCGGCCTTTGAGCGTCTCGACCTTCTTGAGGACCTCGTCCGCAACAGAGATCGCGTTGGCACCGGGACGCTTGGCGATGCTGAGAGTCACAGCCGGTTGATCGCTCGCGGTCGTGGACCTGGCAGCGCCGGAACCGAAAAAGACATATTGCGCGGGCTCCTCCGCGCCATCCACTATCTCCGCCACCTCGCGGAGATAAACAGGCGCGCCGCTGGACACCCCAACCACCACGTTGCCGACTTCTTGGGCTTGCGTGAGGAATGCGCCGGTTTCAATGATGATTTCCTTGTTGTCGCTGGTCAGGCCACCCGCTGGGTACTGGCGGTTGGCTTGCTGGAGCATCGGGATGATGCCGGCAGGGCTCAGGTTCCGAGAAGAAAGCCGCACAGGATCCAGCAGCACACGCACCTGTCGTCGAGCCCCGCCAATAAGGGTGGTTTCGGCAACGAGCGGAACCTGCTTTACCGCGTCATCGACCTGAGCCACCAGACGTCGCAACGTCAGATGGTCGTAGGTCGCACTATGGAACGTCAGCGCCAAAATCGGCACATCGTCAATGGACTTGGCCTTGATGAGGGGCTGGCTTACCCCGTGCGGGATGCGGTCGAAGTTGGACCGGAGCTTTTCGGAGAGCCGGACGACACTCTGATCCGTGTCGGAACCGACCTTGAACCGCACGATGACCAGCGATTCGCCCTCCCGCGAGGTCGAGTAGATGTATTCCACGCCGGGGATTTCCCATAGCAGCTTCTCCATGGGCCGGGTGACGCGCTCTTCGACCTCCTTCGCGGTGGTGCCCGGCATGGCAACCATCACGTCAATCATCGGGACCTTGATTTGCGGCTCCTCCTCACGAGGCAGCATGAAGACCGCGAACGCCCCCAGAAGGACCGACGTAATGATGACCAGGGGTGTGAGCTTGGAATCGATGAAGGTCCTCGCGATCCGACCCGCGATACCCGGGGCCGAGCCGGCGGAACCGGGTTTGGGGGCCTTCATCGCTTTACCTCCAGCGGCTGCCCGTCGAGGAGCTGGTCCGCGCCTTCGACGACAATCTGTTCACCGGCACGCAGACCGGAGACCACTTCAACTTCCGCGCCCAGGTGCTTGCCAGTTTTCACCAGGCGCATCCGGGCCTTCCCACTCTCGACAACGAAAGTAATCTCCATCTGCCCGCGCAGGACCACCGCCGAGGACGGCACGCGCATCGCGCTGACTTCAGCGACCGGCACGGCCACGCGGCCGAACTGCCCACTGCGTACGCCCTCAGCGGCCGGCAGGTCGAGTTTCACGCGGAAAGTCCGGCTCACAGGATCGGCGGCAGGGGAGATTTCGCTGACGGTCGCATCGAGGGAAACGGCGGCGGACGACAGGTGGACGGCGAGTTTGTCCCCCAGCTTGATCTTGGCCAGAAGCGTTTCAGGCAGGTCGGCTTCCAGACGGGGTGCGGCGGGGTCCTCAATCTCGAGAAGCGGCTTGCCAGGCGCGGCAAGGTCACCCACGTCGGCGCGCTTGGCGGTGACGATGCCGTCAAACGGCGCGGTGACCCGGGTGTAACCGAGCATCGTTTGGGCCTCGGCTGCCGCGGCCTCGGCAACGCGAAAGCGCGATTGAGTGGCATCGAACTCCTGTTTTGTAACGGTGTTCTGGGCAAGAAGCTTTGTGAAACGCTCGATGTCCTTCTGCGCCTGCTCCCGCACCGCCTGGGCCTGGTCGAGTCGCGACTGGATCTCGCGGGCGTCAATCTCGACGAGCAACTGCCCTGCCTTCACCGATTGCCCGGGAGAGACAAGCATCTGGGCAACAGTGCCACTGACTTTCGCGGAAAGAGACGCGCTTCGCTTCGGACGCACCGTGCCAACAACGTCTTCGGTCGCGAGCCGCTTCAGGCTCTCCACCGGTTGCACGCGCACCGTGAGGGTGGGGAGTGTTTGCCCTCGCGCCGCTTCGGAGTGCTTCTTGCCACAACCGGTAAACAGCAGGCTGGCGCCTAGGATGCCACACGCCGCGCCGAAGGCCTTCCCCCGCAGGCTGATGGCTAACGACAGCACGAGTCTCCGTCCTTTCCGATGCCGAGCTTCCGGAAGATGACCTCTGCGGGGCAAAAGCCGGTGAAGGCGCTCTGGATGAGGTTCAACCCCACAAACGCCGCCAGCAGCAGCCACCACTCGCTCACCCAGTGGGCCAAAGAGATGCCGATGAGGACCATCGTACCTGCGAGAATGCGGATGACATTTTCCATTTTCATAATCAACTCAGTTCGTCATCCCTACTGAGCCGCCAACAGGGAAAAGGTTACATGAAAACCAGGGCGACTACAAACCTGCTGGGTGTGCAATGGGTGTCAGGCCTTTCGCTTTCAGAGCCGCGAGAAGACTCGAGAGTTGCTTTCCAGGTGGATTCGGCCTTAGATCCCTCCAACACACCATGAAACGCTCATTGGGAAAAGCACTGATCGGTCGTTTGGCGGCATTCTGCGCCATTGCGGCTCCGCTCATTGCCGCGGACGAGGTCTCGGCGACGAAACAGACTGCCGGGATCTGGCGTGCGGAGCACCGCTTGATCGATGTTCACCAACATGTGGGAAGCCGCGAGGACTGGCTGCGCCGCGACATCAAGATCATGGACGCGGCTGGAATCGGTATCGTGGTCAACTTGAGTGGAGGTTACACCACGCATAAGGGGGCCGATCCTTCCGAATTCGAGAAGACCAAGACCTTGGCAGATCGCCTTTTCCCGGGTCGTTTCGTCCACTACATGAGTCTGGATTACGAAGGGTGGGATGCGCCGGATTTCTCAGCGCAGGCGGTCAAGCAAGTGGAGGAAGGGCACCGCCTCGGCGCGGCCGGATTCAAGGAGTACAAGCGGTTGGGACTCTCCTTGCGCGACGGCGCGGGCAAACTGATCGCCATCGATGACCCCAAACTTGACGCGGTGTGGCAGCGCTGCGGTGAGCTGGGAATGCCGGTCTCGATTCACGTGGCGGACCCGCGGGCGTTCTGGCTCCCTCGAGACGAGAGTAACGAGCGATGGAAGGAACTCAAAGACCACCCGCACTGGTGGTTTGGTGATCCCGCCAAGCATCCCCCGCGCGAGCAGTTGTTGGCCGCGCTCGACCGCGTGATCGCACGCCACCGTGGAACCACCTTCGTAGCAGTTCACTTTGCCAACAACGCGGAGGACCTGGACTGGGTGGACAAAGCCCTTGACCGGAACCCGAACATGTTGGCTGACCTGGCGGCGCGTATCCCCGAACTTGGACGTCATGATCCGGCGAAAGGTCGCGCACTCTTCCTCAAGCATCAGGACCGGATTCTGTTCGCGACTGACTTCCAGGTTTACGACGAGTTGACCCTTGGCTCCGGCGGGAGCGGTCCGCCGCCAAGCGACGCCGACGCGGAGGTGTTCTTTGCCAAGCACTGGCAATGGCTGGAGACGGACGACCGGCAGTTTGATCACATGACCCCGATTCAAGGCGACTGGAAGATTGACGCCATCGGCCTCCCGGCAGCCGTATTGCGGAAGGTTTATTTCGATAACGCGCGCCGTTTGCTCGTCCGTTCAATGCCACTGCCGGTCGTCACCGCCCACCATGTCCCGACGGACTTCACGCTCGATGGGGATTTGACTAAGGCAGTCTGGTCCACAGCTCCCGCAGCCCGCCTGGACTCCCTGCTCCGGGACGGAGCGGCGCGGCCCGAACTCACCACGGAGGTCCGCCTTCTCTGGTCGGACACCTACCTCTACCTGGGCTATTATGCGCCCTTCACTGGGCTGACAGTATTTGAACCGACGTCGCAAGCACCCGAACGAATCGGCTTGTGGGAGAAGGACGTGGTTGAGGCGTTTATCGGAGCCGACGCCCGGAAGTCTAGTCGGTATTGCGAGTTTGAAGTCGCACCCATCGGTGAGAAACTCGACCTCCGCGTGGACTTGCCAGCCAAAGATTTTGCTTGGGATAGCGGATTCGAGTCCTCCGTAAAGGTCGATATGAAGAAAAAGGTGTGGACGACGGAGATGCGGATCCCGCTTGCCGCCTTAAGCCCGGTCAAACCCTCGCCTGGCAGCCGCTGGCGGATGAACCTTTACCGTCACGATGTCGCCAACCACGCCTTTTTGGCGTGGAGCCCGACGGCGACCGGCTCAGCCCACACTCCGGAGCGTTTCGGTTATCTCCGGTTCAGCCAGTAGTCCAAGCCGGGCAACCAGGCGGTTGGCAATCAAAGAGGGCTTTTGGGATTGTGTTTGACCAGAGAGCCAGGGATAAGAGGGCCTGTCCTTAGCGGGCTTTGGTTCTCTCATGAGGTTTTTAATGCTGAACTGGCGCGATCCCTTCAACCCCAGGTCTGGAGGGGCTGAGCGCGTCACGCAGGGCTATCTCTCCGCGCTCCGCGAGCGCGGGCACGAGGTCTATTGGTTCGCCAACACCTTCCCTGGGGCATCACCCGAGCAAGAGATCGACGGAATCCGCCTTGTGCGCCACGGGAATATTGGCGGCTCGGTTCTGGCCGCCCGGGCCTGGTATCGCCGGCAACGCCCGTTCGATCTGGTGGTGGACCAGCATCATGGCATCCCGTGGTACGCCCCCTGGTGGTGTGGAACCAACTCTGTCGCCTACGTCCACGAGGTTCTCGGCCCCATCTGGGATTCCTTCTACCGATGGCCCAAGTCCGCCATTGGCAAGCGGCAGGAGCGATGGACGCACTGGCTTTATCGAAACGTTCCATTCTGGACCGCCTGTAACTCGACTAAGGACGCGCTGCTGAGGCACGGCGTAAGAAACGTCACGATCATTCCCTACGGAGTGCACACCGTAGCGCTCCCGGAGCTGGCGCCCAAGCCGCTGCTCCAACCCGTCAAACTCATCGTCGTGTCCAGGCTCGCCCCAAACAAACGAATCGACCACGCCATCCTTTGCTACCGACGCCTGCTGGACCGGGGCGTGAGAGCCGAGCTGACTGTCGTGGGCACCGGTGAGGCTGAACAGGCCCTGCGCGAGTTGGCTGCCGGGCTGGGGTTGAGCGACAAGATTCTGTTCACAGGGCCTCTCAGCGAACCCGCCAAGGACCAGGCGCTCCAGCAGGCGCATCTGCTGCTGCACACGTCCTTACGGGAAGGTTGGGGTTTGAACGTGATCGAAGCCAACGCCATGGGCACCCCAACCGTGGTGTACCCGGTCGCAGGGTTGATCGAGTCCACGCTTCACGACCGGACTGGCTTGGTCTCCCAAGCCGAGACCCCGGAGTCCTTGGCCGATGCCGTGCAGTCCTGCCTCGAGAACCCCGGAAAATACCTATCTTACCGCCGGGCGGCGTGGGATCGCGCGAAAACCCTCCATTGGAGCCAGGTCCTCCCAAAGGCTTGCGACTGGCTCGAGAGCATGGCACGCCGGGCTCCCTAAGCCTGCTCATCCCATGATGCTCATCAAAACCCGCATCGGCCCGAGCACCATTCATGGACAGGGACCCTTCGCGGCCGAGCTCATCGCTTGGCGTTTGACACCCTTCGGTCCAGTTCGTCCAGCCGCCGCAACGTATCACGCAGAAAGACGCGGGACTCGGCCGCAGTCTGGCCTCGGCGCCCGGAGGCTGGACCGGCGCGAAATCGTTGTTCCCGATACCCTCCCAGCACGGAGATGTACTCCCCCAAGAGGGATGCCACGTCGGCGGGCGCCTCGAACTGCAAGGTCTGTAGCTGGTTGATTTTGAAACGCAGAACCTGCTCCTGGCGCGCGCCATCCCAATCCAGGATGACCTGCTGCAGTGAAAATGAGTCGCGGCGGGGCGCGGACTTGGGACTCGCCCGGACCTCGACCCGCACTTGGAGCACGTCCGACAACCGCTCGAGGCTCACCTCACGAGAGGCCGCCGAAGTGTCCTGTCGTCCGGTAAAACGCACCAGGGTCAGCGCCCACCACTGCTCGACGTCCAGCAATCGCCGGAATTCCCCTTGGTAAGCCGTGAGGAAGGCCGTTTGCCAGTTGAGCCGCTGGGTGAACTGGCTGAGCATCGACCAGAGTGCCTGTCTGCCGCCAGGAATCTGGAGCAGGCCTCGCAGAAAGAGCCGGGCGCTAGCCTGGTACGTCAGCAGGCTGGGGCCCATCAGTTGCTGCGGCGCGGGAAAGCTAAGCTGGTTAAAGCTCAAAGGAGGTGATTCACGCAGGCGGGCCTGAAGCGCTTCGATGTCATCCGTCACCCGCTGATTACGGGAGTTCGGCTCCAATTGGCCCCAAGACTCGCCCACTTTCGACAGTAGTGGGTTTGGCTTGACGATCATGTCCGGCCCCACGAAGGCGCCCAGCTCTCCGGTTAACACCTCCACCAACCAGACTGGGATCTCCGGAGGGGGCTCGCCGGGGGAACGGCCCCCCAACCCCCGGCGCAAACCCCCGGGGGGCAAAAACCACAACGGGGGGGG
>ORJL011353485.1_pt1 | contig 12766 bp, 10 predicted proteins | sample 1779941 | NCBI WGS metagenome assembly ORJL01 (sample SAMEA104232317, study PRJEB22302) | groundwater metagenome | biome: forest; feature: aquifer; material: groundwater | place: USA | collected 2011-08-07 | depth 5.8 m
CCGCCGGGAGCGCCGGCAGGTGCGAGCCGCAATAGGGGTCGAACCAGCCGCCCTGCTGGAAGATCGGCACGTCGACGTGCTCCGGCCGGTGGCGGAACTGCTGCCAGTACTCGTCGTTGCACTGATGTTCCCACCAGAGCCGCCAGTAGTCGACCTTGCGGCCGATCGACACCTCGTCGAGCTCGATGAGCGGCAGGTGCGAGAGGACGCGGTCGCTCAGGACGATGTCGCCGGCGGCCGGGCCGGTGATCAGGCTGATCGCGCTCGACCAGAGAGCCGCCGCACCGAGCGTCAGGGCGAGCTGGAACGCTCCGCCCGTCCAGTAGCCGTCCCAGAAGTAGTCGTCGTGGATCACGTGCGGCGCGACACATACGAGGTTCGGATGGCCGAGGTGCGCCAGCTGCCACTGGACGAGCCCGCCGTAGCTGCGCCCCCACGTGCCGACGCGGCCGTTCGACCACTGCTCGCCGGCCGCCCAGGTGACCGTGTCGTGCGCGTCGACGCCGTCCTTCTCCCAGGCCGTGAACGTCCCCTCCGACTCGTAGCGGCCGCGCACGTCGACGACGACGGCAGCGTAGCCGTGCTGCGCGAACCAGACGCCCCACGAGATGAAGCGCTCGCGCGTCGACTCGTACGGCGTCCACTGGACGATCGTCGGGAGCGACGGCCCGCCGACCGGCAGGTAGACGTCCGCGGAGAGCGTGATGCCGTCACGCATCGGCACCCGCTGGTCGTGCAGGAGTCTGACGTCCGGCCTATTCACCGTGCGGGGGCTTGAACGGCTCCGGAATCGGCGTGCCGGCGAAGTGACAGGCGGCGAGGTGCCCGTCGCCCTGCGGCTCGAGCGGCGGCTCGACCTCGGCGCAGATCGGCTGCGCGAGCGGGCAGCGCGTGCGGAAACGACAACCGCTCGGCGGGTTCATCGGGCTCGGGACGTCGCCGGACAGCACGATCCGCTTGCGCTTCGGTCCGACGACCGGTGTCGGAATGGCCGAGAGGAGCGCCTGCGTGTACGGGTGCAGCGGCCGCGCGAAGAGGTCGGCGGCGTCCGCGAACTCGACGATCTTGCCGAGGTACATGACCGCGATGCGGTCGGAGATGTAGCCGACGACCGCGAGGTCGTGCGCGACGAAGACATACGTCAGCCCGAACGTCTGCTTGAGCTCGACGAGCAGGTTCAGCACCTGCGACTGGATCGAGACGTCGAGCGCCGAGACGGGCTCGTCGGCGACGATCAGCTTCGGCTGGAGCACGAGCGCCCGCGCGATGCCGATGCGCTGGCGCTGGCCGCCGCTGAACTGGTGGGCATAGCGGCCGAGCGTGTACGACGGCAGCCCCACGCGCTCCAGGGTCTCCTCCACGCGCCCGGCGCGCTCGCTGCGCTTGACCCCGTGCACCGCGAGGCCCTCGCCGACGAGGTCGCGCACCTTCATGCGGGGGTCGAGCGAGCCGACGGAGTCCTGGAAGATGATCTGCATGTCGCTGCGCGCGTGCTTGAGCTCGCGACGCGAGAGCTTCGTCAGGTCGGTGCCCTCGAAGCGGATCTCGCCCGCGGTCGGCTCGAGCAGCCGGAGCAGCGTCCGCCCGAGCGTCGACTTGCCACAGCCGGACTCACCGACCAGGCCGACCGTCTCCCCGGCGCGCACCTGGAGATCGACCCCGTCGACGGCCTGCACGTGCGCGACCGTCCGGCGCAGCAGGCCCCGGCGCACAGGGAAGTACTTCTTGACGCCGCGCGCGTCGAGGAGGAACTCGCCGGTGCCGTTCGCGTCGGCCGCGCTCACGATGTGCTCATCGCCGCTGCCGGGACGCGCCGGCCGTGCTCGCAGAGCCAGCACGCGGACTCCTGCCTCTCCACCGTGAAGAGCGGCGGGTGCTCCTCTGCGCACTTCGCGAACGCGTAGTCGCAGCGCGGCTCGAACCGGCAGCCCTGCGGCCAGTCGAGCGGGCTCGGCACGGTGCCGCGGATGACGCGCAGCTTCTGCGCCTGCGTCATCCCCAGCAACGGGATCGACTGGAGGAGCGCCTCCGTGTACGGGTGCTGAGGCGACGTGAAGACGTCCTCGACGGGCCCACGCTCGACGACGCGCCCGGCATACATGACCACGACGTCGTCGCACATCTCGGCGACGACGCCGAGGTCGTGCGTGATGAGCATCATCGCCATCCCGAGGCGCTCGCGCAGCTCGGTCATCAGCTCGAGGATCTGCGCCTGGATCGTCACGTCGAGCGCCGTCGTCGGCTCGTCGGCGATCAGGAGCTTCGGATCGCAGGCGAGCGCGATCGCGATCATCACGCGCTGCCGCATGCCGCCGGACAGCTGGTGGGGGTAGTCGTTCGCCCGCCGGGGCGCCTCCGGAATCCCGACGAGCTCGAGCATCTCGACCGCGCGGGTCGCGGCCTCCTTCGCGCCGGCGCCGCGGTGCGTCCGCACTGCCTCGGCGATCTGCTCGCCGACGGTGTACACCGGGTTCAACGAGGTCATCGGCTCCTGGAAGATCATCGAGATGTCGTCGCCGCGGACCTGCTCCATCGCCTTCTCGTCGAGCTCGGCCAGGTTGCGGCCGTCGAAGACGATCCGGCTCTCCTCCGCGATGTGGCCCGGGTCGTCGACCAGGCGCATCACCGAGAGCGCCGTCACCGACTTGCCGCTGCCCGACTCGCCGACGACGCCGAGCGTGCGCCCGGCCTCGAGCTCGAAGTCCACGCCGTCGACGGCGCGAATCGGGCCGCGGTCGGAGTCGAACCACGTCCGCAGGTTCTCGACGCGCAGCAGCGTCACGTCGGGTGCGCCGGTGTGCCGACCGCGATGTGCTCCTCGAGCGCGGCGGCGATGATTTCGGTGTCCCGCGTCTGGAGGGCCGCCAGCAGCTCCCCGTGCTCGAACGCGATCCGCTTCAGGTTGCTCCGGCCGTACCGGAAGAAGTACGCGCGGGTTCGCGGCGCGATCGACCGCCACACCTGGGCGGCGTGCGGCTGGCCCGATCGCTCGAGCAGCAGCTCGTGGAACCGGATGTCCGCGTCGACCGACATCTGGAGGTCGTTCGTCCGCGCCGCCTCGCCCATCAGCCAGACCTCCTTGCCGAGCTCGGCGAAGTCCGCGTCCTCCATCCGCTCGACCGCTTTCGGGATGCTGTACTTCTCGAGCGTGAGGCGCACGGGGATGAGCACCTGCTGTACCTCTTCGTCGGAGACGCCGAGCACGACTGCGCCGCGATAGGGATAGGAGACCACGAAGCCCTCGTGCTCCAGCTGGCGGAGCGCCTCGCGCACGGGGCCGCGGCTCGTCTTCAGCTCGCGGGCGATCTTGTCCTCGATCAGCCGCTCGCCGTCCTCGAACTTGCCGGCGATGATCGCCTCACGCAGGGCCTCGACCACCTGCTCGCGGCGACGGCTGCGCTGAGTGGGTTCCGGTATTGTTGACAATCGCGAGATGGTTGACAATCGCTCGGGAGGAGCCTAGCGTACACACCCACTTGCGTATTACAAGTGTGCAGACGACGGCCGTTCGCGTACCGCTCCGGGAGCCGCTCAAGTGGACCGGCGGCATCCGCGAGTCCGCGTCGGGGCTGATCGTCGAGCTGCGCACCGACGAGGGCCTCGTCGGCATCGGCGAGGCGCCCGGTCCCACCCTCCCGGCGATCCAGGCGATCATCGACCGCGAGTTCGCGCAGTTCCTCGTCGACGAGGATCCGCTCCGGACGGAATGGCTCGTGCACCGCCTCGAGGAGTACTCGCGCAACTGGGCCGGTGTGGGCGCCTACGCGATCGCCGGCGTCGAGATGGCGCTGCTCGACCTGAAGGGCAAGGCACTGGGCCTGCCGGTCGTGGAGCTGCTCGGCGGCTACAGCCGCGAGACCGTGCCGGTGATCGGCTACCTCTTCATCGACGAGCCCGAGGCGAATGCGCAGAAGGCCGCCGACTTCGTGGCAGCGGGCCACACCGAGCTGAAGCTCAAGGTGGGTCGCGACCTCGGGCAGGACTACGACACCCTCGCCGCGATCCGCGATCGCGTCGGCTCCGACGTGAAGCTCCGGATCGACGCGAACATGAACTGGAGCGTCCCCGCCGCGATCAAGTGGATCAGAGCGCTCGAGCGCTTCGACCTGCAATTCGTCGAGCAGCCCGTCCCGGACTTCGACATCGCCGGCCTGGCGCAGGTGCGGCGCTCGGTGGCCGTGCCGATCGCCGCCGACGAGGGCTGCACCACGCTCCGCTCCGCGCTCGAGCTGATCAAGGCCGACGCCTGCGACGTCTTCGTCGTCTATCCATCGGAGGCAGGCGGGCTCACGCGTGCGCTGCAGATCGCCGCGCTCGCGACCGCCGCGGGCAAGTGGTGCGCGATCGGCAGCTGGGCCGAGCTCGGCGTCGCGACCACCGCGAACGCCCAGCTCGCGGCCGCCGCCGCCGCGAGCTTCCCTTTCGCCAACGACACGCACTATCCATTGCAGCTGAACGACGTCCTAATGGATCCAGTCGAGATCACCAACGGACAGATCACGGTCTCCCACGATCCAGGTCTTGGTATCGCACTCGACGCGGCGAGCATGGCGACGCTCTCCGCACTCGAGCTCCGCGAGTCGCCGTTCTACGACGACATTCAGGGCGACGCCCCGAGTGTCGGCCAGATCCTCTAGAGAGGGAGGCGCAGTGTCTGACGAGGGAACGCCAGTGTCGGAGACAGGGCTCGATCGTCGAGAGCTTCTGAAGCGGGCCGGCGCGGTCGGTGCCGGAGCGGTGGTTGCAGGTGGGCTCGCCGGGCGCGCAGGCGCGACGGTCGGCAAGGCCGCGATCCACAGCGCGACGCCGAAGCGCGGCGGGAAGATCACCTGGGCGCTCGAGCAGGACCCGGGGCACATCGCGCCGTTCGGCGGGATCCTGACGATCACCCGCACGGCAAACGAGCTGATGTACGAGTCGTTGTACGAGTGGGACAAGAACCTCAACCTGAACCCGGCGCTCGCGTCGAAGTCCGACATCAAGGACGCGAAGACGATCGACTTCACGATCAGGCCGGGAACGAAGTTCTCGAACGGCCAGGAGGTCACGGCCGACGACGTCAAATACTCGTTCGACCTGCAGCTCGCTCCGCCGCTGCCCGGCAGCGTGTCGGTGCTGGGCCAGGTGCCGTCGATCGCCGGGATCGAGGTCCTGTCGAAGTACAAGGCCCGGATGCACCTGAAGTCGGCCGATGCCCGCGTGTTCGGCTACCTCGCGTGGCAGCGGTACTCGTCGATCGTCCCGAAGGACATGTACACACAGGTCAATGCGGCGACGCAGGGGATCGGCACGGGCCCGTACATGCTCGAGGGCTCGTACGTCCCGAACGACCACCTCAACTACGTCCGGAACCCGAACTACTGGAAGAAGGGTCAGCCCTACCTCGACGCGATCACGTACAAGATCATCACCGACGAGCAGGCTCGCATCGCGGCCCTGCGGGCAGGCGCGATCGACGGCGCCACGGTGTCGGTCGACAGCGCGAACGCGCTCAAGGGCGTCAGCGGGCTGAAGGTGCTGCACAACCTGACGGCGGCCTTCCGTGAGCTTCAGTTCACGATCAAGGAGGGCGAGAACAAGCCGTGGGCCGACAGGCGCGTCCGCCAGGCGATCAACTTCGCGATCAACCGCCAGGACATCCTCAGCAAGGTCTACAACGGGACCGGCCAGTACAGCGGCCACGTCGCGTCGGGTTACGGGCCCTGGGTCATCCCGCAGAAAGAGCTGAAGACCAAGTGGGAGAAGTACGACCTGCCGAAGGCCAAGGAGCTCATGAAGGCGGCGGGCTTCTCGAAGGGCTTCGACATCCAGCTCTCGACGTTCTCGACGCCGCTGGACTTCCCGGCGATGGCGGCGCTGATCCAGAGCTACCTGAAGCAGATCAACATCAACGTCAACATCGTCGCCCAGGATCCCGCGACCTTCGCCGCCAACAACGGCAAGGGGAACTTCGAGATGGATCTGACCGCACGCGGCATGCGCGGCGACGTCGACGGGTACGTCGCGGAATTCAACCCGACGGGCGCCTTCGGCAAGACCGTCTACAGCACCTGGTTCAGCGGCTACCAGAACAAGCAGATGTGGCGGCTCGTCGGCAACGGGCGCATCACGCTCGACCCGCAGAAGCGTCTGCCCATGTACCAGAAGCTCGACCGGATCCTGATGACGGAGCTCCTCGAGATTCCGCTCGTCTCGGTCTCGAAGTACCAGGTCGTGAATGCGAAGCTGCAGGACATGTACGTCGCCTTCACCGACTTCAACACCGGGCTCAGGACGGCCTGGCTGTCCTAGAAGGACATACGGCGAGGCGGCGCGTCGCGCAGCCTCGCCGTCTCTTCAGCCTTGCATCGCTTCCTCGCCAAACGCCTCGCCTCGATGGCCGCGACGATCGTCACGGTCTCGATCGTGATCTTCCTGGGCGTGCGGCTGCTGCCGGGCAACGTGATCGACATCATGTTCGGCGGTGACGCGACCGCGACGCCCGAGGCGAAGGCTGCGGCGGCGAAGCAGCTCGGCCTCGACGGCTCCTACCTGTCGCAGTACTGGCGCTGGGTGCGAGGGATCTTCCAGGGCGACATGGGGAACTCGCTGCTCAGCAACCGTCCGATCTCGGACATGCTGAAGACCGCGCTCCCGATCACGCTGGAGCTGATCGTGCTCGGCTTGCTGATCGCCGTGCTGATCGGCGTCCCGCTCGGTGTCATCTCCGCGGTGAAGCGGAACAGCGTGAGCGACTACGTGTCGCGCGTCGGCGGCCTCGTCGGGATCAGCATCCCCAACTTCTGGCTCGCGACGCTCTTGCTCGTGTTCTTCTCGCGCGTCTTCCACTGGGTGCCGCCGCTCTCGTACGTCTCGATCTTCCAGGACCCGGTCAAGAACCTGCAGGAGTTCTTCATGCCTGCCATCTCGATCTCGGTGTTCACCCTCGCGATCGTGATGCGCATGGTTCGCGCGACGATGCTCGACGTGCTGAACCTCGACTACGTGCGCACTGCGCGTGCCAAGGGCGTGCCGCGCCGGAAGGTGCTCCGCAAGCACGCGCTGAGGAACGCGCTGATCCCCGTCGTGACGGTCGTCGGCTTCGAGGTCGGCGTCCTCATCGGTGGAGCCGCGATCGTCGAGATCATCTTCGGCCTGCCGGGCGTCGGCTACACGCTGCTGAACGCGATCTCCAACCGCGACTACCCGGTCATCCAGACGGCGACGCTGATCATCGCCGCCGTGTTCGTGGCGGCGAACATGGTGGTCGACCTGATCTACGGCTTGCTCGACCCGAGGATCAGCGTCTCGTGAGCGCGGCGAGCGCAACTCCTGCCTGGGAGGCCCTTCCCCGCCGGCGCGTGATCCCGGAGCGCTGGCGCAACCCGATCGGCATCGTCGGCGCGGCGATCGTGGGCTTCTGCATGCTGACGGCGCTCTTCGGCCGCTTCGTGTGGACCCTCGATCCGAATGCCCCGGTCTCCGACCGGCTGCTCGGCCCCAGCGGGGCGCATCCGTTCGGGACCGACGACCTCGGCCGCGACACGCTGGCCCGCGTCATCCACGGCGCCCAGGTGTCGCTGCAGGTCGGTGCGGTCGCGATCTCGATCGCGCTCGTCGCAGGCACGCTGATCGGTCTCATCGCCGGCTACCGGGGCGGGCTCGTCGACCTGTTCCTGATGCGCGTCGTCGACATCATGTTCGCCTTCCCGGGGATCGTGCTGGCGATCGTCATCGCGGGGCTCCTCGGCGCGAACCGGCGTAACGCGATGATCGCGATCGGCGTGATCATCGTCCCCGCCTTCGCACGCGTCGTGCGTGCCGCGGTGCTCGAGCTGATGGGCTTCCCCTTCATCGAATCTGCGCGCGCGCTCGGCGGCGGCAGCATCCGGATCATGGCGCGCCATCTGATCCCCAACATCATGGCGCCGCTGATCGTGCTGACGACCGTCTACTTCTCGACGGCGATCCTCAGCGAGGCGACGCTGTCGTTTCTCGGGCTCGGCACGCAGCCTCCCGAGGCGGCCTGGGGCAACATGCTCGCGACAGCGCGCTCGTACATCGACCAGAGCATCTGGATGTCGATCTTCCCGGGCGCCGCGATCATGATCGTCGTCATGGGCTTCAACTTCCTCGGCGACGGGCTCCGCGACGTGCTCGACCCGCGCGTCGGCGGCGGCGTCGGCGACGTGGTCACGAACAAGTGATCCTTCCGGTGGCCACGTCTCGCGGCTGGGTCGTCAGCACCAAGCCAGGCGCCGCGCGCGGTCGCCGCGGAGGCTGGTTGCCTCCGCAAGGCCGCGGGTGGCGTCTGGCGCCGCGTGATGGCGGGCCAGAAGCGGTCGTGGTCGTCGGAAGGGTCGCTCAGTGACGGATCTCCTCGTCCATGACGGCTGGATCGTCGACGGGTCCGGCGGCGCGCCGTACAGAGGGGACGTCGCGATCGAGAGCGGGCGCATCACGGACGTCGGGCCGGTCGACGGCAGACGCGCCGACCGCGTGATCGACGCCGCCGGGCGCGTCGTCTGCCCGGGGTTCGTCGACCCGCACAGCCACAGCGACTGGTCGATCCTCGCCAACCCGAAGGCCGAGAGCACGATCCGGCAGGGCGTGACGACCGAGGTCGTCGGCAACTGCGGCTGGACGTACGCGCCGGTGTCCGAGGCCTCACAGGAGTTCATCGAGGGCCGGATGCGCACGTTCGCGTACGACGGCCCCGTCGAGTGGTCGAGCTTCGCGGATCACCTTTCGTGGCTGTCGCGGCAGGGCCACTCGCAGAACCTCGCGTGGTTCGTGGGGCACAACACCGTTCGCTACGCGGCGGGCGTCTTCGGCCCGCAGGCGACGGATCAGGAGCTGCGCGCGATGGAGGACTTCGTGCGCGAGGCGATGCACGCAGGCGCCCTGGGCCTCTCGACCGGGCTCGAGTTCAATCCGGGCAGGGCAGCGCCGACGGACGAGCTCGTGCGGCTGAACAAGGTCGTCGGCGAGTACGACGGCTACTACACGAGCCACATCCGCAACCGCGACTCGCAGCTGCAGGAGTCGATCGAGGAGTTCCTGACGATCGTGCGGGAGGGCGGCACGCGAGGCGAGATCTCGCACCTGAACGTCCGCCATCGCACCGGCGCCGCCGAGGGCGCCTGGCAGCGGGCGGTCGACACGATGCAGCACGCGCGCGAGATCGAGGGCATCGACGTGCTGGCCGACACGACGCCGTTCAAGGACGGCCTCGGCCAGATGGCCGGGATCCTGCCGCCGTGGGCGACGGAGGGCGGCTGGGAGAAGGCGTGCGCGCGCCTCCGGGACCCGAGCGCGCGCGAGCGCCTGCGCAACGAGTGCGACCGCTACTGGCGCTTCATCCACCGCGGCGAGTGGCATCGCGCGCGGCTGCAGTCGAGCCAGCAGTACCCGGAGCTCGAGGGCAAGGACTTCAACGAGATCGCGGCGCTGATGGGCAAGGATCAGTGGGAGGCGTACTTCGACATCCTCGCCGCGGCCGGGCCGGCGATCGAGAGCGTCCTGCTCGTCGGAGAGCTCTTCACCGACGACCACCTCCGCGAGATGATCACGCACCCGTTGATCTCGCTCGGCGTCGACGGGTTCACGAGCGCGATCGACAGCCCGCTCGCGGACGTCACCGGCCACCCCGTCTGCTTCGCAGGGCACGTCCACTACCTGACCCGCCACGTCGGCGAGCTGCACTCGCTCTCGCTCGAGGAGGCGATCCGCAAGATGACCGCGATGCCGGCCGAGCATTTCGGCCTGCGCGACCGCGGGCGGCTCGAGCGCGGCCGCGCAGGAGACGTCGTCGTCCTCGATCTCGACCAGCTCGAGGACGGCTCGACGCTCGCCGACCCGGTCAACTACGTTCGCGGCGTCGACCACGTGCTCGTCAACGGAACGCCTGTCGTGCAGGACGGCGAGCACACGGGCGCGATGCCGGGGAAGCACCTGCCACGGCGATGATCGACCTGCGCTCCGACATCTGCGCCGCTCCGACGGACGCGATGTGGGAGGCGATGCGCGCGGCGCGGCTCGGGTGGGCGACCTACGGCGAGGACGAGAACGTCAACGAGCTCGAGCGCCGCGGCGCGGAGCTGCTGGGCAAGGAAGCGGCGGTGCTCGTGCCGACGTGCTCGCTCGCGAACCTCGCCGCGCTGCTGGCGCTGACGCGGCCCGGGGACAGGGTGGCGATCGACGCCGACGCGCACATCGTCGTCAACGAGGGCGACTGGCTCCGCGAGGTGGCACGCCTGGAGATCGGCGAGCCGGCAGCGGCGATCTGCATCGAGAACACGCACACGCGGCGCGGCGGGACGGTGCTCGACGCGGCGGCGACGGCGGAGCTCGCGGCCCGGGCCCCGCGCTCCCATCTCGACGGCGCGCGCCTCGCCAATGCGGCCGTCGCGCTCGGCACCACGATCGCCGAGCTCGCCGCGCCCGTGGACACCGTGGCGCTCAGCCTCAACAAGGGCCTGTGCGCGCCGTTCGGGACGATCCTCGCCGGCGACGTCGAGACGATCGCGCAGGCACGCGGGCACCTGAAGCGGCTCGGCGGGGCGACCGTGCACAAGGCTGGGATCTTCGCCGCCGCGGGCCTGCTCGCCCTCGACCTGATCGGCCGCCTGGCCGAGGACCATCGCCGGGCGCGCGAGCTCGCGAGGCTGATCGGCGCGGACGCGCCGCAGACGAACATCGTGCTCGCCGACCTCGGCCCGGGCGCAGTCGAGGGTCTCGAGGAGCGCGGCGTGCGGACGATCGAGCTCGCGGGACGGGTGCGCTTCGTCACGCACCGGCTGATCGGCGACGAGGACGTCGCCCGGGCCGCCGACGCGGTTTTCGCGCTCAGTCCGAAGGAGGACGCCGGTCGCTGACAGGCGCTCCGTGCTTCCGGAAACCCGCACCCGTTTGCCGGGAAACCCGGATGTGCGCAGGGAGCTTCCCGGGGATGGTCCCGGGTGCCCGGCGTCTCGTGGCTCGGAGGCCTGCGATGAGCCCGACCTCGACATCGCATCCGCACGCGGATCCGCACATCGACGTCACCTTCTGCGAGTTCGAGCGCCGGCTTGCAGTCCATGGGCACCGGCAGAGCGAGATCCACGAGCTCTGGCGCGAGCTCGTCGCGGCCGAGTCTGCCGCGCCCGAGCGGGCCGAGCGCTCGCTCGGGCTCGGTCCGATGATCGCGGTGTACCTCGGCGTGCTCTTCATGGTCGTGGCGATCGCGTCGCTCCTGGCCCTGTACTGGCACACACTCGACCCGTGGGGCGTGCTCACCGTCGGTGTCGCCTCGTTCTGCGTGTTCGTCGTGGCGAGCGAGCTTCTGCGGCGAACGCTGTACGGCCAGCCCGCCGCGGTGCTCGAGACGGTGGCTGTCGGCTTCGTGCCGGTGATCGCCTACGCGATCGAGAAGGCCGCCGGCTACTGGCCCGCCTCGACGAAAGGCCTGGACTACATCTTCAACGCCGTGACGGTGCTGGTCGCTGCGAGCATGGCTGTCGCGATCGTGCTCGCCCTGCTGCGCCCGGTACCGCTCCTGCTCGTGCCGCTCGCCGCCGGGACCGCCGCACTCGGTGCAGACCTCGCCGAGGCGATCTTCGGCAATCGCCTGAGCCCGCGCGAGCGATGCGTCCTCCTGCTTCCGGTGGGAATCGCCTGGATCGCGGCCGGCCTCGGGCTCGACGTCGGCCGTCGCAGGTCGTACGCGACCTGGGCGCACTGGGCCGGGCTGCTCATCGGCGGCGTCTCGCTGATTATCCTCGTGCCGAAGACGGTTCCGGGCTTCGCGGTGATCGGCACGCTCGGCGCGATCGCGCTGTTCCTCTCGGCGCTCGTCCGGCACTGGAGCTTCACCATCGTGGGCGCCGCCGGCGTCCTCGTGGCAGTCACCGGGGGCTTCGACAAGCTCGGCCACGCCGCTCCGATCGCAGCGGCGGCTCTCGGCCTGGCGCTCGTCGCGGTCGGGCTCCGCTGGTCGCACTGGCGCGACGCGCTTCGCAGGGCCGTCCTCGAGCGGCTCCCGTCGGGTGCGCGGGGATTCGTCAGCCGCTTGGCGCCGTGAGCACCACCGGCTAATCGCCGACGACGACGTCGCGGGCGCCGTGGACGTCGCTCGCGGCCCGCGCCAGCCGGGCGGCGCCGGCGAGCGAGGCCAGCACCGCGATCGAGCCGGCAACCGCGAACGCGAGCTCCGTCCCTCCGGCGGAGACGAGCCAGCCGGCGAAGAGCCCACCGAGCGGCGCGCCGCCCAGGAATGCGAAGAAGTACAGGCTCGCGGCACGGCCGCGCAGATGTTCCGGCGCCTCGAGCTGGATCGACGCGAGTGCCGTCGTGCCCCACTGGGTGTAGCAGAGGCCGACGGCGAAGAGCAGGACGCACACCGCGGCGAGCGAGCGCTGCGGCGCGAGCAGGAGCTCGAAGACGCCGTACCCGAACGCGCCCACGAGCAGGACGCGCAGGCTCGCGTGGCCGCGCCGCGCGTTGAGGGTCGCGCCGAGCAGCGCCCCCGCGCCGAACACCGCTGCGATCAAACCGAACGTCTGCGCGCCGGCGTGGAGCGTCTGGTCGGCGACGAGCGGGAGCAGGACGTTGAAGTTGAAGGAGAACGTGGAGAGCACGAGGACGCCGAAGAACGCGACCCCCGCACGCGGCGACCGCGCCACGTACCGCAGCGCGTCGAACGCGCCGCCGAGAATCGTCGCGCCGCGATCGCGAATCGGCAGGGGGAGCTGCGGCGGGGCGATCGCGAGGGGCGCCCGCAGCTCTGCGGGGGAGCTCACCGCACTGA
>ORJL010934495.1_pt1 | contig 12764 bp, 20 predicted proteins | sample 1779941 | NCBI WGS metagenome assembly ORJL01 (sample SAMEA104232317, study PRJEB22302) | groundwater metagenome | biome: forest; feature: aquifer; material: groundwater | place: USA | collected 2011-08-07 | depth 5.8 m
CCGCGGCCGGATAAAAAAACTCAGGAGCACTTGCCCACAAGCGTCTTTGCGCCAAACTGCTTCTGGCCAGTGATGGTCAGGTCGGCATTTGAGTATGTAATATTGACGTTGTATTCGTAGGTCGAGCCTGATGTGCAGTTTTGGCTGAGCGCGAGAGTGAACGCGCGCTTCTCACCTGCAGAGAAGTACTGGTTGGCTGCAGTTACGTTCAGGTTGCCTGTCGAGCCCTGCCCGGTAAAGGTGCCATTTGTGAGAATCCTCTGCTCTGCCTCTACGTTTTGCAGCACCACGATAAGGCTAGTCCCAGTCTGAGAGTGCTCAAGCACTGCAAACGGCCTTGCCTCGCCCCTCCAATACGCATCCGACTGCGTCTTCTTCGCATCGCCTGCAAGCCCGGGGAAGAATCCGAGAAGGGCTATGGCTACCATGGCCACAATCAGAACCACTGCCAAAAGCACAAGATATTCGGTTGCGCCCTGGCCTCGCTTCTGTCCAAAAATGTCCATACCGGTCCCTCCATGAATAATGGATTATTCAACTCATTAATGAAAGATAAGTATTTAAGTATTGATATACTCCTGCCCTGTTGCATAAATCCTCCAGCCGCGCCCCAATTCCAGCCTAGCGCCGTTTTTTCTGATAAGCACATGCGCCTTCTGGCCAATCAGCGCTCCGGAGCAGTCTATTTTTGCCCCATTCCCAAATTTGGCGGCTATTTTTTCAAGCAGCACCGTAATTTTATCTGCAGCCTTGTTTTGTTCTTAGCTTGGAATTTCTATAATGCGCCCGGTCACTACCGGGCTGCGGGAGGCTGCCGCCTCCCTTACACCAAGCCATTCGGGCTTGGTTGTTTCGCCAACCGCTTCGCGGTTGGCTGTTCCAAGGCGCATGTTGCCTAACGGCAACTACCTCCAACGCTGCGCGTTGAAGGCGAAGTTTGTTCGCAAACTTTGTGCACACGGGCTTTTCCGACGTGGAAAAACGTAAACCTAACTTGTTGGCTTAAGCCCCCGACGAGGATACAGCCGCTCGCTTCGCTCGTGGCTGTCCGCCCAACCTCCGGTTGAGCGTATCGGCGCTCGTTGCTTCGCAACTCGTGGCGAATGCTTCCAGCGCTTCGCGCTGAAAGTTGAACTCGTGACCTCGTGCAATGCTGCATTTTTTAATAGGAACGGCACTATTCCCTCCATGGATTCAGAGCATAACAATTATCTCTTTTCTGCAAGCAAAGCTATTTGCTGTTTACTGATAATCGTGATTTTCACAGGACTCGCATTGCAGTATGCAGCTGCCTATTTTTTCCCAAGTCAGTTTAGCCCACCAGCCTCTTCACGAGGTGAAAAGTACGACAATCTGCTGCTTCCAAGCATTGCCACATTCATTGATTTCTATCTGCTTTACTTAACTCTCGGAATCAAGTTCATTTCACTTAGAATATCGAACGAGCGCCAAAGTGCCGACATATCAATCCGCCAGGTCAAGTCGCTTTTTCGGGAGGAGCTGCGTTCCATTCCACTCTCAAAAATAAATAAAGTGGAATACCATTACCTTCCAGATAAATCTGTGGAAACCGAATCATTCCTTAGGCACCAGCCAACGGTTTTGATGCTGTGGCTTGATGATGGCGAGAAAGTGAACGTCGGCTCGGTTGCAGGCGAGAATTATGAAACCGCGCAGAGAATTGCCAGGGAAATCGGAGCCAAATATCAATATCACTATGCCCATTCAAAGCCGAATTTTATCTCAAACCTGCTAAACTTGAACAAGCCCTCTTCAGTCAAATGGAAAAAGCCAAAAAGCCCATAACTATCCGGTCTGTCGGCTATTCTAGCCCCGATGGGGGTTCCGAAAATGCTTCACATTTTCGTCACACACAACGATGCTGCGTTGGTTGTTGAACCCATGACATTCAAAAAGAAAGCCCCCGACGAGGATTGAACTCGTGACCTCGTGCTTACCATGCACGCGCTCTACCGCTGAGCTACAGGGGCTTAAGAAATTTATTTTACGTCAAAAGCAATAATAAGGCTTACGGCAAAGCAGGTTTCCACCCATCTCTTGGCGCCCATGGTTGGCCAGGCTTTGCTTTTCTGCAGTACTTCAAGCTCCGCAGCCAAACGCTCACTTTTATAAATTACTTATTATAAAAAGTAGTAATAAATGGAAGTGCAATATGGTGGAAATTTTAACAAAGCATAAACCAATCGTAGTGCTAAACGGTGACAGGTTCGCTATCCGCAATTTCGCGGATAAGATTAATGCTACTCAACACGCCGAAGCCGTGACAACCAGCCAGATTACTAGGAGGACTCCAGAAATCGTTTCACCTGCAACTTTCCATAATTTAATAAAGGCATATAATTTTACTCAAGATGGCAACGTGCATATTGTGCTTACTGTCGAATTAGCCAATCTTAATTTTGGCATGTCGAATCCAATGCTTTCAGCGTTTGCTGAATCAAATATGCTAGTTGGGGCAATATCTTCGGATGCCAGGGCAAGAGTTGCGGGCGAAGCCACTATGCTCATCGGGTATCTGATGGAAGGGGCTATGCAGTCGCAAGGTTTCGCTTCGGTAAATAAAATCGAGTTCCTCCCTCTTTCCAGCATTGCCAATGGAGTGAGAGATGTATTCACGTGCGTATCTAATGACCTGGGGGGCAATGTTGATTTATTCATCAAGCTAAATCAAATCTGGGGCATAGTGAACGAGTCAATTTCTGATTTTTTGGCAGGGGCTGATTTGATGCTCTATAGGCGTATTTTGTCGAAATTACACGAAGCTTCAATAGAGATAGATGAAGCTCCATTTTACCCGCTTTTTGAATGGCTGAAGCTCCAAACAATGTTTTTGAAAGAGTCACTTCTGCTGGATTTTCCAAAGACTTTGCAATTCAATGAAATTGCGACCTTGGACGATCTCTGCCGCTACCCGAAATTTGATGAAGGCATTTCTGCTTTTTCCATACGCCTGCCTGTAAAATACGCGATTGACGGAGAACCACTCGAAGCCATTGCAACTTGGGTAGGCGACTGGGTGGGTTCAACTCTTGCGGAAAGAAATTAAAACGAAAATTTTTAGCCGCTTTGCCCCTGTTGCGGATTTTGTGCCTGCTGTTGTGGCTGTGCTTGTGCGGGCGGAGCTGCTGCATTTGCCTGTGCTTTTGCCGCAGCCACGCGTTTCCTTTGCGTGATGAATCCAGCCACCTGCAAAATTACCGCAACTCCGGCAACCGCAAGCACCGCAACCTGTGCAAGGTTCATGCCGCCTGCCTTGTCAAGCCCGAATTTTTGTATCTGCACTATGCCATGGTAAAGTGAAAGCAGGAATGCTAGGTAGACCAGCCTATGCAGCCACTTCCAGTTGTTGCCAAGCGTGCGCGCCGCCCAGTCAGTTGAGGTAAGGGCAAGTGCCAGCACAATAATGCCGGCAACCAACCCTGCAAGCAGCTGCGGCAAGCCAAATACGGGCGTGAAATTCCATTTGAAATACATCGAAATTGTGAGGAAAAAGTGCGGCACAAGGAAGACAAACGCCGACACTCCAACTGACCTTCTTGCCTCAATGAGGTTTGCAAAATGCTTCGGCCACAATACCGCCGCAGGCCCAATCATCAATGCGGCAGAGAGCAAAAAGAATGCCGCCAACCCAAAAAATCGCACGAATAGCGCAAGCGCAGGGGCATCCTGCACGGCATGCTGAAATGCCAAAAGCGATACGCCCGCAAGTATTGCCAAAAAGAAATAGCTTGTTTTCACAAAAATCACCTAAACTCTCATATCTATTACATCTTCGGCTTCTGCGCCGGTTCCAATAAGGCCGACTTTCACCCCAACCTTTTTCTCAACTTCGGAAACGAATGCCTCTGCCTCAGCAGTCAAATCACCGTATTTCCTTTTCCCGGCGCATCCTGGGAATTTCACGTCCAATTTGGTTATTGCAATGTAATTTGCCGAATTCACCATAGCGGCAAATTTCAAGTCCTCATAATGCAGCTCCTTGCTTGTCCGCCGCGCCCTGCCAGTCACGGTGCCGTATTCCTGGAAGCCAAGCCCTTTCGCCTCATCTGAGGAAATTTCATCAGGGAAAGGCCCATTGCCCACGCGCGTGGTGTATGCCTTTATCACCATCACGACATCCTTGATTTTTCTCGGCCCAATGCCTATGTCGGCGCAAATCGTGCCCGCAGATACGTCCTTGCTCGTCACGAACGGGTACGTGCCGTAGTAATTCGAAATCATGAAGCCTTGCGTGCCTTCCACAAGCAAATTTTTTGCAGCATTCACTTCTTTTACAACATCCGCTAAATATGGCTTCAATCTTTCCTCGCTATCCACCCTTGGGGCAGTCCGGGAGGCGCGCGCAGCCGCGGCAGGCCCGCAGCCTGTTTTCGTGGTGCCTATTTTAGCGGAATTTGCCGAAGCCCCGTCGGCATCGATGTATTCCTTTGTTATGAGCGTGGCGCGCCTGTCTAGTCCGCATCTCATCCCAAGCCCGAAATCGTTCACTTCCTTCAAAAACACGTCCGGGTTCACAAGCACTCCGGCGCCGATAAGCAGCCGCGCATGCAGGTTGATGAAGCCTGATGGCACCAGCCTAAGCGAATACGTTTTTCCCTGGTATTTCACCTGATGGCCGGCATTCGGGCCCACGCCCCCGCGCGCAATTACGTCCGGGTCGTCGTGCAGCGCAAGGTAGGAGAGTATTTTGCCCTTGCCCTCGTCCCCGTACTGCCCTCCAACTACTACTGTGGCTGACATAGTTCATTCCTCCCGCACCAAATTAGCAAAACAAAATTTATAATGCGCCCGCCTGCCTGAAAAATTCCCCTGATGCAAACGACAGCGCCTCGTCAAGCGCGCCGGGCCACGCGCCGGTTGCCCCTGCCGCAGCCATGTGCCCGCCCCCATGCCCGCCTATTTTCTTCCCAACCGCTTCCATCAGTTTTGGCAAATCCACCCTGGCAGCCAAGGAAGGTCTCATTCTTGCCGAAATCCTGCAGTCTTTTGCCGAGTTCGTGCCTGCAAACGCACAGTCCGCCCCCGCCCTCACAAGCACTTCCGCAACGTGCGCCTCGTGCGATGAAACCGCAGCTATTGCGCACACCAGCCCGAATTTTTCCTGCCACGTCACGTTCCTCAAGCCCTCAAGCACTGCCGCCCTGCTTTGCATCCCTTCCGGCTTCTCAAGCTTTGACAGGAACCACTCATAGTCTTCGCCTGCATGCATAAGAAGCGTAGAAAGTACTGCAAAAGTCTGCGGCCTTGCGCGCGCAAGCCGGGCAGAATCCGACAATATCCCAAAGACCAGCATCTGGGCAAATTCAGGCCCGCACTTGCCGATTATTTTCGCAACCATCTCCGAAGCGGATGGGCTTTCGGGGTCAATCCATTCGCATGCCGCCCTCACCGACGCATCTGACTGTGCATGGTGGTCCACAATCAAGTCAGGCTTCCTGCCTGCCAGGTGGGAAAGGAGGGCCGGGTCATTCGCATCAAGAAGCACGATTTTTGCCTTCGGATTTTTAGCGCAGGCGTCAACGAACTTCGGCAGGCCTTCCATTTCTTCCTTGAGTATCCGCATGCTTTCCGAATTCACCCGGTCAGGCGGGGCAACTATTGCGCTTTTGCCTATGAATTCCGCGAGCGAAAGCGCGCTTGCGCACGCATCCAAATCGCCTAAGGAATGGAACGTGATGATTATAGGCTTGCCGCTTTTCTTGAGCGCGGCAATCGCTTTTTTCGCTTCAGCAAGCCCGGCTTTTGGCATAACTTGCCCTCATGCCTGGCCTTGTGCGCCCTGCGCAGTCGCCTTTTCCAAATCCATTCGAAGCTGCGTCAGCCTTTCGCGCAGCCTTTCCTCCTGCTTTGCCACAGTTTTCGAGCGCACTTCGTAAGTCTCGAGCCTTTCGCTTATGTCCTTTTTCGCGTCTTCCTTTGAGCTTTCTATGAAAAGCGTGCCTGCCATGCGGTATATCGTGCCGCCCGCGCCCTTGAGCTCTTCCTGCGCGCCTTTCATTTCCTCCATCTGCGCCTCCATCTGCTGCCGCTGCAGCATCACCATCTGGAGCTGCCTCTGCAATCCCTGGAATTCCTCAAGCGCAGCCTGGAGCTGCTTCGGGTCGCGCAACGGTTCTGCCATAAGAATCACCAACATTGCAAAATCTTATCCGCTATTGCCTGTCTATCGTTATAATGTTTTCTTATCGTTAAAGATACATTTATTAACATTTAATAACACGTAACTAGCATGCCAAAGGTAAAAAATTTATCAGATACCGTGCCACCTCTGCCCAGGCCGCCAAAAATCATTTCCATATCTGCCCCTTCATCTCCCCTAAAAAACCACGAGCCCCTCAGCCAATTTATTAGAAACGATTTTTTGCCATTCATCGAATTCTTCGAAAATGGGTGCTTGAACGACGATTCGCACATAATCTACAGCGCTTTGAAAGAAGGCAAAAAAATCGATGCCTCCATGGCAAAACTTGGCTATCAAATCAATGCATCAAGCGGTACTGGATTTGCCGGATTCTATGTGTCTTCCAGGATTGAAAGGCTGGAACTTCGTTCCGAGAATTTCAAAAATATTGATGATTGGGTATCGGAGAGCAGAAGGCTCTTTCGGGAATTCAATGCAGGGTTTTCAACCCATCAAAACAAGCTGTTCGAACTATCCGGCCTCGTGCTCACTCTGAAGCCGGATGACGAGATGGTAGTAAATAATGGAAAATCCCGCATCCGTTACTCCTATCTCGGCTTCCCTCTTGTCGCATATGTGGTGGATGGCATAAGTGGAAGGTACACTGTCCGGGGGGATGCCCAAGCTTATTCGGGTACCGTGCTGCTGGATTCAGCCAGCTATTACTCGACGCAAATGGAAAAAGAATCTCCGTATCTTGCTGGGGTGCCTCAAATTATTCTTGGCAAAATTTCTGGCATTGGGCTTAATTTACCCGACCTGTTTAGCAAATTGGTGCACGAATCGAGGCACTTATTTAACGATGAGAATTGGGAGGTCGGGGCATTTTTCATAAAGGGGGGCGAACGCGTCCATTCCATTATTTCGAAAGTGATGGATCTAGAAAATGTCGACTGGTGTACCGCCTCCACGCTTTTTAAGAATTGGGCAGAAGCGTTATCTTATCTTAGCGAAATCATCGACGGCCCGCTTCCGAAAGTCAGGATTATGTCTATTTTACAAGAATCTAAGGACAAGTTGAATGGCATTTCTGATGCGCACGTGCTGGGCATGCGAAAGACCGTACGCATGCTGGCTGGGCACTTCTCAAAATTTTATTCTACCTCAGAATCAGAAGCTATGTTGGATATTGAAAATATTTTTTCAAATACTTCCGAAAGCGGTCTGAGAAACACAGCCTATCAACAGCAAGTGCGAATTTATTCGGAATATTTCAAATTCACGGGCTCCAATGCAGTATGATTCATCCCCCCTGGTCAATCGGCTTCAGCAATTCCACAAGCCTAAGCATGCCGTTCAATGCCGCCCTGCACGATGGCGCATCCGGCGCTTCCACGTCAATCACTATGCTTTTCCCTTCCCGCCTTGCCTTCACTTTCGCCCTTCCCGCCATCTCCCGCTCCGCGCCAAGCGAGGCAAGCGCGGCCGATGCCGCCCGCTCTGTTGAAAATTCCGCAGAAACCGTTGCCTTGAATTCGTCTTTTTTCCCAAACATTTCACTCTACCTCGCTTCCATTAATGTTTTTCCATGCAAACTTAAATTCAGCAGCCGTTTTCCCCCCAATTTTTACCTTTCCCGTCCCTTCACCTGCTTCTATCCCGACTTTCATGCTTTCCTCGTAATTCTCATCTGTTTTTCCAGCAGAATACCCGAGGAATTCGGCAAATAACGCCGAAGCATCGTTTCCGGCAATCACAAATTCGTATGGTTCATCGGGCTCCTCCCCTTTCCTTTTTATTTTTTTCACTTTCAGCCCCTCCATTCTTTTCCCGTTCCACATCCACAGGCACGTGTCCCCGTCATCAATGTAATGCCTTGAGAGCAGCATGGGCTTGCCGTCCAAATTGCTTTTGCCCAGCACCAAATACACTATTCCGCCATCGCGCTGCGCCAGCCTGTCCATCCTCGACAGCGGCTTATCCCCCCGCGCCACAAACTTGAACAAAGGCAAGGCGCCAGCTAGCTCTTTTGCAAGCTTCTTGATTTTAGCATCCGCATTCTTGCTTGTTGTAATCCACACGCAATAAGAAGGGAAAAGAAAGAATAAAAGCAGGCTTGGCTTCATTAGCCATATAGAACTTCATCTATCTCCGCTTCGGAACTTGGCGCCCCTCCTTTTACAATGCCTGCAAGTGCCATTATGCTATGTTTCTTGGTCTTTTTCTTCCTGAGCATTTGCACACCTCTGACCATACTGAATTTCCACTGTTAAAATTAAATTTCTAATTGTTGCAGCTTCTTTTTGCAATAGGCATGGCTTTTTCGGAAAGCTGCCCTCAAAGTCTTTTTTAAAGCAGCCAAAGGCATATCCTTATGGTAATCGAAGAGTTCGAGAAGCTTTTGCTCGAAAAGAAACGTATGCTAATCATTACCAAGCATGCAAGCAAGCGGGCAAAAGAGAGGCTCATGCTTGAGGCATCATTTTACGACGATATTTTGCATGGCGAGCCGGCTGCTTCATCCGAACTTGAAAGCGAAGGGAAAGGGGAGCGCAAATTCATGGTTTATTACCATCAAGCCGGCGTGTATTATCATGTTTATGTGATTGTCATCGATGGGACTTTGCGCCTGCTGACGGTTTACCGGGCGAATAGGGTTAGGCAGAAAGCTTTATCAAAAGAGGGAGTGAAATAAGGGTGGTAATCATGATGTTGGAATACGACGAAGAGGCCGACTGCATTTACTTCAAATTGGGCAAAGTGCATGCCTTCGAAACAGTCGAAGTCAACCAGAACGTTGTTGTGGACTTGGCAAAAAAGGGCGGCATAACCGGGGTGGAAATAATCGGCGCAAGCCGCTTTATTTCGCGCGTATTTGCCAAGAAAATCAGCGCCAGGACAATCAAATCCGCATTGAAAATGACTATTAAAACCAAGGAAGAGCTGGTGCTGAATTTCAACCTGAAGGGAAAAAGCGTAGCCTATGCAATCCCAAAGCAATATGTCAGCCCGATAGTCGCATCAGGAAGCTGAAAATAAAAGCAGGCCTAGTCCGTGCTCACGTCTTTTGCAATAGGCAACCGTGCCTTGTAGAGCACCCTCCAGCCGCAGTGCGGGCATCGGGTGAATTTCGTGTCAAGTGATTTTATTTCCTTCTTGGATTTTCCGCACCGGTACATGAGAATCACTTCCCCCTAAGGGCTTCAATCTGCCGCGCGGACACTTCGCCCGTGGGCGTGGAAAGCGAGTATGTCCCGCCTGCAAACTGCGCGCCGCATCCGCGGCATTCCCATATGGCGTTGCTTATGCGCTTCACGCTGCTTTTGCCGCAGCGCGGGCACGGGTATTTTTCCCGCCTTGAGCGGTCGGTGGCATCCGCCTTTTTGCGTATTTCCGCCCCGTACCTTACGTCCCGGTCTGCCATGGCATCACATCATTGTTCCAGCGAGCGCCTAAGCTGGCTGCCCTTCTGGAAAGACATATCCACTAACTCCATTATATCCTTTTGGGTGTAACCCGCCCACCCCGACTTTTGCGCAGCGCACATGTGCGTCGGCGTGGTGGCAATAGTCATCCTGCCATCCATTGCCTTTTGCTCATCAAGCGTCGGGTCCAGCAAATGCATTGCGTCTATTTTTGCAAACGTGCACGATACAACCGATGCGGCAAGGGGCAATTTGCCCGCGCTTTCAGTTCGGATTATCTTCGTACCTTCGAGCTTTGGCATGCGCGTGTCCATAAGCGCGGCCATGCCCGCAAGCATGGCAGCGTCGAACAAATTCCCGTCATGGTCGAGCACGTACAAGTCAAGGTAGAGCGCAAGCACCTTCCCCTCCTCGATGAAGAACGAGTTCAGGTCTATTGCGTTTGAGGAGCGTATGCCCCTGTCCACCACGCGCGCAAGCTCAATCGATTCAACAGAGGGCGGCCCGGGCTCGAACAAATGCGAGCCAAGGGGCGTGAATTCCGCGCCGGTGGCAAGCACCCCTTCTTTCTGCCTGTCCGGGAACGGGGTAGCAACATCGAATTTTATCCCGCACAGCACCTGCGTTTTCCCAAGCAGGCACAGCGCGCTTCCTTCGGCGTTGCCAAGCACTCCCTTCTCCACTTTGATGCTTCTCATGTCCATTTTGCCGCGCTCGTCCGCACGCCTGCCTTGTGCGAGCAATGCCCGGACGGAGTCGCGCTTCAGCTCTTTTTGTATTTCCATGTCAACACCTTGTTAGAATTTGCAATCCTTAAGCGGCACAAGCGGCGGGTGCGGCTTTTCATACACGCGTGCCAGCGCCTCTGCCTGCTTTTGGTGCACTATTCCGGCAGTTTTCTTCGCAAGCTCCAGTGCCTGCTCCACCTCGTCGCGAGTGAGCAGCCCGTCCGCCTGGTAAAGGAGCACGTCCCAATTCCTTGGGGCAAATGCAATCGGATTGTCCGATTCGCCCCAATTGTCCTCGTCCTTGAACAAATCGGCCGCAAGCTTCCCTTCCACTTTCCCAACCGCAACGGCGCAGGGCAAATCCTTCATCGGAATTCCCGCATCCGCAAGCGCCACCGCAGCCGCAGTCACGGCAGCACAGCGCGTGCCTCCATCGGACTGCAGCACTTCGATGTAGACGTCGATTTGCGTGCGCGGGTATGCCTCGGCGATTATGACATTCTCAAAAGTTTCGGTTATCACTTTCGAAATCTCCTTGCTCCGCCGCGAGGGCCCGCTCCTATTATGCTCCTCAAGCGAGCAGAACGGCGCCATGTTGTAGCGGCATTTTATCACTGCGCGGTAAGGCGAGCTGTCGTGCCGGGGTATGCATTCGCGCGGCCCGTAGACCCCGACCAGCACTTTATTCTTGCCCCAGCACACAAGCGCCGAGCCATCCGCGTCGTTTAGCACGCGCGCCTCTATTGTCAGCTCGCGTATCTCATCAAGCGCCCTTCCATCCAGCCTCTTCCCGTCTTCCCGAAGAAGCCTGGGCTTTGATCCTGGTCCTCCCATGTTTTCACCTTCCAAAACCGCAATCTATTGTGCGGGCGGCATCTGCCCTTGTGCGGGCGGTATCTGCCCCGCTGCAGCCGGCGCTTCCTCTTGCGCGTGCCCTTTCCTTTCCTTAAGGTAGGCAGCCACGCGGTCGGTAAGCCCGCTCGTGTGCGCCTCCCTCTCAATCATCCGTATCGCTTCCACGGCAAGGGAATGGTCCCCCTTGTGGCTCACGAATACAAATCCGTTCCTGCCAACCACGAGCTGGCAGCCGGTTGCATCCGCAATCATGGTTATCATGGAATTTTTCTTGCCAATCAGCCTTGGCACTTTCACCGGCGAGATTTCCTCAATCCTTCCGCCAAGGAGCTTGCGCGCATCCGCCAAATCCATGTTTTTCACTTCGTCAACCGAAATTATTTTCACGAGGAGCATGTCGCCAAGCGCGAATTTCTCGCGGCTGTCGCGCGCGGAAAGCGAGCCTGGGTATGCGCAGCCCATTTCCACGCTGTACCCTCCAAACCGGACGTCGCTCACATATCCCACAATAAAATCCTCCGCAAGCGGCTCGTACGGCCCCTCAAGCGGAATGAGCTTGCCTTCGTTTGACATCATCGACACCACGGTCGAATATGTTTTTTTCCCATCCGTGTAGGCGTACGCCATCCTTCCCGGCCTCTCGCCCACCACGTCCCCTGGCATGAAGATTTTACCCATAATTTCCACCTTTCATATCATCTTTGTCTGTGCCTGCCCTGCCGTTGCCTTGTTGAGCCGGTCGAAGAATTCCCCCATGAGGCCGGCAGGCATTTCGATTACCACGATGAGCGAGCCGTCCTTTGCCCACTCCTCTTTTTGTATGCCGTAATTTTTCAGCATGCCATAAGTTTTTTGCGCAAATTCCGGCCCAATCCGGCACGCCACCCTTTTCCTCTCGAATTTTATCGGGAGCGTGAGCCTAAGCGCGGACACCACCGCATCAACTTGCGCCGCCGCATCCTTGAAAGGGTCGATGTCGAGCCTCACCGCATCCATCGCCTGCGTGATGCGCACAAGCGGGAGGGGCGCCGCAGTCCTCGGGTCGGTTGCCTCGCGTGAAATCAATGCCGCAATCTGCTTCCGTTTGTCCTCCACCATCTTCCTTTTTTGGTCAGTCGTCAATGCAAGCTCGCCGCGCTTTAGTATGGCATCCGCAACTGCGTATATGTCCTCGGTGCCGAATGCCTTCCGAAGCGCCTCGCCCTTGTGCCGTTCGCTGTTTCTCGCATGCTTGAATACATCCTCAACCACGAGCACGTTGTTCAGTTCTTTTTTCCCGCCCTGCTTGTAGGCAAGCCCCAATTCGGGGTCCACGAAAATTTCAAACCTCTCGCCCCCTATTTCAATATGGGCTATCAAGGCCTTGTCGAGTGTCGTCATAGGCCCAATCCTTTTTGCCGGCCTACTTCAGGTATTTTTCCACTTCCTTCGGCTGCAGTATTTCGAATTCCTTTTTCTTCACGCTTGCAACCGCGATTTCGATGTTGTCCCCGCGCAATGTGACATCGCCTGTTTTTTTGAGCGCGCGAAGCGCAAGCGAAATGCCATCATCCACGCTCATGCTTTCCTTGTACTCTTTTTCGAAGAATTCCTCCACTTCCTTTTTCCCGCTCC
>ORJL010916170.1_pt1 | contig 12763 bp, 15 predicted proteins | sample 1779941 | NCBI WGS metagenome assembly ORJL01 (sample SAMEA104232317, study PRJEB22302) | groundwater metagenome | biome: forest; feature: aquifer; material: groundwater | place: USA | collected 2011-08-07 | depth 5.8 m
AAGAAATTCAGAATCACAAAAGTTATTAAGGTTAAGATGTATATCAGTCATTGGCAATCACCTCAGTTTTATATGGTTTAAACATACATTTAATTCTGAGGGTTGCCTTTTATAAATCACTCACATTTTATATTGTGCCGAATGCAAATTTTTTTCTCTCCGAAAAATGGATACTTCTTACAAATTTGCGGGCGATTCTCATAAATACCGCATGAAAAAATCCCCTTCTTGTCTTTCTTTAAGAAAACACACCATCCGTCTTTGTTCTTTTTTAATGATGGTTTTCCTCGATATTCGCCGAGCATTTCATAATCAACAAAAAAATCCTGAGAAAAACCTTGCTTCTTAATCCGCTTAATATCTTCATCTAACAAAAGCACAACTGTTACGATACAGCATCTGCCGCATTTTCTATTGCAGATAAAATTCTTAGGAGTTAGCATACAATTAATTTGTCAGCAGGATTATTTATTTCTTCTTATTGTTATTTATTATCTGATGCTGAATTCTTTTGGCTTCATTAAAAACACTGAGAAAAACTTCCTCGACAAAACTCTTTTCAAGACCGTTCTTCTCGGCAATCTCAAGGAGAGTTTTCATAATCTGCTGTTCTCTCTTTTCTTGAAAGATAGGTGTATTACTTTCTTTTTTCAATCGTGCAATCTCTGGCATCAAGGATAATCTCTCGGCTAAGGTAGTGATAATCACTGTGTCAAGTCTGTCAATATGCTTTCTAATGTCATCGAGTTTCTTGAGTTTGTCTTCCATAGAACTGAAATTTATGCTCTGCTATTTAAACGTTTTGATGCCTGTCCCTCTTAATAGTAATCGGCACAACTCCCTGCACAAACTCTGCTTTTGCTATCTCAAGAGGATCGTATCTCATCTTAGTCAAATCCTCGTCAGAAAGCTTCACAAGGATAGGCGCGCCTAAAGCAATCTGCAATGCCCTGCTTCCAATAATTCTTGCTTTTTCATACTTTGTCATTGTCATTTACATCACCTGATTAGTTTTTCACCAGACTAATTTTTAAGATAAGCCCTTAATTCTCTGGCTTTTTCTATTGCAATTGATACCATCTTGTCAATATCCTCGACGGTAATAGGATAATTTCCTCCTTTCTGCAAAGAGCAGAGAGAATCATCCTGCATTGTTGTTACTGTAAGCCGCGCATCATAGACTTTTTCCTCTTCGATATCTGGATCCACAAAAAAGAAATCGCCGACTTTAAAGACAGTTATTGTTACAGGCAAGTCAGTGAAATTTAATTTTACATCTGTCTTTGTCTTATAATCAACAACATCATTCTCGTATTTCGGAAATTTAGTCTCAATGATAGCAGCAACAGTTGCCAATGCAGATGCATCAAGGAGATTGCCTGCGTCATTTATTGTGCAGATATCAACAATAATATTCCAGACTTTTTTCCCAGGCTCAATGCAAAGCTCTTTTGTGTTGATTGACTTGCTTTCTCTGATTCCTCTGTCAACTAATCTTGCCAATTCAATTGACTGAATTCCTGGAGGTCCTGCTTCAAAATCAGGATTTGACAAAGGCAATAGTTCTGCGCCGATTATAATTCCGCCTTCATTTGGAGTGTCAGGATAAGGAGTTCCAACTTCCATCTTTACTCCGATTATAACTTCTGTGTCTCCTACCTTGACTTGCGCAGAGCCTTCTGCTGTTGGAATCATGCCAACCTTTAACTCAATCGGCTTCCGATAATCCAAAGGCGCTCTTCCGTCTAAGCGGTAGCCTTTTTCAAGCAGTTTAATTACATATTCTCTTAAGTCTTTATGCATCTTCGTTCACGTATTTCTCCTTTAATGCTGCTTTCTGCACTTCATAAATTTTCCTGCATGCAGCTTTTCCCATCTCAATTGCCTTTAGAAGTTCTTCCTTTGAAATCTTTCCGTCCAGCTGAAGCAAAGTTATTTTGTCGAGATTCGGTAGATATGCAATTGGTATGTCAGTTGCCGGCTCAATATGTTCTTCCTCTGAATCAATGTCAACAACAAGCATGTCGCCTACTTTTCCAACGGAAATAGCAGTTACAAGGTCTTTCATTATTAATCCTGCATCTGCCAAAGCCATTGATGCCGCGCAAATTCCTGCGCATCTTGAACCAGCGGCTGTCTGCGGAAGTTCAATGAAAACATCCACAACTGAATTTGGATACTCGCCTAATTCAAGCACAGGCAGGAGTGATTTTTCAGTTACAAGAGAAATTTCCTTTGAACGCCTGTTTCCTCCTGGTCGGACTCTTTCGCCGCTTCCTGAGAACGGCATCATGTTGTAATTGCATCTTAAAATTCCCTTAGCAGGATCCTGCAAAAATCTCGGATGCAGATTTCTCGGACCATAAACAGCTGCGTAAGCTGCGGTATCGCCTATCTTAAAATACGCTGAGCCGTCTGCTCTTTTGATGACGCCGACTTTTGCTTCTATTGGCCTTGTCTCATCAAATCTTCTATTGTCTTTTCTTTGTTTGTATTCCATTTTAAGCGTCTAATTTTACTCCGGTTTTTTCTTCCAAAAATTGTTTTATCGAATCAGTAAGCCCTGAAAGATGCGATCCCTTCTCAATTTTCTTGATTGTCTCAACAGCAAGCAGTTCCTTATCAGGTTCGCCTGAAATCCATACCAAGCCATTCTGCCCGACTGTGATTTTGCATCCTGTTGCTGTCTTAATCATGCTGACCATTGAACCCTGCTTGCCGATTATACGAGGAACCTTATGAGTATTTACTTCGATAATTCTTCCGCCTTGGAGTTTTTTCAGTCCGGGACCTTTTGCTGTAACATCCACAAGTTTCTGTGTTGTAACATTATAGATTTTCACAACAACATAATCTCCCAAATCAAAATACTCCGTCAAGTCAGCGCCTTTTGCAATAAAATCAGCCGATGCCTCTTTCATTGAAAGCATTGCTGTATATGCGCAGTTAATCTCGAGCCGCCATCCGTAAAGATTTACATCAACAACTTTTCCCATTATTGTGTCTCCTCTCTGAGGATTATACCTTCCAGAAAGCGCAATCAAAGCATTGCTCTCTGTATTTATCAATCCAAGCCGAGCTGCCCTGAGATTATCACCGTCTTTATAGACGTCGCCGGAAATGCTTCCGGATCCTTCTGCCAAAATTTCTCCCGGCACTACTATGCTTTTGTTCTCTATTGTAAATTTCATCATTTTATTTTTAACACCTTTGTTTCTAAATTACCATGGCAAATGCCGTTGATTTTGTTGTGGAAATCTTCTTCCAATCCAGCAGGCATTTCAATCACACATGCGTAACTTCCGTCAGTAAGCCACTCTTCCTTGAGTTTCTTGCCGAAATTTACAAGCACGCCAAATGCCTTATGGGCATATTCAGGAGGAATCTTCACAGCAATTTCCTTGACTTCAAAACTCAAAGGAATTATCGGCCTGAGTTTTTTAATCACTTCCTGAAGCTGCTTTTGAACATCCTGAAAATCGTCTATATGGACTTTCGCTTCTGCCATTGCATTTTCAATCCTTTGAGGAGGATGAGGCAGATGAGTTTTAGGATCAACTGCATTCACATGAATGTAATTTACTATTTGTCTTCGTTTCTGTTCTCGGAGTTTGTCTCGATATTCTGTTGTTATCGGAACATCTCCCTTCTCGATAATGATTTTAGCAATCTCCAGCGAATTGTTTGTGCCGAAAATCTGCTTCAGTGCATTCTCGGATGCTTCCATGCCTTTCTTTCCGTCGGAAAAAATCTTCTGGACTGCTAAACAATTTTTAATGTCAACAGGCTTTCCGTGTTTCAACTCAATTGCAAGGTCAGCATCCACAAGAATTTCAAAACTCTGTCCGTGTGTCTTGTATTTTGCAATTAACGCCTTATCAACAGTAACCATCTTATCACTTCATATTTTCATTTTTTCTTGGCTATATGCTTATCATCCAAAGCAGCTTCAATAATCTCCTTGCTGAATTTCTTGAAAACCTTTTCGTCAGTTCTTATGTAAGCGGCATCAATTCTCACGATATTGAAATTTTCGTTGAGGATTTTTTTGAGAGCATTTACTGCCAAACGCAAATTTTCTTCGATATTATTGGATGCCTTATACTCTTTGTGAAGTATATCCTCAATCTCTGGCTCGCCTTCTCCGATAACAGTTGCCCAGTATTCAAAGAATATTCCTGTTGGATCTGTCTCAAACAATTTTGGAGTTGAATCATCAATTCCTGCAACAAGGATAGAAACGCCAAAAGGTCTTAAGCCGCCTGACTGTGTGCATATCTGCTTTAAATCGCAAATATCCTTGACAACTGTTTTTATATCAATCGCGCTGTCATAAGTTAGTCTGTGTTGCTGTGCTTTTACCTGCGCTCTCTCGATGAGAACTCGTGCATCGGATAAAATTCCTGAGGCAGTTGCTGCGATATGGTCGTCTATCTGGAAAATTTTCTCTACTGATTCAGGCACAACAAGTGTGTCAACAATTCTTTTGTCAGTTACAAGAAGGATTCCGTCTGAGCATATCATTCCGATAGCAGTTGATCCCTGCCGAACTGTTTTCTTAGCATACTCTACTTGAAGTAATCTTCCGTCGGGACTGAACATTGTAATTGCCCTGTCATATCCCATTAATTGATGTGGCATTGGTTGCATTGTTTTTTACACCTCATTTATTTGATAAATATTTATTCTTTGCCTTCTTCAAAATCCCGCTTGTGCCTATTGACCTGACAATTGTTTCCTGCTTGTCAATATCTTTTATCAGCATGAAAACGGTTTTAAGACTCTCAACATGTTTGTTTGAAACTTTTACTATGCCTCTCTGGAGTTCATCATTCCATATATCACTTATCACTTTTATTCCTGCATTGCCATAGCCAAACTCGCCAAGAAATTGCAGCGCTGTATAATTTATTGCATCCATAATCTGCTGCTGTGAGCTAATCTTATTATCTGAGATCACCTCAAAAACAACATATCGTTTCTTTTCTCTTAAGCTCGGCAGTAAAGACTTAATTTTTGTCTTACGCATTATCAGTTGTGAGAATTAATTTCACGTCCTTTATTTTCTCACTTACGTATCAAGGAGATTCTGGTGTATATTTAAAGGTTTCTTTTTTCAAGTTTTGTTTGTTGCTTAATTATATTTTAGTTATTTTGGCAACAAAAAAACCATCTGTATTATTATCCTGCGGCCAGAGGCGAATGCACTTCTTGATATCAGAATTATATATTTGCCCTTCAAACTCCATAACAGGCATGGAAACCTTCAAAGGCAGCTCAACTTTCTCAAGTCTTGCATTTTTATATTTTCCAAGCAGAAAATCAATCACGCCCTCATTCTCCTCTGGCTCGCATGAGCAGGTAGAATAAACCAGCACACCATTTTCTTTCAGATTATTAAAAGCTGTCTGAATCAATTGTTTCTGGGTTGCTGCTAATCTTCTCACAACATCAGGATTCCATATCTGGATTGTCTTGAACGATTTTCTTATTGTTCCTGTTCCAGAACAAGGCGCATCAACAAGGATCCTATCAAATTGCATATCCCTGAAAAACCTTCCCTGCATCAGTGTAATAATATTATTAGTAATACCCATTCTCTGCATATTAATACCGAGAGCAGCCAATCTGTCTCCCTTATAATCATTCGATACAAGAATTCCTGTATTATTCATATATTGTGCAATCTGAGAAGATTTACTTCCTGGAGAAGCGCACATATCAAGGATAAACTCATGCTCATCTGGCTCAAGAACAATTGGGGGAATCATTGATGCGCTTTCCTGAATATAAAAATACCCGAGTGAATGCTCGAGAAGATTCCCAACATCCCTTCTGTCGGTATAAGAATGCTCAATCCAGAAACCCTCTTTGCACCATGGGATTTGCGTAAGCGTCCAGTTATCAGAAATCCTCTCTTTCAACTCCTCGATGGAAATCTTTAATGTATTAACCCTTATCGAACGCTTCTGATACTCAAGAGAAAATTTCCTGAAAAGCTCCCAGTCAGTTAATTGGGAATAGCGTTTAATGAATCTTTCTTTAAATATTACATTTTCATTTTCCATTTTTTCATTTCCAAACGATAGATTATTAGACAATCTTTAAATAGATTATTAAACTCACATTCAACAATCCTTATATATAACAATAATTCTTTATATATCTTAATGACAAAAATCCAAGAAGAAATTATTAAATCAATTTCCAAGGTTTTGGGAACAAAGGATATAGAACTTGAGATTCCGCCTAATCCGGAACTTGGAGATTTTGCTGTTCATTGCTACAAGCTCGCAGGGAAATTGAAGAAGAATGCAAAGGATATTGCCGATATTCTTATTAAGAGCAAAAAATCTGAGTTTGTTCAGGATATTAAGCAGATTGGTCCTTATGTGAATTTTTTTGTGAATAAGAAAAACCTCGTCAAGAGTATTCTCAAGCAGATTTTGATTCAGAGAGAGAAATTCGGTTCGTCAGAAATTGGAAAGAAAAAAAAGATTCTTATCGAGCATACAAGCATTAATCCGAATGCAAGCCCTCATGTTGGAAGAGCAAGGAACGCAATTATCGGCGATAGCATTACACGGATTCTGAGATTTAATGGATACACCGTCGAGGTTCATTATTTTGTGAATGATGTCGGGAAGCAGATTGCGATGCTTGTTCTTGGGTGCAGGAATAAGAAAGTTACTTTCGATAAACTGCTTGATATTTACGTCGAGATAAATGAGAAAGCCGAGAACAATCCTGAGTCAGAGAAAGAGGTTTTTGCTTTGTTGAGCAGGCTTGAGGCAGGAGATAAGGAAACTGTCAAGAGTTTTAAGAGTGTGGTTGATGTCTGCATTAAGGGGCAGGTTGATATTTTTTCTATGCTGGATATTAATTATGATGTGTTTGATTACGAATCAAAGTATTTATGGAGCAGGGAGACTGAGAAGATTATTGAGAGAATTAAGAAGACAGGAAAGCTTTTTACCGACGAGGAAAATCGAGAAGTTGTGAATCTTGAAGGGTTTAATCTTGGCATTGAAAGCCCTGTTCTGGTTTTGACTCGGGCAGACAAGACTTCGCTTTATCCTTTGAGGGACATTGCTTATACTATTGAGAAGATTTCTATGAATGCTGACAGGAATATCTTGATTCTCGGCGAGGATCAGAAGCTTTATTTCCAGCAGATTAAGGCAGTGCTGGATATTTTGGGGTTTGCTGCTCCAGAGGTTGTGCATTATTCTTTTGTTTTATTGCAGGATTCTGATGACGGAACTGCTGAGAAGATGTCAACAAGAGAAGGCAATGTTGTTCTGCTCGAGGATTTCTTGAGGGAAGCTGTTGAGAAAGCTGAGAGTGAAGTTATTAAGAGGGTTCATGTTGATGAGAAGGAAGCAAAGAAGATTGCTTTACTTATTGCTAACAGCGCGATTAAATATAGCATCCTGAAGGTTTCTCCTGAGAAGAATGTGATTTTTAATCTTCCGAGAGCGCTGAGTTTTGAAGGCGACACAGGACCTTATCTGCTTTATGCTCATGTTAGGATGTGTAGTATTCTTGAGAAGTTCGGCAAGGAGATTCCAGCGAAAGCAGATTTCGGGCTTCTTTCAAGCGCGCATGAGATTGAATTGATTAAGATTCTCGGTGATTTTCCTGCTGTTGTTGAAAAGGCAATGAATCAGTTGAGACCTCATTTGATTGCGAATTATCTCTATTCATTGTCGCAGAGGTTTAGCGAGTTTTATCATAACTGCCCTGTTCTCGGTGAGGAAGTTAATTTGTCAAATGCAAGGATTGTTCTTGTTTATTGCGCAAGGTATGTTCTTGCAAACGGTTTGAAGCTGATGGGGATTGAACAGGTAGATAGGATGTGATGGCAAGACTTTTATTCATGCTGGTGATTCTTCTTGATTTATGGGGCTGTAGTGTAGCTTGGATTATCACCCTACCTTGGGGATGCCAATATCAGAGCCAGAATGGTAGCAACCCGTGTTCAAAGTTTCCTTTTTGCTAAGAGGAAATGAAAGTCACGGCAGCCCCAGTTTTTACTTGAGAACTAAACTAATAACTAACCTTGTCCTCTTTATTCTGCCATTCTTTAAATGCCTTGATGCATAAATTTCTGTCAAGCAGTTTTTTCCTTACCTGAATTTTTTTGGAAGTGCCTTTGATTGCGTCATAGATGAATTTATCGTCGAAGCCGATGTTTGCGGCGTCTTTTCTTGTGCATGAATAGATGAGCTTTTTTATTTTTGCCCAGTGGATTGCTCCTAAACACATTGGGCATGGCTCGCATGTCGAGTAAATCTCACAGTCTGACAAATCAAACCTTCTGAGTTTTCTTGATGCAATCCTTATCGCAAGAATCTCTGCATGTGCAGTAGGATCATTTGACTTGATGACTTGGTTGTGTGATTTTGCTATGAGCTTATTTTTTATTGTGATTACTGCTCCGAAAGGTCCGCCATGATTTTTTCTCATTCCTGAGAAGGCTTCGTCGAGGGCGATTTGCATGTACTTATTCATTTTATCCAACACACTTCTCAGCATGATAAGAACTCCTGACAAGAGGGCCTGAATGCACATACCTGAATCCCATCTCCAAACCGAGAGTTTTCAATTCTAAAAATTCCGATGGTGTATAATATTTCATAACAGGATGATGCCTTTTTGACGGCTGCAAATATTGTCCCATTGTAAATATGTCACAGCCAACAGAACGCAAATCTTTCATTGTCTGCAAAATCTCGTCGTAAGTTTCTCCTAATCCAAGAATCAGAGATGATTTTGTTATTTGGTGAGGAGAGATTTCTTTGATATGCTTCAATAAATTCAATGCCCATTTATAGCTTCCCTGCCTTCTTACAACAGGATAAAGCCGCTCGACAGTTTCTATGTTGTGCGCGAATACATCCGGCTTTGCATCTGCTACGATTTTTACATTGTCAAAATTTCCGTGAAAGTCTGATGTGAGAACCTCAACTTTGCAGTTTGGATTTAATTTTCTTGTCTCATTAATTGTCTCGACAAAAATACCTGCGCCGCCGTCCTGCAAATCATCTCTTGTAACGCATGTAATAACAACATACTTTAATCCCATGTGCTTAATTGTCTCAGCAACTCTGAGTGGCTCTTCATTATCAACAATGCCGTCGGGCTTTCCAGATTTTACATGACAGTATCTACAGTGCCTTGTGCAATATTCTCCGAGAATAAGAAAAGTTGCTGTTCCTGCTCCCCAGCATTCTCCAATATTTGGACATCGGGCTTCTTCGCAGATAGTATGCAATTTTGCTGTCTTGACAAGCTCCCTGACTTTGAGATAGCTTTCTCCAGAAGGGAGTTTTACTTTCAACCAATCAGGATGCCTTCTTTCTTTTGACAGAGTTTGCTGAGGATTGTTCAATACAGTCAAAGACATAATTTACCGAGAAGAAAGCATGTTATAAAAATGTTTGCGTTTTATCACATGCTGTTTTATCTGAGAATTTTTTTAGATAGAATTTTTCCCTTCTTATCAAATTTATAGATAATAGGAACTCCAGTCGGTATCTCAAGATTTACAACTTCTTCAGGAGTTAATTTGTCGAGGTTCATTACTATCGAACGCAGACTATTCCCATGCGCTGCTATCAAAACATTTTTTCCTGCATTGATGTCCTTGAGAATGTGTTTTTTGAAATATGGTATTGTCCTTTGTGCTGTGTCTTTGAGGCATTCTCCTTCAGGCGGTCTTATGTCATAGCTTCTTCTCCAGACATGGACTTGCTCTTCACCGTATTTTTTTCTCATGTCGTCTTTATTCATGCCCTGCAATTTGCCATAGTGTCTTTCGTTCAACTGCCATGCAATTTTTACAGGTAATTCATTCCCCTCGACAGAAGAATATTTTGCCCATGACTTTAATTTTCCTTCATCATGCTGAAAAATCGGAACTTTTTTTGACTTTAATTCCGAGCAAACCAAAAGCAAAGTTTCCTGCGCCCTAATCAGCGTCGAAGTATATGCTGCATCAAAATCCATTCGATAAATTTTTTTTCCTGCATTAATTGCTTCTTTTCTTCCTTCTTCGCACAATGGAATATCTACCCAGCCCGTAAATTTATTATCGAGATTCCACTCGGATTTTCCATGGCGGATTAAGACGAGATTTGGCATATTTTCACCAAATTATGATATCTAAACTATTGTCATTAGTAAGAAACCAAAATAATCCGTGTGTATCTGTTGTGAATATCATAGTCTCTCTTGTCTGAATAGTGATTTTTTAGAAGATGTGTTCAGCATTATTTTGATGAGAGAAATTTCATTTTCTATATTTTCAAGTTTTTTAAGTAATTGGGTTTGGTTGTCCATAATGAGAATATTATACTTCAAACTATAAATATTTTCGTTTTTTATTATTTAATCAAATAAAATATGCCCGTTAACATTGCTTCAAGTGATGATGTTTCTCTGTCAAGATTAGTTGAATTTGCTGCATACAATACTGATGATGCAAATAACGGATTATTAGAGATAATTGTTGCAGGTATTTTTTATGCTAAAAAGCCTGCGGATATTTCTGTTTTAATCGAGGGAAATCCTGAAAATTTAAGAGACCGCTCAGAAATTTGGACTCCGAACAGCGAGTTTATGCTTCCTGCTCTGACAAATCTTTCAGATGAGAATAGGTTGTTGAATCATCGAATTGAATTTCCTTATAAAATTGAAACACTCAATGGTAATAAGGTAAATGCAGAATTAGGCAATGGTGGTTATACTGAAATACCAGTAGAAAGATTAGGACAATTATCAGTTGAGCATCGTCCAATTGATTCAACCCCTGATTATACAATCGCAAAATTTGGATTAGAGGGAAGAGGACTTAGCTTGGTTACATTTGGATATAGAACAAGAGAAGGAGTTTCTGATCTTGGGCATGATAATGATGAAAGTTTGATTACATTAAGAGGATTTGATGGTGTTGTTAAGGAAGTAAGTGAGAAACTAAAAAAGAGCAATCCAGAAGGATTCAAGCCATGGGATAATCATCGCAGATATTTTCAGCAATACTCTTTATCAAGGAATTTTTCTTCTGGAAGAGATATCAGGCATATTCTAATTCTGGCAACATTAAGGGGTTCAACCATATATACCGGGATGGTTTATTTCAAACCTTTAGATGCCAATTATCATGGAGCTACTAATGAAACGATTGTAACAACAAACGATAATTGGGGAAAAATTGTTTATCTTCAATTAAATGAGAGAGATCCTTTGCAGTTACAGATAGCAAAGCCAGGATGTTTTGGAAGAGAGATTCCTGAAGGGGATAAATATGCATTGAAGCCGTAAATTGTTTTATCTTCTTAAACTTTCTTCTATCCTCAACAACTGATTATACTTTGCTGTTCTTTCTCCTCGAGCAGGAGCGCCGAATTTTACCTGTGCGGCTCCAATACCAACTGCAAGGTCAGCGATGAAAGAATCTTCTGATTCGCCAGAGCGATGGCTTACAACAACATTCCAATTATTTTTCATAGCAAGTTTTGCTGCCTGAATTGATTCTGTAACTGTGCCTATTTGATTTACTTTCAAAAGAAGAGCATTGCATGATTTGTTTTTGATTGCGAGTTTTATTCTTTCAGTGTTTGTTACGAGCAAATCATCTCCCACTAATTGGACTTTTTTGCCGAGCTTTTCATTCAATAATTTCCAGCCTTCCCAGTCGTCTTCTGAAAAACCGTCTTCGATTGTTGTTAAAGGATATTTTTCTGCTAATCCATTGTAAAAGCTGACTAATTCCTTACCGGTATATTCCTTATGAATAATTGTGTATTTTTTTGTATCTTGATTGTAAAATTCTGATGATGCACTGTCAATCCCCAGTTTTATTTTTCCTTTGTATCCTGCGTTTTCAATTGCTTCCATTAACAAATCAAGCCTATCCTCAATATGCTTTAATGGAGGAGCAAATCCCCCTTCGTCTCCTAAAAGCAGATATGCAACATCAAATCTTTTTTTGATTATGTGTTTTAATGCATCATAGGTTTCAACACCTGCTCTCAATCTTTCTGAAAATTTTTTGAATCCCATCGGAAGAATCATGTGCTCTTGAATGTCATTTTTTACTCCAATATGCTTTCCTGAGTTTATTACATTTAACTGCGGAACAGGCATTGATGGTTTTGTTCCTGCAATCTCTGAGATATATTTGTAGAGAGGAATTTTCTTTGATATTGCTCCTGCTTTGCATACTGCAATTGAAACTGCAAGGATTGCATTCGCCCCGAGCTTTGTTTTGTTTGCGGTTCCATCAAGTGAAATCATCAAATTATCAAGTTCTTTTTGTTTTGTGCAATTTTTTCCGACGAGCTTTTTCGAGATTATCTTATTTATATTATCAACTGCTTTCAGAACTCCTTTTCCATTGTATCTTTTATCACCATCTCTTAATTCATGTGCTTCATGGATTCCTGTTGATGCGCCGCTTGGAACGATTGCAGTTGTCGAGAAAGAGTCTGTAAATAATTCTGCTTCTATTGTCGGATTTCCCCGAGAATCGAGAACTTCTCTTGCGATAATTTTTTTGATTCTGCTGGACTCCATGAATGGTTTCTTTGCAAGGAGTTATTTAAATATTTAGGTTTCTAGTATTAGTTCACTGAAATAAAGCTATTTTCTGAATTATATTCTTGAGAATCTAAATTTATTTATATTAGTTAGCTACTTTGTAGCTAATATGCACAAGGAAGTAAAACTGGAACTCACTGGATTTGAAATGCTGGAGAAA
>ORJL010426611.1_pt1 | contig 12757 bp, 17 predicted proteins | sample 1779941 | NCBI WGS metagenome assembly ORJL01 (sample SAMEA104232317, study PRJEB22302) | groundwater metagenome | biome: forest; feature: aquifer; material: groundwater | place: USA | collected 2011-08-07 | depth 5.8 m
GACTTCTGCCACTTCTGAACTGATTTATTATCCATTTTCTTTTTTTTCGTTTAGTTTTGCCATTTATATCATCAAAAAACAAAGAAATCTTGTCAAATTATTAAAAGTGTCAACTAATTATGAAATTGAACATGGCACAGTTTGAAGCAAAAGGAAGATATGTTGATATGAGTTCTGTCAGTCAGACTCCTTTGGATGAACCTCTGCCTGCATATATCTTGGATTATCCTATATTACCGAATAATATTGAACCAAGCTTTAGAGAATTTCTAATTAATCCAATTTCTGAGACTAATCCTTCATTGTGTAATCCTCGATTAAACATACTTGAAAAATATCTGCGTAACCATAACACATTAAAAGAATACATTCGCAAACCTATCGATTATCGAGAAATATTAAATCTAAGATTAGAGCAGGAATTAAATACTCCAAAAATTCCCTTTGATTTATGAACTCATTTTTACCAATTTCGCTATCAGAAGGAAAATCATATTACAAAAATTTCTCGCAGTTCGACATAATCTTTATTACAGGAGACCCTTATTACGACCATCCACTCTCTGGAATTGCGATTCTCAGTAGGCTTCTCGACAAAAAAGGATATAAAATCGGAATAATTCCACAGCCGCAGACAGACAAAGAATTTCTCTCATGTGGAAATCCAAAATATTTCTTCTGCATAACATCAGGGCTTTTAGATTCAATGCTTGCAAATTATACTCCGATGCTCAAAAAAAGGGAGAATGTTCTTGTTCCAGAAAGGGCATTAATGGTTTATACGCAAAAAATCAAGAGCCATTTCAAAGGAGCCATAACTGTTCTTGGAGGTGTAGAGGCAACACTCAGGAGATTTACGCATTTTGATTACAAGGAGAATAAACTCCGTCGAGGAATTTTGAATGATACAAAGGCAGACTTGCTTTTATTTGGGAATGCTGAAAGGGCTGTCCTCAATCTTGCTGAACAATTCAAAAAAATTCCTGATGGATGGAAAAGTTTTGATGAGATTAAAGATATGCTAAATTTAGAAACCTTAGACGGAGCAGCTTTCAGAATAAAGAAGGAGAAAATTCACAAGGACATCAGAAAGCTTCCAAGCTATGAAGAATGCATCAAAGACAAATTAAACTTAAATTTATTGACGAAAATTCATTACCTTCTTCCTGACAGCGCATTTGTCGAGCAGTGCGGCTTGGGGTTTATCCAGCATAACAGGCAGGAGCATACTCTCACTGAAAAGGAGATGGATTTTATTTACGAACTGGCTTTCTCGAGGAAAATTCATCCAAAATCAAAGCAGTTGGAGTTTAATGAGGCAATGGTTGGAAAACTTGAATCATCTGTTGTCATCGGCAAAGGATGCTGGGGAAGCTGTTCATTCTGCGTGATTCCTCTTGTCCAAGGAAAGGAAGTTGCAAGAAGGAGCATTAAAAGTATTGTGAATGAGATTGAAAATCTTTATGCAGGAGGCACGAGAAAAATTAATGACTTGACTTTGCCGACATTGAATATGTATGGCTCAAGATGCTCGCTTTACAATGTTCCTGAGAAAATTTTATCTCCAATTCTCGAGGAGGAAATTACAGTTTACAACAAAACAGAATACTGCAACCAGAATTGTGTTGGATGCAAGTATCGTGTTCTCGATGACAATCTTTATCCTCTGCTTGTAGAAATAGAAAAACTAAATCAGAAATATTCAGGAACTTCTCTTGAATTGAGAAGCGCGATAAGGCATGATATAATTCTCGACCAGAAAAAACTCTTCAGGAAAATAATGCAATTCGTTACGCGATTAAAAATTGCGCCTGAACACATCTCAAATACCGTCTTAAAACACATGAACAAAGCAACAGGAAAAGAATTTGATGAATTCCTCAAAGAATACAAGAAAGTAAATCATGAGCAGGGAACAAGGAAAAATTTAGTTCCTTATATTGTTGTCGGACATCCTGGATGTTCAATGAAAGAGATGGGAGATCTGAAAAGATACTGCGAGAAGAATGATCTATTCGTTAATTTGACGCAGGTTTTTACACCGACTCCTGGGACGCTTTCGACAGCAATGTATTATTCAGGAGAGAACCCGATGACCAAGGAAAAGGTTTATGTCCCGAGGACTTTCCGAGAGAAAAAAGACCAGAAGAATGTGCTTTTAGGAGAGAGTAATAATGAGTTTCAGGAGTAGATTTTATAGTAGCTATTTAATTTCTATTATATCCTATAATTGAGATGATTACCATGTCTTTCAATATCTTTTTAAAATAAATTTGATTTCTCTGATAATTATGGATGAGGAATTAGTCGTAAAAAAACATATTACGAAATCAATAGATGACCTCTGCCTGAAAGAAGGTTGGGAGCTTTCCAGATTATCAGAAGAGATGGGATTTCCGCTAAGTTATCACAGGGGGCATGGCAAAGGTAAATTTAACTTTAAATTTCCTCCACAAGTTCATTTCATTAGCTTAACCAAGGAACCGGAACATTGCATTACTGCAAATGACGGATTTAATTTTTATATTGGTCTGGCAAGAACAGAATATGATCCGTCCTCCGGAAGCGTGGAACAGCATCATAGACATATTTTAGGTAACAGCATTGATGCGGATATGACAGCATTCGGGGCTTTTATCTATTATAAGACCTTTAAAGCAATTGTCGTTAGGTGTATACAAGCAGCAGCAGTGAAATATGATGATAGGGAGACAGTAAAAACTGAGTTATTAAATGAAGTAGTAAGTGGTCCGCATATATATTTTAAAAAAAGAACAAATCAGCTGGCGAATTTAGATAAATATGGAGTTCCTTGGGATTATAGCGATAGATTGCTTCTTTTTGGTGCCGCTGCCGTGTGGTTTGCAAAGCAATTAGGCGTGGAAAAGGTTATTTTCGACAAATCCTGCCACCATGAAATTTACAGGAGAACATATGACTTTGCAAATAGAAATGTTTCCTCAAACCCAGGTTTAGGTCAAGTAAGCGTTGAACTGATACCCGAGCCTTTCTTTGATTGGAAAATGCAACTATTTAAGAATTACTTAGATAGCCCAAATTAACTTTGTGAAACTTGATGATATGTTAGGATAATCTCAGATTATCTTCTTTCCGGTTTCCTTCTCGGTGATATGAATTACATTAACCGGACAAGCATCAGCAGCTTCCTTGTTTTGATTGTAATCTTTGTCTTCGATTTCGAGCTCTTCCCAGCCGTCTTCACGCTTTACTGTTCCTTTGTCTTTTTTTATGTCAGATTTCCCATCTGATGCTTCGTCCATTGTCCAGAATTCGGGAGAAACGGCTGCGCATGCCGAGCAACCGATGCAGTTAGCTCTGTCATGTTCAAGTTTGAATTTTGGCATATTTATCTCAAAGATGAAGAAACCTACCCAATATTTAAACTTTGTTCTATGTATACAGTGTTGATGACTAAAAATTTAATTATTTATAAGATATTTACACACAGCTGCATGAACTGCCGAAGGAGTTTGTCTTATGTCAAAAAGATTTATTCTCGATATAAGCGATTTGGATTAAGGATAGTTTTGATTCATCCTTATGAATGGGAGTTTGAGAGAAATGTTTCTGCTGTGAAGAAAGCATTGGAAAAATTGAAGATTGATTTTCCAGTAATATTTGACAAGGACAGAAAAATAATCAAGAGCTTAGGAATCAATTGGTGGCCAACGACAATTTTAGTGAAGGATAGCAAGATTATTTTTTCTTATATTGGAGAAGGCGGATATAAAATTCTCGAGGATAAAATAACACAGATTCTTGGAATAAAGGCAAAAAGAGTTTTTTTGAGAGAGCCAGAGTATTCCAAAATTCCTTGTGTTTACGCAGGGAAGAAGAAAGGCGGAAAGGTTTTTTCTCTCGATAATGGTCAGAAGAAAAAATTCGGCGCAATTTATGCAGGCGATTCATGGAGACAGAAAAAGGAGTTTATCGATGGTAAAAAAGGCGTTTTGAACAGGATTTGTTTAGTTTCTAAAGGCAGGACTGCTTATATGACTGCTGGATTTGACAAGAGAAATTCAGGAAATAGATTAGCCGAAGTTGATGTTAAGTCTGAAGGAAATACTAAGGGGATTAAGATTGGCGAGAATGGATTGTATGTTCTGCGAAAATTTAAAGACGAGAAAAAAAGAATCATAGAGATAAAAACAAAAGATAAATTAAGGGTTTATGAATTTGGGTTTGAGTGAACTAAAATGCTCCAAACAAAAAACCTATACTTCAAGTATGAGGACAAATTTATCCTCGATAATATTAATCTGGATATTGAGGAAGGCAAGGTTTGTGCAATCATCGGAGCAAACGGCTCAGGAAAAACAACCCTCGTAAAGCATTTTAATGCATTGCTTCTGCCGTCGAGTGGAGATGTTTTTGTTGACGGCATTAATACAAGGAAAAGTCCTTTTAATGTCAGGAAGAGAGTTGGCTTTGTTTTCCAGAATGCTGAAGATCAATTAGTGCAGTCAATTGTCGAGGAGGATGTTGCTTTCGGACTTGAAAATCTTAATGTTGAGAAAAATCAGATGATTAAGATAGTTTCAGAAACACTAAATAATCTTGGAATTGAGCATCTTGCAAAGAGAAATGTAAATTTTCTTTCAGCAGGGCAGAAGCAGTTAGTTGCTCTCGCAGGAGTTCTTGCAATGAATCCAACATACATAATTCTCGACGAGCCGACAACACTGCTGGACGCAAAGAATAAGAAGAACATTTTTTCTATCCTTGAAAACCTCAACAAAAAGCATGGAAAGAGCATTATTATTGTTAGCAATCTTCTCGATGATTTGAGGATTGCTGACAATGTTATTGTCCTGAAAGATGGAAAGATTATCTTCTCAGGCAGAAAAGCAGGTTTGCCGGGAAATATCTTGAAGGAGGCTGGTCTTGATGAATAGCTTTGGGCAATTTTCAGAGAGAGAAAGTATTGTTCATAGGATTGATGCACGGCTCAAAATAATTTTTCTCTTGATATTCAGCAGTATTCTGGTTGCGCTAAATAATAGCGTCAATCTTATTTTTGCCTCGATTGGAATTGTTTTTCTTTTGCTGATTTCAAGAATTTCTTTCAGGCAGATTTTGAAAGGAGCCAAGACAATAATCTCGGTTTATGCGTTTATTATTCTAATGTATGTTATTTTCTCAAGAGAAAGTATTTTCATGGGGCTAATCTCGATGTGGAAATTTGCGCTTATGCTGTTTGCAGGGCTTGTGCTGACATCTACAACTACATTAAGCCATCTTGTTGCAGGTATTGAATGGCTTGTTTCTCCTCTGAGATTTCTCAAGATTAATCCAAGGAATATTGCATTGATGCTATCTCTTACAATAAGGTTTATTCCCCAGTTCTTTTTTTACGGAAGAAAAGTCCATGATGCGCATTTGTCGAGGCTTTCAGATCTGAAAAAACCAAAGCAGATAGGGCTTTTTTTTGTGAAAATGATGAACAGGATGATTATTTCTGCCTCGACAGTTAGTGATTCGCTCGAAGCAAGAGGATATGACATTAATTTACAGACAAAAAATACAAAATAGTCTTTGTGTGATTTACTGTTTTCTGTGGCACAACTTATTTAAATACTTTTTGATTCTGAATTTTTTATGGCTCAAAAGCAGAATACAAAGCATTCAAAGTATTTTGAAGGTGTTCTCCAGCTGAGAAATCCAACGCAGGAAGTACAGGATTTTGTCAATTCTCAGTTTCCCTCTGACGGAAGTGTTTTTGTTTCCAAGGTTATCAAGCTGAAGGAAGGTTTTGACATGTCTGTTTCTTCGAGAAGGTTTCTTGTCAAGCTCGGAAGGGATTTGCAAGCAAGGTTTGGCGGAGAAATGAAAGCCTCTCCAGAGCATTATTCACAGGACAGGCAGTCAAGCAAGGTTCTTTACAGAGTGAATGTTTTGTATCGGTATAGAGGCATTAAGCGAGGAGATATTATTACTCATCGTGATGAAAATCTGAGGGTTGACCATATCGGGAAGGATTTGCATTGCGTTAATCCACTTACAGGAAAGAAATACAGGATAAAGTATAGCGAACTGCCGAGATAGTATATTTGGACAATTACAAATTAAATGTGTTTAATAATTTCTTCAACAGAATTTATCGGCTTTGAGCACGTGCCTTTTGTGCAGATAAAAAATCTGGTTTCGGCGAGTTGCTTTGATTCTTCTTCCAAATAGGAGATTATAATCCTTGAATTTTTAATCGAAAAAATCTCTTTTAAGAATGATTCCTGAAAATTTTCTCCTTTCTGGATTTTTATTACGATCGGCTGATTGTAGTAGAGGTTTAATGCGCGCAAATAAGCTGCATAGTAAAGCGGCTCTATCGGGCTTTGAATATTCATCAGTGTTTTTTCTGCTTTTTCCATGTATGAGATGTTCTCAGTCAGTGCAGAAAGTTTGATGAGGTTTATTGCAGAGATAGAATTTCCAGACGGGGTTGATGTGTCTATAAACGGCTTGTCTTTTTTTATTAGATGAGAATTTTTTTCTGCGTAAAAGAATCCGCCATGCAATTTATCCTCAAATTTTTTTATTGCAGAATCCATAAGCGATAATGCTGTATCGAGATATTTTTTTTCTGAGGCAATTTCAAAAGCGCTGATTAACGCTGATATAAGAAACTGGTAATCGTCGAGAAATCCATCTATCTGTGCTTCTGATTCTGAGTGCATGTGGTATAGGGTTTCATTTTTAATAAGATTCTGCAGAATAAATTCAAGAGCTTTGAGAGCAGTTTCCTTGCATTCTTTTTGGTGGAGAATTTTGTATGCAGTGAAAAATGAATTTATCATCAAAGCATTCCAGTTTGTGTAGAGTGTCTTGTCGAGAAATGGCTTTTCACGCTTTTGCCTTTCTATGAGGAGTTTTTGCTTTGCTGATTCTATCTCTGAGAAAACCTCCTTTTCAGGCATCCTGAGATATTCTGCTATTTCTTTAGGTGTACTTTTTACATATAGTACATTTCCTATTTCGCCTGTCTCAGAAATGCCATAGTGCAGCGAAATGATTTTTGCTTCTTTTTCATCGAGGATTTTCTTTATTTCCTGCTTTGTCCATGTGTAATGCTCTCCTTCTTCATGATTGGTGTCTGCATCCTGCGAGCTGTAAAAGAATCCGTTTTCATCTAGCATTTCCCTGCTTATGTATTGAAGAATTTCTTCTGCAATTTTTTTGAAGAGAGAATTTTTTGTAAGCTTGTATGCGTGAAGATAAACCTCTAAGAGCATGGCATTGTCTTCAAGCATTTTTTCAAAGTGCGGAACTTTCCATTCCTCGTCTGTGGAATAGCGGTGAAATCCTCCTGCGAGCTGGTCATAAAATCCTCCCTGAGACATTCTTGTTAGTGTAAGCGTTATTGCATCAATGATATCTTTATCATTAGTTTCTGCATACATATCGAGGAGAAAAAGCAGCGCTCCTGAGTTTGGAAATTTTGGACTTGTTCCAAAGCCGCCATTCACAATATCAATATTGTTGAGAAGCTGAAGCACTGAATGATTTATGATTTCTCTCTCAGGAATTTTTCTATGCGATGCTTGTTCGCTGAGCGCAGTTAGGATTTTTTTTGTTATTGAGTTTACATCCTGCCTGCTTGAGTGATAATATCTGCTTATGCTCTCGAGAACTGTTTTGAATGAAGGCATGCCATATCTTTCAACTGGAGGAAAATATGTGCCTGCATAAAATGGAATTTCTTCAGGAGTAAGAAAAACAGTCAATGGCCAGCCACCTGTTCCTGAGAGAATCTGCGCTGCTTCCTGATAAATTTTGTCCAAGTCAGGTCTTTCATCCCTGTCAACTTTTATTGCGATAAAATTCTTGTTTATTATCTCTGCGGTTTTTTTATCTTCGTAACTTTCCCTGTCAATTACATGGCACCAATGACACCATGATGCGCCTATATCGAGGAGAATTGGCTTGTTCTGCTTTTTTGCTTCTTGAAATGCTTCATCGCACCAAGGATGCCAGTTTACAGGCTGATGTGCAGCTTCTTTAAGATATGGTGATTTTTCTTTTGAGAGATTGTTCATTTTTGTTTGGTTATCATATTGAGCATATAGAAATGTTTTTAACTTCTATAAATGTATTGCTTTACATGAATCTAATCAACAACAACAAATGCTTTGTCTGCGGCAAGGATAATCCTTTTGGTCTGCGGCTTGATTTCATGCTGGATGGAAAGAAGCTAAAATCAGAGGTAATTCTCGACGATAAATTTCAGGGCTTTCAAGGAATCATTCACGGAGGAATTATTGCTGCCCTGCTTGATGAGATGATGGGGAATCTTGCTTTCAAACTTGGAATTAATGCTGTTACAGCAAACATCAATATCAACCTAAGAAAGCCTGCTCAGCCAAACGAAAAATATTTTCTTCTCGGTGAAATTGTTTCTGAAGAAGGGAAGAAAGTTCATGCAAAGTCCGAGCTGAAAGACAGTGAAGGCAATATTGTTGCTGATGCTAGCGGCTTGCTGATTAGGATTAAGTAAAGTTATAGGAAGATATTTAAACATTAGAATATTCTAATATTTGTATGAAAGAGTTGTATAAAATCCATGCTGAAATGTGCAAGGTATTTTCAAATCCAACCAGATTGGAAATTTTGAATCTGTTAAGAGATGCAGAATTATCAGTATCTGGGTTAATAAAAAAAACAAAGTTAAGCCAGGCCAATATTTCCCAGCACCTATCAATCATGAAGTCTAAAGGTATTGTTACATCAAACAGAATAGGAAAAAATATCCATTACAAATTAACAAACCCAAAAATTAGCATAGCATTTGATATTATAAAAGAAGTATTGGCTGAAAAATTAAAGAAAAATGGAAAGCTTGTTAGGAACTTGTGAGGTAATAGAATGAAAAAAACAAAAATAACAATGGCAATATTTGGAATACTGTTAGTATTAGTCACAGGCTTGGTTTCAGCTCATGAACATAATTTGGACGAGGCTAAACAACTTATAGATTCAAAAATTAGCTGTGATAAACTCACCGATGAACAGATGGAAGCAATTGGAGAATATTATATGGAACAAATGCATCCGGGCGAATCGCATGAATTAATGGATAAAATGATGGGAGGCGAGGGTTCTGAAAATTTAAAGCAGGTGCATATTCAGATGGCTAAACGGCTTTATTGTAACGAAGATGTTGGCGGAATGATGGGTGGAGGAATGATGAATATGATGGTGGGAAATAATATTGGATATGGAATGATGGGAGGAGGAATGATGGGTGGTTCAACATGGGGCGGTTCATGGTGGTTATGGAGTATTGTAGGAATGTTATTTTGGATTGCCCTACTCGCAGCTTTGATACTGTTGATAATTTGGCTTTACAAAAAGATTACAGGAAAAGCAACAGGGAATGGTTCGGCTCTCGAAATCTTGAAAAATAGATTTGCTAAAGGAGAGATAACAAAGAAACAATTTGAAGATATGAAAAAGGAGATAGGCGCTTAATATGGATTTAATTTACGACAAACCACTATATGGAGTTTCTCACGAAGAATTGAAACAGCTCGTTGGCCAGAAGTATGGTAAGGTTGCTACCTGTCCTCTTGATAAGCATGGTTTTCCTACGGGTAAGTCATTTGCTTTAGCTGTTGGCTACCCTAAAGAGGAAATTGATAGATTGCCTGATTCTTTAATAGAATCTTTCGCAGGAGTAAACTATTCACCCTCTTTTCAAGAGATGAACTCTGGCGATGTAGTGCTTGACATTGGTTGCGGTGCAGGGCTTGACTTGTATTTTGCTTCTAAAAAAGTGGGAGAGAAGGGCAAAGTTTACGGTGTAGACATCTCAGAAGAAATGGTTAAGAAAGCAAGGAGCAATATGCAACAACTTAATCTGAACAATGTTGGAGTCAAATTAGCCCATTCTGATAACATCCCATTAGAAGATGAATCTATTGATGTTGTTACGAGCAACGGCATTTACAATCTTTCGCCTGATAAAAAAGCTGTCCTCAAAGAAGCATATAGAGTTTTAAAGACAAATGGGATAATTTGCTTTTCTGAAATTGTGTTGAAACAAGAATTAGAACAAGAAATTAGAAAGAGTGTAAAGGATTGGTTCAGGTGCATAGGTGGGGCGTTAGCTAAAGATAAATTTATAGCTTTGATGGAAGATGTTGGATTTAAGGATATTGAAGTGCTTTCTGCATATAGGAATGATAGGTGTGGACATGAATACGCTGTAGTGGCAAGCATAAGAGCCTATAAGGGGTAGGAGAATTAAAAAAGGTTGGAGACTGATGAAACCAGAAGATTTTGCATATATTGTTGAAACAGATAAAAGCTTTGATGATGCTGTTGTTTCTGTTCTTAAGGCAGTTGAACAAAAAGGCTGGAGTATATTCCAGATTTATGACATAAAAGAGAGATTAGCAGCCAAAGGATTTGAACACAAACCTTTGAAGATTATTGAGATTTGCTCAGGAAAACACGCAAACAATTTTCTAAACAAAAACAGGCTAATCTCTTTGTGCATGCCATGCAAGATTAATGTATTGCAAGAAGAAAAAGTTAAGATTGTCGGTATGAGACCTACTATTATTCCACAATTTTTTGATGAAATTACTCAAGAAGAAGCGGAAGCAGTGGAAATGGATGTAAAAGAAATTGTTGATAATTCAAGGTGATAACCAATGAACATAGGAATAGTGTTAAACACAAACGATCCTGAAAAAGTTTGGAATGTGTTGCGATTTGGTGTAGCAGCATTGAAGAATAAACACCGTGCAAAGATTTTCTTGTTAGGAAAAGGAGTAGATTTGGAAGAGATTAAGAGTAAAAAGTTTAATGTAAACAAACAAATTAATCTTTTTGTAGAGAATAAAGGAGAGATATTGGCTTGTGGAACTTGTTTGAAGTCAAGGCATAAGGAAGGAAGCAAGGTATGCCCGATTTCAACAATGCAAGACCTGCTAAAGCTTGTTGAGGAGTCTGACAGAGTGCTTACTTTCGGCTGAATCCACAGATTAGAAGAATTTGTTTTCTTTCATAGTAAACTTTTTCACATTCTTCACAGAAAGTTTTTTATATCAATAAAAAGAATCCCAATATATGAAAATCAATCCGCTAAAAGGAATGGTATTCTCAGCGCTGTTTGCAGCATTCACAGCAGCAATAGCCTCGATAAAAATCCCTCTCGGATTTACACCAGTGCCGATAACATTGCAGACACTTGCAGTTTTACTCTCGGGAGCAGTCTTAGGACCATACTACGGCGCGCTTGCAATGATACTCTATCTTTTAGCAGGAGCAATCGGCTTGCCGGTATTTGCTGGAGGCTCAGGCGGAATTGCGTCTATACTCGGCCCAACAGGAGGCTATTTACTAAGCTATCCTGTCGCAGCATTTGTGATTGGCTGGCTTGTAAACGCAAAAAAATCCAAAGCAATAAATTACACATCATTAGCAATCCTTGCAATCCTGCTCGGAATTATCTATGTTGATTTATTCTCAGGAATCGGCATAATGAAAAAATACGATGGAGTTTCCAAAAGCTATGTCGGAATAACTTCATCAATGCAATTCTCGACGAGAATCACAATCGGAATTATCAGCTTGGCAATAATTGCCGGCTTAATTGCAGGGGCATATTATCTCACAAAGAAAAACATCCTACCGATAAACGCGATAATCCCGATGATAGTCGGCTCGATAATTATCTACATAGGCGGCTCAATACAAGGAAAATTAGTAACAGGCGCGCCATGGGAAATAATATTTGCAGGCTGGGTTCTTCCATTCCTTATTGGCGATACATTAAAATTGCTCGTCGCTGCCTATTTGTCGAGAGCATTAAATATAGAGAAGAAAACATTATAAACATGCTTGGAAATTATTTGCCAATGGCAGTCGCAGACAAAATCATCATCGGTCTTGTAGAAAAAGTCCTCATCATAGGAAAAAAAGCCAAAAAAATAGTCAAGGCAAAAATAGACACAGGCGCAACAAAAAGCTCAATTGATTCTCTTCTCGCAGAAACACTTGGCTTGGGACCAATACTAAAATCTAAAATAGTAAAAACAGTTCATGGCAAACACATTCGGCCTGTTATAGAGGCAGAAATATCTCTCGCTGACAAAACAATCAAAGCAGAATTCACATTAGCAGACAGAGGCAATATGCGCTATCCTGTGCTTATCGGTCAGAACATACTCATAGACGGATTTATAATTGACCCGTCAAAACAGTGAATCAAAATGAAAGCAGCAATTATATCGCTTGGAAGCAAAAGCTCAGAATGGACAATTGAAGCAATGAAAAAATACTTCTCAAGTGTCGCAGACATAAACATAAGGCACATAGACGTAAAGCTCGGAGAAAAAAAACTCGAAGTCGTTTACGAAGGAAAGCCTCTTGAACATTTCGATTGCATCTATGCAAAAGGCTCTTTCAGATATGCTCTTCTTCTCAGGTCAATCACAGAGGCATTATCCAAAAAAATTTACATGCCAATCTCAGCAGAAGCATTCAGTGTTGCGCACGACAAACTCTTGACGCACCTTGTCCTTCAGGAAAACAATATCCCAATGCCGAAAACCTATCTCAGTTCAACAGTCAATGCAGGAAAAAAACTCCTTGAAAAAGTGCATTATCCGATTGTCATGAAATTTCCACACGGCACAGGAGGCAGAGGCGTCATGTTTGCAGACTCTTATTCATCAGCATCGTCAGTATTCGATGCGCTCGAAGCGTTGAGACAGCCATTCATAATTCAGGA
>ORJL010146801.1_pt1 | contig 12753 bp, 11 predicted proteins | sample 1779941 | NCBI WGS metagenome assembly ORJL01 (sample SAMEA104232317, study PRJEB22302) | groundwater metagenome | biome: forest; feature: aquifer; material: groundwater | place: USA | collected 2011-08-07 | depth 5.8 m
AACACGGGGGGGGGGACACCCCCGCCGCAGCCTTGACAGGAGGAGACCATGAAACACAGCCTGATTGGCGCGCTCTGCGCCGTCGCGGTGATGGGTGGTGCGTTCGCCCAGACCCCGAAAAAGCCGGTGGCAAAGCCTGCCGGCAAGGCCGCCATCGCACCGGCAGCCGAAGAAAAGGACGCGGCAACCCTCGAATTCGAAAAGTTTCGCGCCGAGATGGAAGACAGCAACCCGGCCGAATTGTTCGAGGCGAAGGGCGAGGAGCAGTGGAAGAACAAGCGCGGTCCGAAGAGCGCTTCGCTGGCCGAAACCTGCGACCTGGGCCAGGGTGTCGGCAAGGTCGAGGGTGCCTACGTCAAGATGCCGCGCTACTTCGCCGACGCCGACGCGGTGATGGACGCCGAGCGCCGCATCGTCTGGTGCATGGTGGAGAAGCAGGGCTTCAAGTTCGAGGACATCGCCAAGCAGCCTTTCGCCAATGCCAACTCCACGCCCGACATCACCAACCTGGTCACCTATGTCGCCGGCCATTCGCGCAAGATGAAAATCGACGTGCCGCTCAAGGATCCGAAGGTGCGCGAGGCCTATGAAACCGGCAAGGCCATGGCGGCCTACCGCGCCGGCCCTTATGACTTCTCCTGCAATACCTGCCACGGCGCCGATGGCAAACGCATCCGCATGCAGAACCTGCCCAATCTCAGCACACCCAAGGGCGCGATGGCGGGCGTGCAGGGCTGGCCCGGCTACCGCATGACCGGCGGCGTCATGCTGACCCACCAATGGCGCATGGGTGACTGCTTCCGCCAGCAGCGCTTCCCGCAGCCGAAATACGCCTCCGACGCGGTGGCCTATTTGCTCACCTACATGATTGGCAACGCCAACGGCCAGGTCTACAAAGGCCCGGGCATCAAGCGCTGAAAGGGAGACAGACATGACCAAGAAAATGATTCTGGCCATCGCCGCGGCCGCCCCGCTGCTGACGGCTACCCTGCCTGCCGGCGCCGACACGACGCACCGCGCCAAGGCCATCGCCGTCATCAAGAAGGACTTCCAGCCGCGCGGCCAGGCAGGCATAGACCGGCTGGCCGAGGACGGCCTGCAGGCCATCTGCAATCGCACCGGCAACAATCCGCCCGCCGCGATTGCCAATCAGTTGCAGGCCGACCAGCTTGCGGGAGTGAAGTTTCCCGCGGACGGCAAACTGCTCGGCGACTGGAAGGAGGGCGAGAAGATCGCCCAGAGCGGACGCGGCTTCACCTGGACCGACAGTCCGGGACTTCCGGTGGGCGGCAACTGCTACAACTGCCACCAGATCGCCCCGAAGGAAACCTCCTTCGGCACCATCGGCCCCAGCCTTTACCGGTTCGGCAAGCTGCGCGGCAACACGCCCGACATCCAGAAGTATGCCTACGGCAAGATCTGGAATGCCAAGGCCTTCAACCTGTGCTCGGAAATGCCGCGTTTTGGCCATGCCGGCGCCCTGAACGAACAGCAGGTCAAGCATCTCGTCGCGCTGCTGCTCGATCCCGAGTCGCCGGTCAATAAATAAGTCTCGCACTCACAAAAAGCCTGGCCACGGCCAGGCTTTTTGTTTCCTCCCACCCTGGGGGAAGCAAGTGCACTCCCATAGGATCAGCCCCCGGAGTCCGCCATGTCGTCCATGAACCGTCGTGAATTCCTGCAACTACTTGCCGCTGCTTCGGCTGCTGGCATGGCACTCGACGCACGCAGCGTGTGGGCCGCCGGCAAGGGTGACGCGCTCTACGAGCTGCCGAAATTCGGCAATGTCCATCTGCTGCATTTCACCGATTGCCACGCCCAACTGATGCCGATCCATTTCCGCGAACCGAGCGTCAACCTCGGTATCGGCGGCGCGCAGGGCAAGGCACCCCATCTGGTCGGCGAGCACCTGCTCAAGGCTTTCGGCATCAAGCCCGGCGGCATCGAGGCCCATGCCTTCACCTACCTGAACTTCGAGAAGGCCGCAAAAACCTACGGCAGGATCGGCGGCTTCGCCCATCTCGCGACGCTGGTCAAGCGTCTGCGCGCGGAACGTCCGAACGCCTTGCTGCTCGACGGCGGCGACACCTGGCAGGGCTCGGCCACGTCCTTGTGGAGCAAGGGGCAGGACATGGTCGATGCCTGCAAGCTGCTCGGTGTGGACATCATGGCCGGTCACTGGGAATTCACGCTGGGCGACAAGCGGGTACTGGAAATCGTCGAAAAGGATTTCAAGGGCAAGATCGATTTCGTCGCCCAGAACATCAAGACCAGCGACTTCGGCGACAAGGTGTTCGAGCCCTACAGCCTGCGCGAGATGAACGGAGTCAAGGTCGCCGTGATCGGCCAGGCCTTCCCCTACACGCCGATCGCCAACCCACGCTGGATGATCCCGGAATGGACTTTCGGCATCCAGGACGACAACATGCAGAAGACCGTCGAAGAAGCCCGCGGCAAGGGCGCCCAGGTCGTCATCCTGCTTTCCCACAACGGCATGGACGTCGACCTCAAGATGGCCAGCCGCGTCACCGGCATCGATGCCATCCTCGGTGGGCACACGCACGACGGAGTGCCCAAACCCGTGATCGTGAAAAACGCCGGCGGGCAAACGCTGGTCACCAACGCCGGCTCGAATGGCAAGTTTCTCGGCGTCCTGGATTTCGACGTCAGGAACGGCAGGATTTCCGACTTCCGCTACAAGCTGCTGCCGGTGTTTTCCAACTTGCTGCCGGCTGACAAGGAAATGGCGGCACTGATCGACCGGGTCCGCGCTCCGCACAAGGACAGGCTGGAAGAAAAACTGGCGGTCTCGGAAGGCCTGCTCTATCGTCGCGGCAACTTCAACGGCAGTTGGGACCAGTTGATCCTCGACGCCATCATGGAAGTCCAGGGCGCCGACATCGGCTTCTCACCCGGCTTCCGCTGGGGCACCACGATCCTGCCGGGACAAGCCATCACTTTCGAGCACCTGATGGACCAGACCGCGATTACCTACCCGAGCGCAACCCTGACCGAGATGAGCGGCGAACAGATCAAGACCATCCTCGAAGACGTCGGCGACAACCTGTTCAACCCCGACCCCTACTACCAGCAGGGCGGCGACATGGTGAGGGTCGGTGGTCTGAACTACACCTGCGACCCGAACGCGAAGATAGGCAACCGCATCCAGGACATGCGCCTTGGCGGCAAGCCGCTGGAGGCCGGAAAGAAGTACAAGGTGGCCGGCTGGGCGCCGGTGGCCGAGGGCGCCAAGGGCGAACCGGTGTGGGACGTCGTTGCCCGCTATCTGCGCGACAAGAAGACCATTGCGCCGCGCAAGCTGAACCAGCCCAGGCTGCTCGGCATGAAGGGCAATCCGGGTATCGCGTAACACCTGGTTACAAGCCGGATGGAGGGGATCGTCTAGAATTGCTTTCATGAAAACATCCTCGCGTCTCTGGCTCACCCTCCTTGCGATTGGCATCGTTGCGGCGGCCGGCTATTGGGCATGGCGCAATTTCGGCGCTGCCGGCGACGCTCCGAAATTCAAGCTGGCCAAGGTCGAGTCCGGCCCGCTCACGGCGGCGGTCTCCGCCACCGGCACGCTCAATCCGGTGGTTTCGGTACAGGTCGGTTCCCAGGTCTCGGGACAGATCAAGGAAATCCTGGTCGACTTCAACTCACCCGTGAAATCCGGCCAGTTGATCGCGCGACTCGATCCGGAAACCTATCAGCACCGCGTGCGCCAGGCCGAAGCCGATCTGGATGCCGCCCGCGCCGGCCAGGGCGTGCAGCAGGCGGAAATGGCCCGCGCCCGCGCCAACCTTGCCAACGCCCAGCGCGACTACGAGCGCAAGAAGACCCTGGTCGAGAAGAACTTCATATCCCCGGCCGAACGCGACACGGCGCAGAACACCCTGGATGCCGCGCGCGCCTCGCTGGCCTCGGCCGAGGCGCAGGTGAGGAACGGCGAAGCCGTCGTCCGCCAGCGCGAGGCCCAGCTCGCGGCCGCCCGGGTCGATCTGCAACGCACCTCGATCACCGCGCCGGTGGACGGCATCGTGGTCAAGCGCAGCATCGAGCCCGGACAGACGGTGGCCGCCAGCCTGCAGGCGCCGGAATTGTTCGTCATCGCCAAGAACCTGACCGACATGCAGGTGGAAACCTCGATCGACGAAGCCGACGTGGGTCGCGTCCGCGTCGGACAGAAAGCCAGTTTCACGGTGGATGCCTTTGCCGGCCGCGCCTTCTCGGGCGAGGTCAAACAGGTGCGCAAGGCCGCCACCGTGGTATCGAACGTCGTCACCTACACCGTGGTGATCTCGGCGGCCAACCCCGATCTCACCTTGCTGCCGGGAATGACGGCCAACGTGCGCATCGTCACGGCGCAGAAGGACAGGGTGCTCAAGGCAGCCAACGCGGCGCTGCGCTTTCGCCCCGCCGGTGCCGGCGAGGAAAGGAAGGCCGCGACCCCGGCACCGGCCGCCGTTGCCGGCGCGCAAAGCACCATTCCAGCCATGCAGAGCACACCGGCGCCGACTTCCGGGGGCGGCGGCGGGCTTGCGCAACAACGCGACCGCCTGGTCGCCGAACTCAAGCTCGACGCCGACCAGCAGGCCAAGCTCGATGCCATCTTCGACGGCATGCGCGACAAGTTCAGGGCGGCGCGCGACCTGCCGGAAGCGGAGAAGTCCAAGGCCCAGGAACGCAATCGCGCCGAGATCCGCGAGAAGGTTTCGGTGATCCTGACGCCGGATCAGAAGAAGCGCTACGACGAACTGGCGAGCGAGGCCCAGGCCGCGCGCGCCGGCGGCGGTGGCGGTAGCGGACGGATCTGGATCGTGGGCGAGGACGGCAAGGCCAGGGCAGTCGAGGTTCGCCTCGGCCTCACCGACGGCAGCATGACCGAGATCGTCTCCGGCGACCTCAAGGAAGGCCAGGAAGTCATCGTCGGGCAGCAGACTGCGGCAACGGCGAAGTCCTCCGGCATGCCCGGTCCGCGCTTGTTCTAAGTTCATCGCCATGAGCGCGCCGCTGATCCGGGTCGAGGGACTGACCAAGGATTACGTCATGGGCAGCAACGTGGTGCCCGCGCTGTGCGGCGTCACGCTCGATATCGCCGCCGGCGAATTCGTCGCCGTGATGGGTCCGTCCGGTTCCGGCAAATCCACCTTCATGAACCTGCTCGGCTGCCTCGACCATCCCAGCACCGGCCGCTATTGGCTTGGGGGGCAGGAAGTCTCCGCCCTCTCCGGCGATGAACTGGCCGCGGTGCGCAATCGCAAGCTGGGATTCGTCTTCCAGCATTTCAACCTGCTGGCTCGCACCACGGCGCTGGACAACGTGGCGTTGCCGCTGCTCTACGGCAACGTGCCGGCAGCGGAGCGCCATCACCGCGCCGCGCGCCGCCTGGGCCAGATAGGGCTCGCGGAGCGCATGGACCATCATCCCGCGCAACTGTCCGGCGGCCAGCAGCAGCGCGTGGCGATCGCCCGCGCGCTGGTCAACGATCCGCAACTGGTGCTGGCCGACGAGCCGACCGGCGCGCTGGATTCGCGCACCAGCGTCGAGATCATGGCGCTGCTGCAAGAGCTCAACCGCGAGGGCATCACCATCGTGCTGGTGACGCACGAGCACGACATCGCCGATTTCGCCGGCCGCGTCATTTCCTTCCGCGACGGCAGGGTGGTCGAGGATCGCGCGAATGCGGCGAAGGACGCGGTGCGCGGCATCGCCAGGGACGTGGCGACGCCGTCATGAACTTCGCCGCCACCCTGCGCATCGCCCTGCTCGCGCTGCGCATCAACAAGATGCGCTCGGCGCTGACCATGCTCGGCATCATCATCGGCGTCGCCGCCGTGATCGTCATGATCGCCGTCGGCAACGGCGCCCAGGCCCGCGTCGAAGACCAGATCCGCACCCTCGGCTCCAACATCATCATGGTGCTTTCCGGCTCCATGACCTCGGGCGGCGCCCGCGGCGGTACCGGCTCGCAGCCGACCATCACCGAGGACGACGCCTATGCGCTGAACCGCGAGATCGACGAAATCCAGGCCGCAGCACCATCGCTGCGCGGCACCGGGCAGGTGGTGGTGGGCAACGCCAACTGGTCCACGGTGTTTTACGGCACCTCGCCGGAGTACCTCGAAGTCCGCGAGTGGGCGGTGATCGAAGGTCGCGGCTTCGAGCAGGCGGAGATCAATGGCGCCGGCAAGGTGGCGCTGCTGGGGCAAACGGTGGCGAAGAACCTGTTCGGCGACGCCAGCCCGATCGACCAGGTGGTCCGCGTACGCAAGGTGCCGCTTACCGTCATCGGCCTGCTCGACCGCAAGGGACAGAACATGATGGGTCAGGACCAGGACGACATCATCCTGATGCCGATCAGCACGGCGCGGAAGCGCGTGCTCGGCTCGACCCAGCAGGCCAAGAGCCGCAGCGTCGGCTCGATCATGGTCAAGGTCAAGGACGGCGTCGACATGAACGCGGCCGATTCGCGCATGCGCGAACTGCTGCGCCAGCGCCACCGGCTGCAGAACGGCCAGGACGACGACTTCTTCGTGCGCAACCTGTCGGAAATCCTCCAGGCCCAGGAAGCCTCGTCGAAGGTGATGTCGCTGCTGCTGGCCGCCGTGGCCTCGGTTTCACTGCTGGTCGGCGGCATCGGCATCATGAACATCATGCTGGTCTCGGTTACCGAGCGCACGCGCGAGATCGGCCTGCGCATGGCAGTGGGCGCCCGCGGCCGCGACATCCTGACCCAGTTCCTGGTCGAAGCGGTCACGCTGTCGCTGATCGGCGGCGCCATCGGCATCCTGCTCGGCGTCGGCGGCGCGACGGCGATCGCGGAACTCGCCGGCTGGCGCACCGAGCTTTCGGGCGGCTCGATCGTGCTCGCCGCCGGCTTTGCCGGTGCGATCGGAATCTTTTTCGGCTTCTATCCGGCACGCAAGGCCTCCCGGCTGCTGCCGATCGAAGCCCTGCGCTACGAGTAGCCCCCATGGCCGAGGAAGTCGAGCTCAAGCTGGCCCTGGCGGAAGACCACCAGGCCCGCTTCCTGCGCCATCCGCTGCTGAAGCAGGCAGTCGAGCATCATGTGCAAACGCTGGACAACATCTACTACGACACGGCGGACCTTACCCTGCGCCGGCGCGGCATCGCCCTGCGCCTGCGCCGCCAGGGACGCGACTGGCTGCAGACGGTCAAGCTGGCCGGCACCTCGACCGCCGGCCTAAGCAGCCGGCCCGAATGGGAGACCCCCTACGCCGGACACTTCGATTTCACGGCGATCGACCTCGCGCCGGTGCGCGACTGGCTGCAGCGACCACGCCTGCTGGCGCGCATCGTGCCAATTTGCGAAACGCGCTTTCGTCGCATCACCTGGCGCTTCACCGCCACGCCCGGATCCGTCCTGCTGACGCTGGATCGCGGCTGGATCGTCGCCAACGGGCGCAGGGAAGCCATTTCCGAGCTGGAACTGGAACTCGACGGCGCACCGGTGCAGGCCATCTTCGGCATCGCCAGGGAACTCGCGCAGCGCACCAGCCTGACGCCACTGGTCCTGTCCAAGGCCGAACGCGGCTACCGCCTGCACCTCGGCACGGCACCGGCGCCCGGCAAGGCCGCCAGGCTGTCCCTGGATGCCGCCATGGGTCCGTTCGAGGCCTTTCGCCGCATCGCCCTGTCCTGCCTGGAACACCTGCAGAAAAACCATCACGGTGCGCTGCACAGCGACGACCCCGAGTACATTCACCAGATGCGTGTGGCGACGCGCCGGCTGCGGGCTGCCTTGCGGCTGTTCGCGCCAGCGCTGCCCGACGGGTTCACCGAACCCCTGCGCCAACCGCTGGCCGAACTGATGATGCACCTGGGCCGCGCCCGCGACCTCGACGTCCTGCTCACCGAGATCGCCAGCCCGGTATTGCGCACCCTGCCCGACGAACCCAGGCTGCCGGCGCTGGCCAGCGACATCACCAATCGCCGCTACGCCGCACGCGCCCAAGCCCTGGCCCTGCTGGCTGCCCCGGACTACGGTCGCCTGCTGCTGGCCGCGCTGGAGTCCCTGCACCCGGTGGCCGAGTCCAATGAGGTTGCCATTCCGCTGCAGGGCTTCGCCCGCGAACGGCTGCGACGCCTGCGCAAAAAGCTGCGGGGCCTGGCAACGGCCGCCCGCCTCGACGATCCGCAGTCGCTCCATGCGCTGCGCATCGCGGTCAAACGCCTGCGCTATGCGCTGGAGTTCTTTGCACCCCTGGCGCGCAAGGATGCGCTGAGCGCGGTGCTCAGACGGCTCGCCAGCGTGCAGGACACCCTGGGCCAGCTCAACGACCTGACCAATGCCGGCGCACTGCTGATGGAATGCGCCGGAGAGGATGCGCGGCTGCGGGAAGCCGTCGCCCTGATCGGAGGCTGGCACGGCCCCCGCTATGCGCGGCTGCAGGCGGACATCGCCCGCGAACTCGGGCGACTGGTCCGCTTGCGCCTGCCACGGCTGGCAACCGGGTAAGCGAGTCGAAGAAGCTCGATACCCCACCACAACCGCAAGGAGAGACTCCGATGGACCTGATTCTTTGGCGCCATGCCGAAGCCGAGGACGGCGGCATCGAGCTTGCCGACCGGCAACGACGCCTGACTTCGCGCGGCGAACAGCAGGCGCGACTGATCGCACGCTGGCTCATCAAGCGCCTGCCGCGCAAACCGGTGATCCTGGTCAGCCCCGCCGAGCGCACACGGCAGACGGCGCATGCGCTTGAACTGGCCTACGAGATCGAACCTCGCCTGGGTATCGGCGCCTCCACCACGGACGTGCTGCGGGCCGCGGGCTGGCCGGAGCGAAACGCCGCGGTCGTGATGGTGGGGCACCAGCCGACCCTGGGACGGATCGCCGCATTGCTGCTGACGGGCGCCGAAGCCGATTGGACAATCAAGAAAGGCGCTATCTGGTGGTTCTCCACCCGCGTCCGCGATGGCTTGCCGCACACAGTGCTGCGTGCGGTACTCAATCCGGATCACGCCTGATTCGCTAAATTGACGTAGTCGGGTTGCGAAATTGCGCTACTTTTGATATTTTAGGGCTCGATATATCAACTTTCCGGGGCATGCCCGCACAACTACCCAATGTCGAAAAAATCTGCCCTCGCCGCAACTGACACCGAAACCCGCGCCACCTCCGAACACGCACCCGATCTGCGCTTGTGGCTGCGCATGCTGGCTTGCACCAACCTGATCGAGAACCATGTCCGTGCCCGCCTGCGCGCCGAATTCGACATCACCCTGCCGCGCTTCGACCTGATGTCCCAGCTCGAGCGTTCGCCGCAGGGCCTCAAGATGGGCGAGTTGTCCAAGCGCATGATGGTAACCGGCGGCAACGTCACCGGCATTACCGATCAACTGGTCAGCGAGGGCCTGGTGGTGCGCGAGGACAGCCCCAACGACAGGCGTGCCTATATCGTCAAGCTCACCGCCGAAGGCCGTCGCAGCTTCCGCAAAATGGCCGAAGCCCACGAAACATGGATGGTCGCGCTGTTTGCCGGCATCGAAGAACAGCAGCGCAGCGAGCTCTATGCCCTGCTCGCGGTCCTCAAAGCAAGCGCCTCGCGGGTGGCGGCGAAGAAGAAATAAGCCGGCCTGCCGGCCCAGGGCGCCGGATTGCCGTAACGCAGGTGCAGCGCCCTCGATCTCGCGCCAGACCTCCCCGGGCAGCACTACCTGGCACGCAGCAACATCCTCGTCTCGTTGGACAAACCGAAAGGGTCGCCGGCCCGCAGGAGGGCCAGCGACCCTTGTCGCCAGGCGCAAGATATTTCATGTCAATTGCACAATTTGTCGATCGGGAGCGCTATTCTATGATTTGGTGGAAATCAATCAAGCAGAAGCGCTCAGACCCTCCCGCATGCTTTCTCCGCGACAGCTCGACCGGCAATACAATGCCCGCGCAGCGATCCCCGACCATCCGCAGATTTTTGCGCGGTGGCGCGAGCTTTCACTCGCCGTTCTCGAACGGCAGCGCTGGGAGGCGGATTACCGCTTCGGCCCGTCCCCTGCCGAGTCGCTCGACTTCTACCCGGCGGCGCAATCCGGCGCCCCGCTGCTGGTGTTCATCCATGGCGGCTACTGGCGCTCACTGGACAAGCGGGATTTCTCCTTCCTTGTTCCCGCCTTCACCGATGCCGGCGTTGCGGTCGCCCTGCCGAACTACGGTCTGGCACCGGCCACCTCGATCGAGGAAATGCTGCGGCAGATGCTGGGCGCCCTGGCGTGGCTGTATCGCAACGCCGCGCAACTGGGTGCGGACCCGCGGCGCATCGTCGTCGCCGGACATTCCGCGGGCGCGCATATGGCCGCCATGATGCTGGCGGCCGACTGGCCGTGCCGGGCCGCCGATCTGCCGCAGGATCTGCTGCGCGGCGCGATCTGCATTTCCGGCATCTATGATCTGCAGCCGCTGGCACGGACGCCTTTTCTGCGGGCAGACCTCCGGCTCGACGAGGCTACCGCGCGCCGCGTCAGTCCCGTCGGCTACCGGCCGCGGCTGGCCACGCCCTTGATCACCGCCGTCGGCGGCAATGAAAGCACCGAATTCAAGCGCCAGAACCGGCTCATACGGGATGCATGGCCGCACTGCTTCCGCCACGACCTGCCGCTACCCGGATATCATCACCTGGCGAGTGTCGAGGCCTTGGGCAATCCGGCACACCCCCTGTTTCACGCCACCCTGGCCCTTCTGGAAAATTGAACGTGAAAAAGTTCTTCTCCATCCTGTTGGTGCTCACCGCCATCCTCGGTGCTGGCCTGTACTGGCTGTCCGGCAGCCTGGATCAACTGCTCAAGGAAGCGATCGTCGGCTACGGCAGCGCCATGACCAAGGCCAAGATCAGCGTAGACCGGGTGGAAGTCGCCCCGGCCAGCGGCAAAGGCACCATCAGCAGGCTGGTGATCGGCAATCCCCCCGGATTCAAGACGCCCTATGCGCTCAAGGTCGAGCGGATCGACGTCGACATCGACATGGCCTCGGTGACCAAGGATGTCATCATCATTCGCATGGTGGCCATCGAAGGGCCGGACGTGATCTACGAAAACGGCGAGTCGATGACCAATTTCGACGCGATCCAGAACAACATCGCCAAGTATCTTGGCCCGGCCAAGCGCAACAGTGCGAACCAGGACACCCGGCTGATTGTCGAAGAGCTGACCATTTACAATGCCAAGGCGCAGGCCAGCGCCCCCTTCATGGCTGGCAAGACCGTCAGCGTACCCCTCCCCGACATCAGCCTGAAGAACATCGGCAAGAGCAAGGGTGGCGTCACGCCAGGTGAACTGGGTCAGGAAATCGCCGGTGCCCTGAAGGCAAAACTGAGCGTCACGGCGAATTTCGACCGGCTGAAGAAATCCGTCGGCGAGTCGCTCGGCCAGGTCGGCAGCGCCGTCAAGGACTTGTTCAAATAAACCGCGGCGGGACGGCCCGCGGCCGCTTGTAATACAATATGCGACTTGCGCGCCCCGCCGGTTGGCGCCCGATTCGGCATTTCGCCGTATTTCCCTCAAGCGCTTCGCCGCCTGAACCGGTTCCCCGAAAGGGGCAGGCCGATTCAGGAGTTCCATTGGACGCCAACGACAACAGCATTAATCCTTCCATTTCCGTCGACACCGCTGCCCCAGCGGCGCCAGCGCCCTGCGTGCCTTCGGCAACATTCGACGATATCGGCCTCCTGCCCGAGCTGCTGCGCGCCGTCAAGGACAACGGCTACACCCACCCGACACCGATCCAGAGCCAGGCCATCCCCATCATCCTGGCCGGCAAGGACGTCATGGGCGGGGCGCAAACCGGCACCGGCAAGACCGCCGGCTTCACCCTGCCGCTGCTGCAGCGCCTGGCCAAGTACGCCAGCTCCTCGCCCTCCCCGGCGCGGCACCCGGTGCGCGCCCTGATCCTGGCGCCGACGCGCGAACTGGCAATGCAGGTGCATGAAAGCGTCGTCACCTACAGCAAGCATTTGCCGCTGCGCTCGGTCTGCATCTATGGCGGCGTGGACATCCGGCCGCAGATTGCCCAGTTGCGCGAGGGCCGCGAGATCGTCGTCGCCACGCCGGGCCGTCTGCTCGACCACGTGGAGCAGAAGAGCGTCTCCTTCGCCCAGGTCGAGGTGCTGGTGCTCGACGAAGCCGACCGCATGCTGGACATGGGCTTCATCCCCGACATCAAGCGCATCCTCGCCATGCTGCCCAAGGAGCGCCAGAGCCTGCTGTTCTCGGCGACCTTCTCCAACGAGATCAAGAACCTCGCCGACAGCATGCTGAAGGCGCCGCAACTGATCGAAGTCGCGCGTCGCAACATGGTGACCGAGACCGTCACCCACCGCGTCTATCCGGTGGCGTCCGACCTCAAGCGCAGCCTGCTGGTGCATCTGCTGACCCACGACGAGGAAAACACCAAGCAGGTGCTGGTCTTCGTCGGCACCAAGTTCGGCGCCAGCCGCCTGGCGGTGTACCTCGAACGCCAGGGCATCGCCGCCGACGCCATTCATGGCGACAAGAGCCAGCAGCAGCGCACCGAAGCGCTGGAAGGCTTCAAGTCGGGCAAGATCCGCGTGCTGGTTGCAACCGATGTCGCCGCGCGCGGGCTGGACATCGACGACCTGCCGCACGTCATCAACTACGAGCTGCCGCACACCGCCGAAGACTACATCCACCGCATCGGCCGCACCGGCCGCGCCGGCACGCATGGCGACGCCACCTCGCTGTTCGCGCCCGAGGAATCCCACCGCCTGCGCGACATCG
>ORJL010197326.1_pt1 | contig 12753 bp, 8 predicted proteins | sample 1779941 | NCBI WGS metagenome assembly ORJL01 (sample SAMEA104232317, study PRJEB22302) | groundwater metagenome | biome: forest; feature: aquifer; material: groundwater | place: USA | collected 2011-08-07 | depth 5.8 m
ATGTCTTGGCGGCGCATACGGATGTTGTCGGCGATGGTGCCGGAGAATAGGAACACGTCCTGCGACACGACGCCGATGGCGCGACGCAGCGCGTGCAGATCCCACTGTCGCACGTCGATTCCGTCGACGAGAACGCGCCCCTTCTGCACGTCGTAGGATCGATTGAGCAACTTGATGATGGTCGTCTTGCCGGCGCCGGTGGCGCCGACGAAGGCGACCTTCTCCCCGGCTTCGACCCGGAATGAGACGTCGCGCAGAATGTAATCCTCGCCTTTATAGGCGAACCAAACGTGATCGAATTCGATGCGCCCGAGTGGCCGCGCCGGCGCGTACGCCGCGGCTTCCGGCTGGGCGATCGTCGGGACCGTGTCCAGCAGGTCGAAGACGCGCTCGGCGGCCGACATCGCCGACTGCATCACCGCATACTTGGAGGAGAAGTCGCGAATCGGCACGAAGAATTTCTGGATGTACTCGATGAAGGCGACGAGGGTACCGAACGCGAGCGCTCCGGCGAGAATGCGCGAGCCGCCGTACCAAATGATCAGGGCGAAGGAAATGCTGCTGATCGCCTCGACCATCGAGAACAACGCCGCTTCGTAGATATTCGACCAATGGTTCGCCTCGCGATGAGCGTCGTTGCGCGCATCGAACTCGCGAAACACTTGCGCCTCGCGGGCGAACAACTGCACCACCATCATGCCGGAGATCGCCTCCTGCAAGTACGCGTTGACGCGCGCGATGCGCTCGCGAATCAGCCGGTAACTGGTGCGCGCCTTGATGCGAAAGAAGTTGATCGCGGCGAGCAGGACCGGCAACAGGGAAAAGCTCACCAAAGCCAGACGCCAGTCGATCCACAGCATGAGCCCGATGATGGCGGCCAAGGTGACGAGATCCATGAGAATGGTGATCGCGCCGGCGGCGAACATTTCACTGATCACGTCGACGTCGGTGGTCATCCGCGTGACCAGTCTGCCGACCGGATTGCGATCGAAGAACGCCGCATCGAGGCTCTGAATCTTGCCAAACACCTTGACACGAAGATCGGCCAGGCTGCGCTGCGCCACCGACATCGTGAGGTAGTACTGCGCATACAGAAAGCCGAGCTCGAACAGCATCGTTGCCGCGTACAGAATCCCCATCCAGGCGACGCCGACGGTGTCGCGGGTCGCGACGTAGTTGTCGATCGTCACCTTCAGCAGATAGGGCTGGGCGAGCGAGAACACCGAGATCGCCGGCAGGCACGCCATCGACAGGTAGAAGTCGCGGCGATAGGGGTGGATATACTGCCACAGCCGGCGCACCAGGCGCGCGTCGTAGGCCTTGCCAAGAGCGTTCTCACCCCCGCCATCGGGGCGCGCCGCGCCCGCACGCGAAGCTCGACTCATAGCTCAGCGAGCTCCTCTTCGAGCCGCTGCTGGCGAAACATCTCGGCGTAGGCCCCGTTCCGGGCCAGCAGCGACACATGGTCGCCGAATTCCGCGACGCGACCATCGGCGAGAACAACGATGACGTCGGCATCCTGGATCGTGGATATACGGTGGGCGATGACGATGCTGGTGCGACCGCGCATCACCTCGTCGAGGGCTGACAAGATGCGCCGCTCGGTGCGCGTGTCGACGCTGGAAAGGGAATCGTCCAACACCAGGACACGGGGATCGGCCAGCAGCGCACGCGCCAGGGTGAGGCGCTGCTTTTGTCCGCCGGAAAGGGTGATGCCGCGCTCACCGACCATGGTGTCGTAGCGTTTCGGGAAGGCGTCAACGTCCTCATCGACGCCGGCGATACGAGCCGCGCGCTCGACGGCGACGTCGTCGGCGGCGTCGACGGCGAAGCGTATGTTCTCGCGCACGGTGGTCGAGAAGAGAAACGGCTGTTGCGGGACAACCGCCACCGCGCGGCGCAGCTGCGCCACCGGCAGATCGCGTAGATCTTCTCCGTCGAGAAGAATCTGTCCATCGTCGACGTCGAATAATCGCGCCAGCAGCGCGGCGACGGTGCTCTTGCCCGAGCCGGTGCGCCCAACCAAAGCGAGCTTCTGCCCGGGCCGAAGTTGAAACGAGATCCCGTGCAAGGTCGGCGGTGTCGACTCCTCGCCGTTGGCGTGCGCGGCCGCGTAGCGAAAGGAAACGTTGCGAAACTCGATACTGCCGCGGATGGCGGGCAAGTCGCGACACGGCTCGGGATCGCGAATGTCCGGCTCGGTGGTGAACACGTGCTCGAGCCGCTGCATCGCGGCGCGACCGCGCTGCAAGATGGAAAGCATCCAGCCGAGGGCCATCGTCGGCCATGCCAGCATGTTCAAGTAAGCGATGAACGCGACCAGGTCGCCGAGGCTCAAGCGGCCACGGATGACTTCGATGCCGCCAAACCAGAGAACGACGAGGGTGCCGACGCTGGACGCCGTACGCATGATCGGCATCATTTGCCCGCGCGTACGGGCGAGCTTCATGCTCGCCTCCCGAAAGCTCTCATTGAGCTCGGCGAAGCGTTGGGTTTCCGTCTCCTCGCAGGCGTAGGCGCGAACCACATGGATCCCGGTCAGATTCTCCTGCACCTGGCTGCTCAACGCTGCCAAGCCTTCCTGGACGCGCAGGGTTTCGTCCATCAGCCGGCGCGAGAAGCGTTTGACGACCAGGAGAATGATCGGATACGGCAGCAGAGCGGCGATCGTGAGCCGGGGATCGAGCGACAGCATGTAGCCGAGGGCGTAGACGTAATAGACGGGCGTGTTGACGAGGTTCAGGATTCCCGGGCCCAGGAGCATACGCACCGCGGTCACGTCGTTGACGAGACGCGACATCAGATCACCGGTTTGTTGGCGCTGGTAAAAGGAGAGCGAGAGCTTCTCGAGATGAGCGAAGAGATCGTTGCGGAGATCGTACTCAACGTCACGGCCGATATTGAAGATCAGGACCCGCGAGGAGGTCCGCACGATCGCCTGTAGGGCGGCAATCGCCGCAATCCACAGCGCCAGGACACCGGCCCGTGACGCGTCGGCACCGGCGCCGATCGCATCGATCGCCTCTTTGAGGAGGTACGGCACGCGCATCCCGAGCTCTGCGGTCGCGACCAAGCACAGGATACCGGCGACGTACCGAAGTCGGTAGCGCGCGAGGTACTTCAACAGTCGGCGCATCGCAGCCCATCATCCCACACATGCATACTGATGCAACGTCGCTCTGAAAAAGGGGCGCGGGTCGTCACGAAGCTGTGCGAACCAAAATGCCGCGGCGGGGGAGGTCCGCCACGCAAGAGCATCCGAACCGCGAGGGCGCTGTCTTCGGGTCGCGAGCGCAGCGCGCGCATCGCGGCACGAGAGCGCTCGACCTGACGCCCTCGCCCAAAAACGCGCGCGGGGCGGAAACCAGACGGTCTCCACCCCGCGCCGAATCCGCGTGGCTCCAGCCGACAACTACTTCGTCAATTCCCCGCGCCAAACCTCGATCGAACCGAACATACCGCGCTCGGGCGATTTCGTCTTCTCGGCCGGCTTCTCCTCGCCGGTTTTCTGCATCGAGCCAGAGCGCCAGGTCGGGGCGAGCACGTCGCCAAAGGCGACACCGATATCGAGAACGCCATCGTTGTCGATGTCGGCGAGCCCAACGCCCCAGCTCTTCTCCTTACCGGTCTGCGGTAGACCCGCGTTCGGAACGTACGTCCAGTGCCCTTGCCCGTCGCCAAGGAAGGGGAAGACGCCGTAGACGCCGCCAATCTCGTCGAGCGCCGTCTTCCCGGCAGCGACCAAGTCCGTCTTGCCATCGTTGTTGAGATCGCCGAGGGCGAGCCCAAAGACAACGTTGGTGGCGATGATGCCGTCGTTGGACTTACGCCATTTCGGCCCCGGATCTTGGATATAGACTTCGATACCCGTGGTCGCGGCGCCGGTGGCGAGGTCGAGCTTACCGTCACCGTTGATGTCGCCGACAGCGATCGACTGATAGATCCCGTGGATATCCGGGGCCGGCAAACCCTCGGATCCGTCGCGCCAGTTGCCCTTTCCGTCGCCTAGAAAAACGCGCGGGCCGGCCGAGTATGCCGCTGCGATGTCGGCGTTGCCGTCGCCGTCCATATCGGCGACCTGAATCGACTGACCCCATTCTTCCTTTGGAAGGCCGTTGGAGCTCTCCTTCCAAACACCTTTGCAGTTGCCGACAAAGGCGCGCACGCCTTCTTCCGACGCACCCACGACGGCCAAGTCGAGGCATTTGTCGCCGTTGAAATCGCCCACAGCGATATCCTCGGAGCCGACGCTGGGCAGGCCGGCCGAAGCGCTCGTCCAATGTCCGTCGCCGTCGCCGAAATACACGAAGACGCCGCGACAGTGATCGGCGAGGGCAGCGTCCATCTTGCCATCGTTGTTGGCATCACCGAACGCCATGCCGCCGCCGCAATAATTCTCACGCGGCAGTCCCGACGATGCGTCGGTCCAGTTACCCTTGCCGTCACCGCGGAAGATCCAAGGCCCATCCGCCAGCCGAGAAACCACGCCAATATCCGCGAAGCCATCGCCGTTGATGTCGCCGAACGCCATCTGGCTCTTCCAGATCTTTGAGCTCGGCAGACCATTACGAGCTTCGGAATACTGCATGGGAGAACGGGCCTGCTTGGGCCCAGGGCTGATGACACTACATCCGGAGACCGCCGCCGCAACCAATACCCCAAATCCGATATACCTCACCAACACACTCATATCTCCTCTCCCCCCTTCCCTGTCCCCTACTCGAACTTGATTTCGAAGCCACGGCCCGCTTTTCAGGCCCCTTACAGATTTTGCGTCGCGAGCTGGCAAACCGATCAGGCTGCTTACCAAAGCCGACAGCGCGTGGTCAAGCTACGCGCCGCCGGAAGTCCAACCTCGGCCCCCAGGAACCACCCCCGCAGCTCTCGCGAACGCGGCTGCCGATTGCCAAAGCTCTCCCAAACACCAGCGCATGCGGCTTGCGGGCGGGAAGTCGACGGCGGGCATCCGTGACCACGGCGGCTTTGCACATAAAGTCCCGCAGGTTCCCACTCGTCATTCCCGCGAAAGCGGGAATCCAGTGCCCGGCGTATGCCCCGCCCCACCTGGATGCCCGCTTTCGCGGGCATGACGACTATAGATTCGGTCCTTCTTCCACCGGCTCGACTCCTTGTGCAAAGCCGACCACGGCGGCTTTGCCCGGAAACTCAGCTCTAGCCTAAAGCTCTAGCCCGTTGATTGGCTAGCGAAACGCCCAATCGGGTGGGGCTGGGAATGAGGCTTCAGCGAGGGACCACGGCCGTGATCTCGGTGCGACGCCCACGCGGCTGTCGTCCAAATCGGATTGCTCGGGCGGCAAACAAGACTTGAGACCGACGACCCACGGTCTTGGCGGAGGCGCCCTCTCCCGACGCGGCAAAGTCCTCCTGCCGCGCGTGTTTTCGCGTGTTTTCCTCGCCAAGTTCGGGGCTTTTCCGCTTGACAAGGTTGGACGCATAAAGTATCAGAAGCGAGCTTTCCAGACCGGCGAGCCACGCCGGCTGCGGGCTATGGATTGCGGGAGCAGAGCTTTCGTCGGTTAACACCAACGGTGATTTCTCCGGCAGAAGGGAAAGGAGAAAGCGAATGCGTGGGATGAGAGAGTATCGGGGCCTGTGGGCGCTGGGGGCTGCGGCGTTTGGGGTGATGGCCCTAGGCAAAGTCGCAGTAGCTGACGTTACCACCGAACAGGGTGGATCCATCGTTGTCTGGCCGAAGGTGATCTGGGATGGCCAGCGTGACACGCTCATTCAGCTGTCCAATATCTACAACCTCATGGTGCACGCGCACTGCGTGTACATCAACGGTGCGCCACTAAATCCCCTGCTGCCGCCGTCGGATCGCAACCCACCGCAATGGACAGAGACCGACTTCGATCTCTGGCTTTCGAAGCAGCAGCCGACGCATTGGACCGCCAGTGGCGGTCGTCGCGTTTCGGCGCTCGACGTCTTCGGCAGCGACGGTTCCGGCTTGGATCCGGGCGTCATCCCGCCGTTGCCCCTCGGCTTCACCGGTGAGCTGAAGTGCATCCTCGTCTCGGAATCCGGGGAACCCTGGGCAGGCAACAAGCTAAAGGGTGAAGCGACGATTCGTACCCTTACCAGTGATGTCAGCAGGTACAACGCGATTGCGATTCCCGGCAATTCCAATCTCTCGGGCATCCAGATCGGCAGCGAGTTGGAGCTCAACCTCACCAACTCGAACCCCAACGGCGAATACGCGTCCTGCCCGAATACATTGGCTTTCAGCTTCTTCGCCGATGGCGGACTAGATCCGGTCACGGGCGGCCCGATCCAGACCACCTTGACCTTGGTCCCCTGCAACGAAGACATCGAGAACGGCATCCCTTCTCAAGTCACCGTATCAATCGACATCACCAACGAATTCGAAGAACATCTCAGCAGATCGATCCAGGTCGACTGCTGGTTGAATCGAACTCTCAGCGAGATCGGGGCGGCATTCACGCCGGGCAGCCTTGGGAGCCTGACGGGCCATGCACGACTGACTCCTTCTGGCAGTGAAGGCGGCGTGATCGGTGTTGCGGAAGAGCTTCGCTCGTCGGTGGCATGGGCAGCTTTCAACCTGCAGGTCGAGGGTAATCGTTTCGACGCAGCCGGGGTAACCGACACCATCACAATCCCGGCCCTGTAGTGCGCCGATTGCCTGCGTGGATGTAGTCGCTGACGACGAAAGGAGAAAACCTGATGAGCACGATGAAGGGGATTTTGCGGCGGGCGGTTCTTGTTGGAATCGCGGGGGCGGCCGGTGCTGCTTCGCTTGTGGGGGTGGCGCGTGCTGACGTGGCATCTGACAAGCCCGGGGCGATCCTGATCTTCCCCAAGATTATTGTAGATAGCGCCGGCGTCCTGAATGGCGGCGTGGCGGTCGATACCGAGCTTCAGCTCGTGAACGCGTCGAACTCCCTCATCGGCGCGCGCTGTTATATCGTAAATACGACCTCGCACTGCAGCAGCGACGAGCAGATTGCCTGCCGTACCGACCTGGAAGGCAATCCCGCCACGCGTGTCTGCCCCATCGGCGACACCTGCAACGTCGGCTGGGTCATGAATGACTTCGATCTGATTCTCACCAAGCGGCAGCCGATCTCCTGGCGCGCCAGCCAGGGCCTGCCAGCCTTGCCCTGTGACGGGATCACGCGGGTTTGCTCGGGTAGCAACAATCTCCCCGGCGCCGGCCCCTCCGCGATACCGCCGGCGAGCTCCGATCCCTTCTACGGTGAGATCAAGTGCATCGAGGCCGACCCTACGACCCTCAATCCTTCTCGCGGCCAGAACCCGGCCAACGGTGGTGAGGGCGATCTGTTCGGCAACGCCACCATCGTGCGTACGGGCTCTGGTGGCACGGTGGACGCCGCCAAGTACAACGCAATCACCCTGGGCGCGGTTGGCGATGCCAGTCCCGACAACATTCTTAGCATCGGCCCTGGTGTATCAGGCGAGTACTCCGGGTGCCCCAACTTCCTCCTGATGGATCATCTCTTTGACGGCGCCGTCGTGGAGAGCCATAAGGTTGGCGGCCAACCCCAGGTATCGACCTCCGTTAATACCGATCTGACCGTCATCCCCTGTAGCCAAGACTTCAACGATCCGAGCAATCTAGGCGGCGCGACCCTGCAATTCCTGGTCTACAACGAATTTGAGCAACGTTTCTCCACATCAACACAATTCGCCTGCTGGCGTGAGGTTCAGCTCTCCGACATCGACACACGCCCCGGCCCGACGGGAAATCCGCAGTCGATCTTCAGCGCTGCAGTTCAGGGTACAATCGCTGGACAGACGCGAATTCGTCCCGTTGCCGGCGCGACTCGCGCCAACGGTATCCTGGCGATCGCCGAGGAGTTCTGGGGTTCGACGGGACCGGGAGGCATCTCAACTACTGCCGCCAATATCCATTTCGTCGGCGTGAACGAAACCAAGGGTGACCAAATCGTCATCCCCGAGAACTAGGCTCTTCTAAAAAAGGGCAGGAGCAAAGGCTCCTGCCCTTTTTTGTTGTCCACTGCATGTCCCGGCGACCCTCACTCGCCACCAGTCTTCTACTGTTGGCTGTTCTAGCCATCGCATCAGCTAGCGCTGTTGCCGATACCGGCACAGACGAACCCGGCTCGATCATCATCTTTCCGAAGATCGCTAGCAGCTCCTCCGAAGAGACGATCATCCAACTCTCGAATGCGGCCGGTACGCCCGCCGAGTTGCGCTGCTTCTACGTGAATGGCGCCCCGAGTGAAGATTCCGGTCCACCCGTCTGGTCGATCACCGACTTCCAACTGAAACTTACAGCCCTCCAACCAACGGTCTGGACAGCAGGCGTGGGGCTTCCCGCGATACCGCCCGACGATCGGCCGCCGGGTCTCTACCCTGGTCCGGTACCACCCGTTGGGGACGCCTTCTTGGGCGAGCTTCGCTGCATCGTTGTCAACGCCAATGAGAGCCCCGTTTCGCGCAACGTGCTGACCGGTGAAGCAACGATTGTGGATCGTGCTACCGGCGCCGTCCGCAAGTACCAGGCAACGGCGCTACGTGGGCTGCCCGGTAACAACGGCGACAACACCCTCTTGCTGAACGACGGCGAGTACACGAGTTGCCCACGTATCTTACTGATGAATCACTTCTTTGAGGGTGCGCCCGACCCGGTCTCTGGCGCGCCGCTGCAGACAACCCTGACCCTGGTGCCTTGCAGTGTGGATTTCGAGGGATCGACGCCGGGTAGCGCAAGCGTGCAGTTCACCGTCATCAATGAATTGGAGCTGCGCTTCTCCGCCAGCATCGAGGTGGTCTGCTTTGCCAGCGTCACCCTAACCCAAATCAGCCGGCCCGTCTTTGATTACGCCATCCAGGGAACGCTGGTGGGGCAGACCCGCATCCGCGCGATCGTCGATGGCGATACTCTTCATGGTCATGCCATCCTCGGAGTCGCCGAGGAGTTCCGCACCGGCACCGACGGGGGTGCTGCTATGAACTTGCATTTCATCGGCGGCAACCTTCAGGGCGATGTCGTCGTCCTACCCGGCCCATTCTAATTGCCGGGCGGGGCTACGGAGCGACGATCAGGGTACGAACGCCGTCCGCCTCTGGACGGTGCTCGATCCCAATCCCACCAAGGAGATTTGAGCCCGAACCTCTAGCTCGCGCGGGTTGGTTCTGTCGGTCACCGTCAGATCGAGCGACCAACAGTCGCAACGAGACAAAAACCGGAAGCCATAGAAGTTATCCAGGAAGCGGCTGCTGACGACGTCGTAGCGGCTCGCGTATAAGAATCCCGCCCAATCAGTTAGCTCAACTACCATGTTGGCATCGACCTGTTGCAGTCGATTCGGTGCCAGAACCCGGTAGGCCCCCCCCGCCGACGTGGTCGTAGCGACGCGACGATGTTCGTCGTCCATCCCCTGCCGGCGCGGATCCTCCACGTAGAAACCTACCTGGGCCGCCGAGACATTGTTGTTGTTCGTGTCATAGTTGCTGCGAAATCGCAGCGACAGGAAGCGGCTGGGATTGAGCCGTCCAGCCAGGTCGATGTCCGAGAAGTGGTCGCTCGCACAATCATCGGTCCCGCCGATTTCGCAACTGATCGGCTCAATCTCGCGCTTGATGTCCACCGTCTGCGTCAGCGACAGTCGCGCCAGCTCCCTTACGACGATATCGCCGGGACCGATTCCGTTCGTCCCTTTCTCGAGCAGACGCGTTGATGCTCCATAGGTAAACTGATTGCGCGCGTTGACCCGATCGACGCCATCGAACAGCGGCAGGTCGTCCTGTCCTACGCTGGGTACAAAGGTGTACGCGAGGGTAGGCTCGATCACATGCTTGAGCTTGCTGTCGGCGGCCCACGGAGACGCGAAGACGCGTCCCAGCGAGGATTCCACCACGGCGTCGATTCGAAAGGTCTCGCGATTCCGATTCCGGGGCAGCTCCGTGCCGTCGCTCAGCTCGTCGTCTAAGAGCCGGTAGCCCGTCTCACGACCCGTCGCCCGCAGCGACCCGAAGGCGTAGCGACCCAGAGGCAGCGGAAGCTGAAGCCCCGGCTGAAGATCGACGCGAAAGCCATCCGCATCGCGGCTGCGCTGAAAGGCAACGCCGGAGGTATCCAACGACAGAATCGCCGCATTGGCCAAGGTTTCCTGACCCCAGAGCCTGGTCTCCGGTAAACGTTGCAAGGTCTGGGATTCGGTCACGCCCGGAGCTTGCGCCAGATTCTGATAGTAGGCGGCCTCGGCCGTGACCGCGAGTCGCTCCCACGTGCGCACCACGCCGGCGCGAGAATCGGTGTACGGCAGCGTGCGTGTCGCGACGACCTTCTGATGCTCAAGCGAGTACGTGTTGATCTCCCGCAAGAACAGGTCGTCGCTGACCAGAAACACATTGGCGTGTCCCTGTACGCCACCCGGTAGGGATTGGCGCTGCTCCGTGATCGCACTCCAACGGTTTTCGGGAATCGTCGACCCGGGCGTCGATGCTTGTGTCGTGCCGCGAAACGACTCGTTGAAGTACGCGCCACCCACCGTCCCCGCCGAAGACCGCGACAGCGCGTAGCGATACTCCGCCAGGAAGCCAACCCGCGCGCTCGTCTCCGCATCGAGGGCTAGGGTTGCATCTTGGCTCTTGTCGATAGCGAGATAGAAGGGCAGCAAAGTCTGAAACCCGCGCCGGCTCGAGGCCGCAAACCTTGGCATCAGAAATCCGCTCTGGCGTTCAAGCTCCACGGGAAAAACGGCACGCGGAACGTAGAGCACGGGAACGTCGAGAATATTGAAGCGGCCGCCGCGCACATCTGCATAGCCACCGACAGTGACGTCGAAGCGTTCGCCGGTAATGCTCCAGCTTGGCGGGCCCTCTGCGCAACGACAGGTCGTGAAGCGTCCGTTCTCGATATGATAGCTCTGCCCTACCCCTTTCTCGGCGTGCTCACCCCAAAGCGAGTAGCGATTCTCCTGGGCATGGAGCTCGAGGTTGCGCAACTCGCCGGTCTCGTCGTCAAGGTTAAGAAACACGCTGTCCGCCGACAGTTGGCTGTCGGGGCTGTGCAGGTGGACACGCCCACTGGCCTGCGCGGTGTGTTGTCCTCGGCTGTAGCGGATCTCATCGGCATGAAGGCGCATCGCGCCGCGCCGCACATCGACGTTGCCCTGGGCGCCGACGATCGAGTCCTCTTGGCGATACTCCATCTCGTCGGCGTCAATGAAGACCGGCTCGTCATCGTCAGGAGAGGAAAGACTCAGCAGTTGCGCCGCAGCCGTCCCGGCAAAAAGCAGAAACAGCAGAACTGTCCTCCAAATGCGGGGCCGGCTTATCATGAAATGAGGATCTATGGCTGAGCGCTCGCGCCGCCGACTGCAGCGCCCAGCTTCGTCATAGGGAGATTCAGATGCGGATAAACTGCTCCGATCAGAAACAGTGAGCCCGCGACCACGACGGCGCCGCGATCGCCCGCGAGCTGCATGACCCGGGCGAGACCAGCCGCCGGCGTCTCCTCGGCCCACACCTGGCAGCGCTGCGCAAAGGCGGTCGCGAGCCGCCTGGGGTCTTCACCGCGGCTACGCTCGGCGCGTACCACCACGACGCCGTCCACGAGAGGGGCGAGAAGCTCGACCATCGGCCGCCAGCGTTTGTCGCGCATCACCCCGAACAGAAGATAGGTGCGACGCCCCGCAACGAGCGCCGGTAGCTCGCGAACCAAGGTCTCAACCCCGGCTTCGTTGTGAGCCCCATCCAACACCACGAGTGGGTTGCGTCCCACCACTTCCAATCTCCCAGGCCAACGCACAGAGCGCAGCCCGCTGCGGATCGCCGCAGCGCTCAAAGGCAGGATAGGTTGCAGGGCTTCGGCCGCAGCGACGGCAACCGCAGCGTTGCGGTGCTGGTGGCTTCCGCGCAAAGCGATGCAAAGTCGTGCCACTTTCCCACGCGCACTGCTGTAGGTGGGATGGGTTTCGCCTTCGATTCGGAAGTCCTTCCCTAAACGCTGGACCGGGGCGCCGCGTTCATGCGCGATCGCCTCGAGCGCAGCGGCGGCTTCGGGAGCGAGGTCGCCGAGAATCACCGGGCGCTTCGATTTGATGATGCCACCCTTTTCGGCGGCGATCGAAGCAATCGACTCGCCCAGGTACTCCTCGTGATCCAGGCTGATCGTCGTAATGACCGAGAGCTCCGGATCGATGACGTTGGTCGCATCGAGTCGGCCACCGAGCCCAACCTCGACGACGGCCACATCAACCCTCTTGCGGGCGAAGTGCATGAACGCGAGCACGGTCACAAGCTCGAAGAACGTCAATTGGATGCCGTGCACGGTTGCGGCGGCGTGAACTTCTCGCACGTACGCTACGACCTCGTCGGCGCTGATCCGCTCCGCGCCAACGCAGATGCGCTCGCGGAAATCGACCAGGTGTGGCGACGTGTAGAGGCCAACTCGATAGCCACCGGCGCCGAGCATGGAGTGCAGCATGGCGGCGACGGAGCCCTTGCCGTTCGTCCCGGCGATGTGAACCGAGCGAAATTGCGCCTGGGGATCACCGAGATTGCGCAGCGCGAGCGCGACGCGCTCGAGCTTGAAATCCATGCCCTTGGCGGCCTCGAGCGCGTAGAGCGACTCTAGGGTGGACTTATATTCACTGCGCGACACCCGCTCCCTCCGCTTTGTCGATGCTCGATACCGCTTCCTTCAGCTTGCGCACGAATTCGCCGATCTCGGACACGAGCTGTGGCTTGCCGCGGTTGGCGTCGACCAGACGCATGATGGCA
>ORJL011933193.1_pt1 | contig 12748 bp, 11 predicted proteins | sample 1779941 | NCBI WGS metagenome assembly ORJL01 (sample SAMEA104232317, study PRJEB22302) | groundwater metagenome | biome: forest; feature: aquifer; material: groundwater | place: USA | collected 2011-08-07 | depth 5.8 m
GCGAGGGAGGCCTCGGCCCGGACCCGCTCGTCGGGGTCGGTGAGGAGGGCGAGGAGGGCGGCATAGGCGGCCTCGCCCCCCGCCTGGGCGAGGACCCGGGCGGCCCGGACGCGGAGGCCCGGGGCGAGCATGGCGGGGAGGGCGCCCGCGATCGCCTCGATCGCGGGTGGGGTGGCGATCCGGGCGAGGGCGCGGAGGGCCGCCTCCTGGAGGAACGACTCGCGGGAGGCGATCACCTCGGCGAGGGCAGGCACGGCGTCGCGGGCCTCCATGCGGCCGAGCAGGTCGACGGCCGCCACGCGTGCGAAGAGCATGGCGGGGCCGCGGGCGATGGCAAGGAGGGAGGGGAGGTAGTCCCCCTCGATCTCGAGCTTCTTTTTTCCGAGGGCGTCGAGCCAGGCCTGGTCATGGAAGACGATGGCGCGTCCGAGGGCGGCGAGGAAGGTGTCGAGGGAGACCCGGACGCCGTCGAGGAGGATGGAGACCTTGCCCCCCTTCGGGGCGACGGGCGGGGGCGCGTGCCTCGGCGGCCTGGCGGGCTCCGGTACGGTCGGCGCGGGCGGCTTCGGCGCCGGCGCGGCGGGCTGGGGCGCGGTTCGCCGATGCGCGAGCGGCCCATACGACAGCGCGAGCCAACCCGCGGCGGCGAGGAGGAGGAGGAGGACGATCCAGGGAGCGTGCTGGCGAATCTTCAAGTTTCAATACGCAATGGGCATGTAATTCTCCAGGGCTCGAACGAAGGAACTCCAACTCCAACCCCCAATTCCAACGAACTCCAACTCGAATTCCAACCATCCCGGCCCAAGGGGCTTGACTTGGAATTGGACTTGGAGTTCGTTGGAGTTGGGGCTTGAAGTTGGAGTTCGGCGGACGCCGGCGCGTGTGTCACCTCCGACTGAACCATGCCGAAATTCCAGCCTTACATGCTCATTGCACATTGAGTCTTGCACATTCGACCATGGGTCTTGCACATTCGACCACCGGGTTACGCAGGATCCCGATCCCCTCGATCTCCGCCTCCACGACGTCGCCCGCCTTGAGGAAGAGCGGCGGCGTCCGGCTCATCCCGACCCCCGCCGGCGTGCCCGTCGCGATCACGTCGCCCGGCTCCAGCGCGAAGGCGGCGCTCGCGAACTCGATCAGCGTCGGCACGTCGAATATCATCTCCGACGTGTTCCCCTCCTGACGCGTCTCGCCGTTCACCCGGAGCCGCAGCGGCAGGTTCCGGAAGTCGATCTCGTCCGGCGTCACCACCACCGGTCCGACCGGGCAGAACGTGCGGAAGCTCTTTCCCCGGAACCACTGCTTGTCCCCGTACTGCACGTCCCGCGCCGAGACGTCGTTCACCACCGTGAAGCCCAGCACGTGGTCGAGCGCCTCCGCCTTCGATACCCGGTCGCACGCGTCCTTGATCACCACCCCCAACTCCACCTCGTGGTCCACCTGCTGCGACGCCGAGGGGATCTCGATCGCGCTCCCCGGGCCGATCACCGAGTTCGCCGCCTTCGCGAAGAGCATCGGCGACGTCGGCACCTCCGCCTTCTGCTCCTTCGCGTGCTCGGGGTAGTTGCGCCCCACCGCGATCACCTTCGGAGGCCGCACGATCGGCGCGAGCCAGGTCACGAAGTCGACGCTGATCCGCATCTTCGGGTCGTCCGGGATCCGGTCCCACCTCAGCTCGGCGAGCCGCGCGAGGGCGCCCTGCGCGAGGAAGTCCCCGAGGTCGGCGAATTTCCACGGCCGCTTGAAGTACTTGAAGAAGGCGATCCCGAGGTCGACGACGTCCTTCCCCTTGACGATCCCCGCCCCGACCCGTGAGCCCGACTGGAAGGTGCAGAACCGCATCGCTCTCCTCTCACAACGACAGGGCGCCTTGATGTCGAGAGTTGATCATTGGAGTTCCATCGCCAGGTCCCTGGCGTCCAACTCCCGGCCGAATTATAATCCCCGCGGCACGCCCTGTCGTGGAGCATCGGAATGGCCCTCCTCCTCGTGGCCGACGACGAACCGACGATTCGGAACATGCTCCAGACGATCTTCAAGTACGCGAACCACGAGGTCGAGCTCGCCGCGAACGGGCTCGAGGCCCTCGAGACGCTGAGGACCAAGGAGATCGACGTCGCCTTCCTCGACATCAAGATGCCCGGGATGGAGGGGATCGAGGTCCTCCAGAAGGCGCGGCCGATCTGTCCGGAGACGGTCTTCGTGGTCATGAGCGCCCACGCGACCGTCCAGCACGCCGTGGAGGCGACGCGCCAGGGGGCCTTCGAGTTCGTCGAGAAGCCGCTCGACCGGGAGCGGATCCTCCTCGTGCTCCGGAACGCGGTCGCCTCCCGCCAGCTCTCGCGGGAGAACCGGGCCTTCCGGACCGCCTTCCAGCGGGACGTGTCGATCCTCGGCGAGTCGAAGGCGATCAAGGACGTGATCGCCCTGGTCGCGAAGGTCGCCCCGACCGATGCGCGGGTCCTCATCACGGGGGAGAACGGCACGGGGAAGGAGCTGGTCGCCCGGGCCGTGCACCTCGGCAGCAGGCGCGCGAAGGGGGCCTTCGTCGCCGTGAACTGCGCCGCGCTCCCCGCGACGCTCATCGAGAGCGAGCTGTTCGGCCACGAGCAGGGGTCCTTCACCGGCGCGACCCAGATGCGCGAGGGGAAGTTCCAGGCCGCCGACGGAGGAACCCTCTTCCTCGACGAGATCGGCGACATGCCCGTCGAGGCCCAGGCCAAGCTCCTCCGGACCCTCGAGGAGGGGAGCATCATCCGCATCGGCAGCAACACGCCGATCAAGGTCGACGTCCGCGTCCTCGCGGCGACGAACCAGGACATCGCCCTGCTCATCAAGAAGGGGGCCTTCCGCGAGGACCTCTTCTTCCGCCTGAACGTCTTTCCGATCCAGGTGCCGCCGCTCCGGCAGCGGAAGGACGACATCCCCCTCCTCGCCGGATTCTTCATGCAGGAGTTCTGCCGCAAGAACGGAATCCAGCCGAGGAGGATCGAGGGGCCCGCCCTCGACCTGCTGAGGACGCACGACTGGCCGGGGAACGTCCGCGAGCTGCGCAACTTCCTCGAGCGGATCAGCATCATCGCGGAGGGAGATGTGATCGATGCGCCGCAGATGGAGAAATTCCTCGGGAGCAACTCCGTCCCCTCGGCCGCCTCGTTCGGCAGGGGCACCTACGACGAGTTCCGCGAGCTGACCGACCGGCTTTTCCTGGAGACCCGGCTCCGCCAGAACCACTTCAACATCTCCCACACGGCGCTGGAGCTCGGCGTGAATCGGCCCAGGCTCTATCGCATGCTCACGGAGCTCGGCCTTCGCAAGTTCGCACAGGAGGGCGCGGCCGCCGAACCGGAGTCCGGGGACGACGAGTAGGTGTTCCGAAACTGGACAGTGGCACTGTCACAAAACCCGGCAGTCCTTGCGGAGAGGCCCCAAGCGGCGACCAGGCCCGGGCGGCGCGCGAAGCGGGCGAGTATGAATAAGTGCAGTGTCCATCGTTGCTTGCGGAGTTGCGTCACCGAATCGCCGGTTCTGCCCCCGAATTCCGGAAACCGCCCGTGTCCTGGCACGACTTTCGCGGTTACAATGCTCGGGGGGCCAGGACTCGGAGCCTGACATGGAACGCATCGCCCGACTCTTCGTTGTACTCGCTCTCGCGATCTCGCCTTCTCTCTTCGCCGGCGACATCGATGACGCGGCCAAGGCGGCGCTCGGGTCCCTGAGCGATTCGTGGCGCGACGGCAGCTCCGACGGCGTCGCAGCCTACTTCCCGAGCGGCGACGCCAAGATCTCCCTCACCCTCGACTCGCAGGCGAGCGGCTCGTACAGCTCGAAGCAGGCGAGGAAAGTCCTCGGCGAGTACTTCGGCCGCTGCTCCGTCTCGAAGGTCAGCCTGCGGGACGACGGATACGGCGGGAGCGGGAAGCGCGCCGTCGGCGTGTACGACTACGAGTACTCCGACGCCAGCGGGACGAAGCACACCGGGCGGCTGGCGATTTCCATCGAGCAGAGCGGCAGCAAGTGGCTCCTCCAGTCCGTCACGGTGGACTAGGATGCCTCCGTCGGCCGTCTTCCTCGATCGCGACGGGGTCCTGTGCGAGGACCGCGTCAAGCCCGTCTCCGCCTGGGAGGAGTTCCACTGGCTCCCGGGCGCGGTCGAGGCGATCCGCGCGCTCGGCGCCGCGGGCGTCCCCGTCTTCGTGATCACGAACCAGGCCGGGGTCGGTCGAGGGATCGTCTCGCGCGCGCAGGTCGAGGAGGTCCACCGGCGGCTCCTCGCGCACCTCGAGGAGTCCGGCGGGCGGATCCGCGCCCTCTACGCCTGCTTCCACGCCCCCGAGGACGGGTGCGCGTGCCGGAAGCCGCGGCCGGGGCTCCTGCTCGAGGCGGCGCGGGAGCACGGCGTCGACCTCGCGCGCGCGTGGGTCGTGGGCGACATGGGAAGGGACCTCGAGGCGGGGCGCGCAGCCGGCTGCCGCACGGCGCTCGTGCGGACGGGGAAGGGGGCGTCGGAGGAGTCGATGCTCGCCTCGCGCGGGATCGCGCCCGACCTTGTGGCAGGGGACCTCGTGGAGGCGGTCTCGCGAATTCTCGCGGCGGGGTAGGGCGAGTGCCCTGTCGACGAAGGGCGATGAGCGAGGGGAGAAGGGCGAATGACCCCGAGCCGGACATCGCCCCTCGCCCTTCGCCATTCGATCCCCATCCGTCGCAGGACTTCCCCGACGACATGCTAGTTCGCCGGGGGGCCCGACGACTTCGGGGCCTGCCCCGCGGACGACTTGGGGGCGGGGGCCACGCTCGACTTCGGCGCCGGCGCGGCGCTCGACTTCGGGGCGGGCGCCGTGCTGGACTTGGGCGCCGGCGCTGCGCTCGACTTCGGGGCAGCGGCGGCGGCCGCGGGGGCGGGCGCAGCGGGCTTCGGCGGGGGCGGCGGAGGGACCTGGAGCTTCAGGAACGAGTCGAAATTCTCGAGGAGGAAGGCGTGGTGCTTCTCCGCGGGCTCACGGTCGACGAAGGTCTTCCGGTGCGGCTGCACGAGGACCTTGAAGTTCCCCTTGGCGTCGACCTCGGTGACGTTCACCTCGAAGTTCGGCCGCCCGTCGATGACGTCGAAGCTGTAATACTTGATGCTCGTGACGAGATAGTATTTGGTATCCACCCCCTGGACCAGCGTCATGCGGAGCTGGCGGGTCCAGATGGGCGATTCCTCTTTCAGGAGTTGCATCGGAGACTCCGCGGCGTGAATCGGCCAAGATAGGCAAATTCCCCCATTTCGCAAGGAAAACCCGTGAAGCCTCTCCTCTTCGTGGCGCTCCTCGCGGCCTGCAGCGGCTGCTCGCTCGACCGCAAGCTCTCGAGCATGAACGACAACGTCGCCACGCTCTCCGACAAGGCCGGCAGGCACCTGGAGGACATGAGCGTGAACCTGAAGGCGATGAAGGAGGAGCTGCCGGCGAACCTGAACAAGGTCACGGAGCGGGTCGGCACGATGGACAAGGAGCTGTCGGAGCACCTGGGCGGGATGCGCGAGACGATGAACTCGATGAACGGCGAGATGAAGGGGCTCCGCACGGCCCTCTCCGAGAAGATGGAGCTGATGGTCGCGAAGCTCGACGCCCTGAACGAGAAGCTCGACGGGCGCCTGGAGGAGACGAACTCCCGCGTCGTGAAGATGAACGAGGACATGAACCGCGACATGGGGAAGCTCATCGTGAACACCGACCGGATGGGGCCGATCCAGTCGGGGACGGAGGTGATGCAGAGCGCCCTCAAGGAGATGCTCGGCCAGATGAAGGCGATGAAGGAGGGGCTCGACGACATGAACAAGCGGCTCGCCGGGCCGCTCGCGGTGGCCCCCTATGCCGTCGGGGGACTCGTCGGCGCGGCGCTCCCTCTCCTGCTCATCGTCCTCTTCAAGGTGATGAAGAAGCAGTCATGAACCGCGCGACCTTGCCCCTTTGGCTGAAGTTCTCGGTCCTGACGAGCCTCCTCGTCATGGCGACGATGGGGGTCAGCGCCGGACTTTCGATCAGCGGGGCGATCTCCTCCAAGCGCCGGGACTTCGACAAGCACTTCCAGAGCCTCGGCCTCACCCTCGCGACGTCGGCCCTCGCGGCCGAGCCGGTCGACTGGAAGGGGGTCGAGGCGGCGATCCAGAACTGCTTCCTGGAGGACGTCGGCGGGCACGACGTGGCGCCGATCGTCTACCTCGTCGCGTTCGACAAGGACGGGACGCCGCGCGCGTGGCGCGTCGAGAGCGAGGAGCTGGGGCTCGTCGACGAGGCGGGGACGCCGATCGCGCATCCGACGGCCGGGCAGGTCCGCCAGATCACGGCCGGGGAGACGAGCGTCCGCTCGGACATCGACACGACGCGCGTCGACTTCGAGGGGTACGTCCTCGAGATCGCCTACTCCCTCCGGCCGCTGCGCCAGGAGACGCGGAGGCTGATCCTGATGAATGTCGCGATCGCCGCGGCGCTCCTCGTGATCGGCGTCCTCGCGAGCGTCGCGCTCGGGAAGTGGGTCACGCGCCCGGTCGCCGCGCTGACGCGGGCGATGTCGAAGCTCGCGGAGATGGACTTCACGCAGAAGGTGGAGGTCGACAGCCGCGACGAGATCGGGATCCTCGCGGAGCAGTTCAACACGATGGCCGCGCAGCTCGAGCAGGGGGAGCGGGCGCGGAACCTGGTGTCGAAGCTGGTCTCGAAGCAGGTCGCGGCAAAGCTCCTCGCGCGCGGCGACGAGGGAATCCGCGGCGAGCGGCGCCTCGTGACGATCCTCTTCGCGGACATCCGCGGGTTCACCCCGACGGCGGAGAAGATGCAGCCCGAGGAGCTCGTCGCGCTCCTCAACGATTACTTCACCGTGATGGTCGACATCATCTTCAAGCATGACGGCATCCTTGATAAATTCATCGGGGATGCGATCATGGCGATCTGGAACGCGCCGATCGACCAGCCGGACGGGCCGATGCGGTCGGTGCGCGCCGCTCTCGAGATGCAGCGCGAGATCGCGATGCTGAACGTCCGGTTCAAGGCGCAGGGTCGCCCGCCGATCGGAGTCGGCATGGGGATCTCCACGGGCGAGGTCGTCGCCGGAAAGATTGGCTCCGCGCGGAAGTGGGAGTACACCGTCATCGGCGACGACGTGAACCTGGCGCAGCGGATCGAGTCGAAGACGGAGGCCGGGCAGGTGCGGATCAGCGAGAGCACGTACCAACTGCTGAAGGGGCGCGTCGAGGTCGAAACGCTCGAGCCGTTCCTCCCGAAGGGAAAGAGCCAGATGGTGAATGTGTACCGGGTGATCTCGATCCCGCTCGAGGCCGCCGCGAACGCATAGGGACGCCGGAACAACGGAAGGTGGATCATGAAGAAATGGATCGTCCTGCCCCTCCTCCTCGCGCTCCTCGGGTGCGGGGACGACTCGGGGAAGGGGAACGAGAAGAAAGAGTTCAAGGTCAAGGCGGCCCCGAAGGACACCGCCACCGCGGAGCTCGAGAAGAAGAACGCCGAGCTCGAGGCGCGCCTCAAGATGATGGAAGACATGGTCACCGAGGTGAAGAACAAGCAGGACCAGGTCGACGACATGCTCACGATCTACGAGACGGCGAAGAAGGGGAAGTCGGGCACGGAGAACAAGAAGTAGAAGCAGTCTTCAGGGGGAAAAAGGAGTCGATCATGTACCGCACGTTGGCCCTCGTTCTCGCGACGGCGATGCCTCTCCTCGCGGACATGTCCGCGGATGAGGTGAAGGCGAAGGTGAAGGAGGGCGGCGACCACTTCCGCGCGGCGATGGCCGCCTCGGACAAGCAGCAGAAGATGGCGGAGCTGGGGAAGATGACGGAGGCGTTCACGGTCGCCTTCGGCGAGACGAAGCAGGACGCCGCGGCCTCGGCGCAGGTCGAGGAGGAGGCAGGCGGGATCAAGAGCGCCGACGAGAAGGCCCTATTCTTCTTCTTCGTCTGCGACGGGTACTGCCAGCTGGAGCGCTGGAAGCCGGCGCTCGACTGGATCGAGAAGGCCCTCGCGCTTTCCAAGAACGCGAAGTACGAGGCGAAGAAGAAGGAGATCGAGGACAAGCTGAAGTAGCGCGCTACTTCTTCTCCAGCGCCTCGATCCGCAACTTCGCCTCGGCGTGGTCGGGGGCCTGCTCCAGGAGCTTCTTCCAGGTGGCCAGCGCGTTCTCGCGCTGGCCTGCCCCTTCGTAGCTCCTGGCGAGCAGCACCCGCGCGTTCGTCTGGCGCGGGTTGACGTTGAGCGCCTGCCTCAGCTCGCCGATCGCGTCGGCGAACCTCCCCTCGCGGAAGTCGATCAGCCCGAGCTGCTCCCGCAACCTCGGGTCGAGCGGCGCCGGGTGGAGGCCGGCGAGGACGTGCTCGCGCGCCTCGCCGTACGCCTTCCGCTCGATCAGCAGGTACGCGAGGTTGTAGTGCAGCTCGGGGATGAACGGGTTCGCCTCGATCCCCTCGCGGAATGCCTGCTCGGCGTCGTCGAGACGCCGCAGGAGGATGCAGGTGATCCCCTCCTCGAGGGCGAGGTCCGGGGAGCGCACCCCGCGGTCGTGCGCCTCGACCGCCGCCGCGAGGGCCTCTTCGCGCCGGCCTCGGTTGCGCAGGAACTGCACGAGCGCCGCGGCGTACCGGCCCTTGAGGGGCGCGATCCCGATCGCGCTGCGGAGGAGCGCCTCCGCCTCCGCGTCCCGCTCCTGGTCGATCCGGAGCGTGTGGAGGATGTACATCGCCTGGTCGTCCCGGGGGTGCAGCGCAAGGCAGCGAGCGAGGTCCGCCTCCGCGGCCTCCGGGCGGTGACGCCCCAGCTCGAGCATCGCGAGCGTGAAGTACGTCCCGTAGAACCCAGGGGCGTCGTCGACCGCGCGATGCAGCGCCCGCTCGGCGCGGTCGAGGTCCCCCGCCGCAAGGAAGGCCCTCCCGAGATAGTGATCCACGTCGACGCTTCCAGGGGACTGCGCCATCGCGTCGGTCATGAGCCTCCGCGTGTCGTGCCAGGCGTCGCAGCGGACGTAGGTCAATGCGCCGAGGATTCCGAGGAGGACGGCGGAGGCCCACACGCGCGCCGGCTTCCCCTCCTCCACCCACAGCGCGACGAGAAGGCAGAAGCCGATCGACGGGAGGTGGAGGTACTTGTCGGCCATGTAGAGCCCGGTCGGGACGATCTGCGCGACGGGCGCGAGGGCGACGAGGACCCAGAGGAGTGCGAGGCAGAGGCGCGGCGCGCGCCGCACGGCGACGAACGTCGCGAGGATGTAGGCGACGCAGATCTCGAGGGCGCCGATCGTCGGGCCGTCGAACCCCTTCCCGAACGAGCTCCAGTCATATCGCGCGGAGAGCGCGGTCGGGAAGGCGAGGTTCCACAGGTAGCGCGGGAAGACGCGGGCCATCTCGAGGAGGCGCCCTCCGAGGCCGGAGACGACCTCCCCTCGCACGACTCCGTGGTTCCGCCCCATCCAGACCTGGAGGGCGACGCCTCCCGCCGCGGCGAGGAGGAGCGGCAGGGCGGCGGCGAGCGAGGCGCGCGTGCGGCCGCGCGAGGAGGCCCAGATGAGCAGCAGCACCGGCAGCACGACGGTCGTCGGCTTCGCAAGGACGGCGCAGGCGAAGAGGAGGGTGGCCCCCGCGGCCCAGGCGGCGCGGCGGCGGTCGACGAGGGCCGCCTCCATCCCGCAGAGGAGCGCGCCCGCGAAGAAGGCCATCGAGAGGACATCCTTCCGGCACGAGAGCCAGGCGACCGACTCGACGTGGACCGGGTGGAGGGCGAAGACGGCGGCGGCGACGAAGGCCCCCCACGCCGAGAGCGGCAGGCGCAGGAAGCAGAAGTAGAGGAGGAGGGTGGCGAGGACGTGCAGGGCGAGGTTCGTGATGTGGTGGATCCGGGGCACGCCGTCGGAGAGGGTCCGATCGAGCGCAAGGGAGAGGTCGGTGAGGGGGATGTAGATCCCCTCCACGGCGCCGATCCGCGCGGGGTCGAAGATCGCTCGGATCGTCTCGCCGTCGAGCGGGCGGACGAGCGGGTTCCCCTGGACGAACTCGGCGTCGTCCCACAGGAGGAAGTCGCCCTCGAGCGAGGGGACGTAGGCGGCGGCCGCTAGCAGCAGGAGGAGCAGGAGATGGCGGCGGCGTTGGGGGGCCATTGCGCGGGATTGTAGCGAAGCGGTTGCGGATCCGCCATGCCGATGCCGGCGGGCGCCGCCGCAACTCCAACTCCAAGCCCCAACTCCAAGAAACTCCAAGTCCAACTCGAACTCCAAACCTCCCCACCGAGGGGCCCCGACTTGGAGTTCGAATTGGAGTTCGTTGGAGTTGGGGCTTGAAGTTGGAATTCGGCGGACCGATGTCACCTCCGACCGAACCTCGCCCGATTCCGGACCTGTACGCCCCTCGGCCGTGGTATACTCCCGCCGTTTCCCTGGACTGCGCCAACTGCCGGTGCCCCTCCGAATCACCATCCAGAACGGCCCCGAGACGGGGCGCGAGGTTCTCCTCGACAACTCCCGCACGGTCGTCATCGGCCGCGCGCGCGATGCGGACATCCCTCTCAACGACCCGCGCGTCTCCAAGCACCACTGTAGGATCGCCTACGACGGCGCCGAGTTCGTCGTGACGGACCAGGGGAGCTCGAACGGGACCTGGGTGAACGGCGAGCGGGTCACGAGCCGCGCCCTCCGCGCCAACGACATCCTCCAGATCGGCGCGACCAACTTCCTGGTGCTGGGAGGGACGATCGAGGGGACCACGCAGAGGGCCGAGCCCCTCGACCCGATGATCGGCCACACGCTCGGCGGATACCGCATCGCGGAGCGCCTCGCCCAGGGGAGCCGCGGGGTCGTCTATCGCGCCGAGCACCACATGATGGGCCGGCAGGCCGCGCTGAAGGTCCTCGCCCCGAGCTTCACGAGCGACAAGAAGGCCGTCCAGCGCTTCCTGCGCGAGGCGCGCGCGGGCGCGGCGCTCAACTACCCGCACCTCGTGCAGGTCCTCGACGCCGGGGAGGACCAGGGTTCCTACTTCATCGTCATGGAGCTGGTCGACGGCGAGCCGCTCCAGTCGATCGTCGACCGCGAGGGGCCCCTGGACCTCAAGCGATCGCTGCACCTCTCCATCCAGATCGCCTGCGCGCTCGACTTCGCGAGGCGGCACGACCTCGTCCACCGCGACCTCCGCCCCGCGAACGTCCTCGTGACCCGCGCCGGGTTCGCGAAGGTGATCGATCTCGGGACCGCCCTCTCCCTCTCCGGCGGGGGGGGCCTCTCGCTCATCACCACGAGCGGGCTGCCGATGGCGGAGGCCAACTACGCGGCGCCGGAGATCCTCTTCGGGGAGAAGAACGTCGACGGCCGCGCCGACCTCTACTCGCTCGGGGTGACGATGTACTTCCTCCTCACGCGGAAGCTGCCGTACGCGGCGGGGAACGCGCGGGAGTTCTTCGAGAGCGTGAAGGGGGAGAAGTACCTCTCGCCGAGCGCGCTCAATCCGCAGGTGCCGGAGGAGATCTGCCAGCTCATCTCGAAGCTGATGGCGAAGGAGCGCGGCGAGCGGTATCCGGAGGCGACGGCGTTCCTGCGCGACGCGCTCGGGTTCTACGGGCGGTCGTACGGGACCGAGTCGGTGCCGGAGTCGGTGCTCGAGATCAAGGGAGCGGACGAGTGGGCCGGGGCGCGCAGCGGAACGCGGTACGAGAGCCGCGTCGCGCGCGACGTGCAGGCGAAGATGGTGCCGGCGAAGCTGACCCCGGTGCCGGGGCACCAGGTGGCGAAGGTCTATCTCCCCGCGAAGATCATCGGGGGGGACTACTACGACGTGCTGCCGCTGCCGGACGGGAGGTACCTCCTCGTCGTCGTCGACGCCGGGCGCCGGGGCGTGACCGGGGCGATGCTCATGGTGATGGCGCGGAGCGTGATTCAGAGCTCGATCGAGCTCGGGCTCGCGCCCTCCACGGCGCTCGTGCACCTGGACATGAGCCTGAAGAAGGACCTCCCGCCGGGGTTCCAGCTCCTCGCGGCCTTCGCGGTGCTCTCGCCGAAGACGGGAGAGGTGACCTACGCCGTCGCGGGCGACCTGCCGCCGATCCACTGGCAGAAGTCGACGGGGAAGGCTCGGCCGCTGCCGGGGAGCGGGCCGCCGATCGGTTCCGAGGGGTTCCGGGGGCCGAAGGAGCTGACGGTCACGCTCGACCCCGGGGACCGGCTGGTCCTCTACTCGGATGGCGTGACGGCCGTGCTCGACACCCGGAAGCGGCCACTCGGGCCGGAGGGGCTCGCGCAGGCCCTCTCGGAGGCGGGTGGGGTGCCTCTCGAGGGGGCGCTCGAGAGGCTGACGAAGGTCGTGGAGCACCACCGCGGGCCGTCGCCGGCGAACGACGACCTGACGATCCTGGCGCTCGAGCGCGACCGCGGCTGATGCCGACGCGATGCCGAACTCCAACTCCAAGCCCCAACTCCAAGAAACTCCAACTCGAACTCCAAGAGCAGCATGAGCCGGGCGTCTTGGAGTTTGGGTTGGAATTTCTTGGAGTTGTAGGTTGGAGTTGGAGTTCGGCAGTCCCGGACCGGGCGTCCTCCCCGCTCGATCGATGCCGATCACACACCTTGTTTTTCAGGCGTTATGTCTACTTCAGAAAGGCCCTTCTGAGGGCCCCGGGAGCACGTTCTACGATGGGCTACAGGGGACGCGGTGGGCGAGGCCCGGTTTCTCGGGGCCGAGTTGACATAACTGAGTCGGCAATGCCGCGAGGCA
>ORJL011322153.1_pt1 | contig 12747 bp, 11 predicted proteins | sample 1779941 | NCBI WGS metagenome assembly ORJL01 (sample SAMEA104232317, study PRJEB22302) | groundwater metagenome | biome: forest; feature: aquifer; material: groundwater | place: USA | collected 2011-08-07 | depth 5.8 m
ACCCCGGCGTCTGCCTCCCCGCCAGCGCCTCCCGCACAAATCCCGGCGCCGTCGACAGCGACGACAGCGCCAGCGTCAGCGCCCCGCCGCGCTTCAGAAAATCGCGCCGCCCCTCATCCCCCCCGGAAATCGTCCCCGCAACTTCCCGATCGATGCGATTCATGTGCAATGGCCTCCATGATCCCCGTCAATTATAAAAACAAACACCCCCGCTACTTTTGCGGTTAGCGGGGGTGTTTGTTCATCATCTCCTGCGGGCCAGCTCAGGCGCCGCGGTATTGCGGGCTTCGCTTTTCCGCGAAAGCCTTGAAGCCTTCTTTCCGGTCTTCCGTGTCACGCAGCACCCCCCACAAAAGGTGGGAGAACAGGATGCCGTGCTCCAGCGGCATGTCCTGCCCCAGCAGCGCCGCCTGTTTCGCCGCCTGCACGCTCAAGGGCGCCGCGCTTGCGATTTTTTCCGCGAGAGTGGTCGCGAGCTTCCCCAACTCTTCCGGCGCCACCACGTCGCTCACCAGACCATAGCGGAGCGCCTCTTCGGCGGTGATGGTTTCTCCGGTCAACAGCATTTTCATGGCGATCGCCTGGGGAATGACCCGCGGCAGCATCTGCGTGCCGTTCAGCCCCGCCAAGCTCGCCACCTTCACCTCGGTCAATCCGAACTTGGCCTTGGAGCTGGCGATCCTCAGGTCGCAGGCCAGCGCCATCTCCAGGCCGCCACCCACCGCGAAACCGTTGATCGCCGCGATCAGCGGCTTCCACATCTTCATGGCCGGAAGAATCGGCTGCCCGTTGCGCAGATAAAGCGCGGCCATGCACTCGGCGGGCGGAGGCGTCTTTTTCATGTCGGTTCCGGTGCAGAACGACTTTTCTCCGGCGCCCGTCAACACCGACACGTAAATATCGGGGTTGCTCCTGACCTCCTGCCAGATGTGATTCAACTGCTCCACGCACTCCGGGTCCAGCGCATTCATCGCCTCCGGCCGGTTCAACGTGACATACGCCACGTGATTCTTCACTTCAAAGTCAACTGGCATCTTTTTCCTCCACTGGCAATTTATTGGAATCGTGAACCGCTAAGCGGAAACGCAGAGATCGTAGGGTTTGCCGTCCTTGAGCAGCTTCTTGGCGATGGAAACGCGATGGATTTCCGAGGGGCCTTCCAGGATTCTCCACAAACGCACCATTCTCGCGACGTATTCGATGCCGGTCTCCCGCGCCAGGCCCATGCCGCCGTGTAACTGAATCGCCCGGTCCGCAATCCGCGTCAGCATTTCCGTGGCCGCGACCTTGAGCGAAGCCGCCTCGACACGAAGATCCTTGTGCCCCTGATCCGACTTCCACGCGGCGTAGTAGAGCATGAGCCGGATATTTTCCAGCTCGATGGTCGAATCGGCGATCCAGTTCTGCACCGTTTGACGCTCGGCCAGAAGCTGGCCGAAGGTGCTCCGGGTGTTGGCCTGATCGATCATCATCTGGATGAGCTTCTCGGCCATGCCCGTGCAGTGCGCCGCCAGCTCGATTCTGCGGACACCAAACCGGTTCTGCAGCGGAATGAACGCCCCCCCGACTTCTCCCAGCACCGCGTCGTCCCCCACTTCCACATTGTCGAGATACAGGGTCCAGCTCGGCATCGCCCCGATTACCGGGATTTTCCTGCCGATTTGCAGGCCCGGAGTATCCTTGTCCAGCAGGAATGCGGTAAACCTGCTCTTGGCGGGCGCATCCTTGTCGGTCACCGCGATGAGAATGAAGAACACGTTGGGCTTGTCGCACTTGCTGATGAATATTTTCGAACCGTTGATCACCCACTTGCCGTTGTTGCGCACCGCCATCGTCTTCAAGCCGCTGACGTCGGAGCCGGCGCCGGGCTCCGTCACCCCCATGGCCGAATCCGCATCACCACTACAATACGGAACGAGATATTTCTCGCGCTGCGCCGGAGTACAGCATTCGTGCAGATAATAGAGATTGGGGGCATCCGGAGGCGGGGTGAACGCATGGTGGGAAAATCCCACGACGGATTTCGACAGTTCCTCGACCACCAGGGTCTTGGCGAACATGCCCAAGCCTTGTCCGCCGAGTTCCTCGCCCACTTCGATCCCCCAGAATCCAAGATCCCTGGAGACGCGCAATAATCTTTCCTGGTCCTCCTTGGGCAGCAACGGAATGTCCTCGGTCCACACCCGCAATTCTCGTTCCAGCAATACCTTGTCCAGAGGCTGTAGATGATCCGCGGTAAACCGCCGCGCCACCTCCTTCAGCATCCGGTGTTCCTGTGATATCGAAAAATCCATCAGTTCGTTCCCTTGCAACCGTTCATACCAGAACCTCTTCCCTGGTCATTCTCTCGATCTCCTCTTCGGAATAGTCCAGCATTCCATTCAGCACCTCCTGCGTATGCTGTCCGATCCTCGGGGCGGCCGCCTCCAGGACCAAGGGAGTCTGCGAAAATATCATAGGCGCGCGGTTGTACAGGCTCCTCCCAACCTCCGGATGATCCAGGTACGCCCAGAAGCCTCTTCTCCTGAGGGTGTCGTCTTCAACGACTTCTCTCGCATCCTTGACCATGCCCGCCCTGACGCCTTGGCGCAGCAACTCGGCCATCAGCCAGTCCGAATAGCGGGTGGCGGTCCATTCTTCGATGCGGGCGTCGAGTTCGCTCTGGTGCGCGCGCCGGGATTCCAGCGTTGCAAAACGCTCTTCGTCCATCCAGGACGGGGTCCCCATGGCCTTCTTCAAGGACTCCCATTCCTCTTCGGAGAAAATGGCGATCGCAATCCATTTCCGGTAACCCAGCGTCTTGTAGACGCCGTGCGGCGCGGCGTCCGGATCGCCGTAACCCAGGGGACCCAGTACTTCGCCGTTCGCCGCATAAGCCATGGGGCTGGACGGCACCATGCTGATCGCGGATTCGAGCTGGGAAATGCTGACCGTCTGGCCGCGCCCGGTGACTTCGCGCTCCAGAAGCGCAGCCATGATCCCGAACAGGGTATGGGTCGGAACCATTACGTGATCGGTATAGTTGGTGCCGGTCCCGAACGGCGCTTGGTCGGGAAACGAAGCTCGCGCCGGGATCCCGCTCAAGGCGTTGAGGGTGGCGCCGAACCCCATGTACTGGCTGTGCGGACCGGTAACCCCTTGCAGACTCATGGTGACGTAAATGGCGCGAGGATTAATCTCCTTTACGTTCTCCCACCCCAGATTCCACTTTTCCATCTGCCCGACGCGGAAATTGTTGATCACGATATCGCTCTTGCGGATCAAGCGCACCGCCACTTCGCGAGCCTCGGGGTGGCTCATGTTGAGAGCGATGTCCTTCTTGTTGGCGTTGCGGTTCGCGAAATATCCGCTGCGATCCAGGCCGGTGCTGACGCCGTCTCTGAAAGGCCCGGTCTTGCGCAGGACGTCCGGCCTCTTGATGCTCTCGATCTTGATGACCTCCGCGCCGCACTGTCCCAGCACGTTGGTCGCGATCGGCCCCGCGCCCACCCACGAGAAATCGCAAACCACGATGCCCTGCAGGGCGCGTTTAACGCTGTTCTGCATGAACCGCTCCCGAATTCACCAAAGCGCCGATATCCGCGGACGAGTAGCCCAGTTCGCGCAGAATTTCCGCCGTGTGCTCTCCCAGCCGCGGCGCGTTCCTTCCGAAGCGCCACTGTAATTCTCCGAACTCGTAGGGCGCGCCGGGATACACCACTTCGCCTCCCAGCGCGTCGTTTCGAACCCGCTGCCAGAATTTCCGGTAGTGCAATTGGGGGTTATCGAGAAGATCCTGGCCGTCGCTGACCGGAGTGACCGCAACATTGTATTTTTGTCCGGTTTCGTAAAGGTACAGCTTGCCATGTTGGGACGCGTAGTTCTCGAAAATTCGGCAGAAAGTTCGGTAGCCCTCGGCTGACGATCGGTAGGCGGGTTCGGTCCACTTGTCGTCGTCGAACACCTCCCAGTCCTCGACACCCTCCCCTTTCATCCACTGCACGAACCGGTCCCACATGACTTTGTCTTTACCGATGATGGCCACCACCACGATGTATCCATCCGTGCCCAAATGCAGCGTGGCGGTGCCCGCTTCCTGGCCGCGCCCGCGGCGGATGACTCCTTCCAGGTCCCAACACTGCGCGGCGTTTTCCAGCGCCATCGCGCCCGCCTCAATGCAGGCCACGTCAACGAACTGGCCGCATCCGGTCCGTTGCGCATGGAACAAGGCGATGGCGCTGGCATCGGCGGCGTAGGCTTCGGCCATCCGGTACATCTGGTTGTCCGGGGTGCGCGCCGGCTTGTCGTTGCCGGAGCCGGCGAGATTTAAAAAGCCGCTCAAGGCGGCGCATGTCAGATCGGAGGCAGGGAGGGTCGACATCGCCCCGGAATGGCCAAACGGCGTGATCGCGGTGTGAACCAGCTTCGGGTTGTCCCGGATCAATGCTTCATGGGACAGGCCCAGCCGATCCAGGTAGCCCGGAACGCAGCTCTCGATCAACAAATCGGACTGCGCGCAAAGCTCGCGGAACAACTTTCTTCCGGCATCGTGCTCAAGATTTAGCGCCACCCCCCGTTTGCCGGAATTGAAATACAGAAACGGCAGACTTGCATCCGGCCCGGGCGTTTTTTTGTAGTACGGCCCGATTCTTCTCAAGGGATTTCCCGTAACCGGCTCCACGTGGATCACGTTGGCGCCGAGGCCGGCGTACATTTTCCCCGTGTAGGGACCCAATTCTCCCGTGAAATCCAGAACCTTGAGTCTCGAAAAATAATCTGATTCCATCGCGGCAAAATTTCCTGATCGCAGACTTGCTGTTTACCGGAGTTGCGTAGAGAACTGCGCTCTATTACCCGGCAAACAAGCTCCTTCCGCCACACACGTACAGAATCGGGCCGCAGATAAAGCCGGAATCGTCATCGGCGAGGAACAGAACCGTATTGGCGATATCGTCCACATCTCCCAGCTTCCCGATCGGCTGTTTCGACAGCAGGAATGCCTGGTCTTTCTCCGGCAAGTGATCCCACAGCGGTGTATGAATGAGTCCGGGAGCGATGCAGTTGGTGGTGATTCCACTTCTCCCGAGTTCCAGCGCCAGCGTCCTGGTCAGGCCCACCACGCCGGCTTTCGCGGACGAATAAGGCGCCTGCCCCGGGCCGCCGAGCCAGGCCCGCGACGCGATGTTGATGATGCGCCCGTGCTTGTTCTGGACCATGTGGCCATGCACCGCCTGAGAGCACAGAAACGTCCCCTTGAGGTTGATGTCCACCGTGATGTCCCAGTCGGCTTCGCTCAGCTTGCGAAGAGGTCCGGCTTTCTCCATTCCGGCGTTGTTCACCAGAATGTCGATCCGTCCGAATTCCGCAACGGCCTTCTGCACCATGCTTTCGATGGCCTCTTTGTTGCTGATGTCTGCGGCGACCCCCGAGGCGCGCAATCCTTGCCGCTTGAAGTCGTCGACCGTACTTTGCACCTTTTCCGGATCGATGTCATTGATGATGACGGCGGCCCCCGCCTCAGCCATGCGTTGCGCGGTCTGCTTCCCCATTCCGCTGCCTGATCCGGTGATCAGCGCCACTCTGTTTGCTATTCCCATTTTTAATCCTCGAACCGTCGTTCCTTAGATGGACATGGAAAAATACGCGCTCTTTCCGCCGCACACGAAGAATGTCTGGCCGGTGACGTATTTGGAAGAATCCGCGGCGAAAAAACAGACCGCCCGCGCAACGTCCGCCGGGGCGCCGACCCGTTTCACCGGAATGCTGGCGGCCAGTTTCTCCTTCTCTTCCTCCGACATCTGCGCCGTGGAAACATCGCCTTTTACGACGTGATTCACGGTAATGCTGTCCCGCGCCGCTTCCAGCGCAACGGATCTCGTCAGGCCGAAGACGCCGGCCTGCGCAGCCGCCGCATCCGCCTTCTTCGGCTGCCCCAGGTAAGCAAGACTGCTGAGGTTGACGATCCTGCCGTAGCCGTTTTTCTTCATCGCGGGCAAGGTCTCCCGCATGAAATGAAAGCGCGCGCCGAGGACGGCGCTAACCGCCGTATCGAAATCTCCCGCCGCGGGGTCGCACAAGGCGTTCCCGGCCGGCAGGGGAAGATTGTTGACCAGAATATCGATCTTTCCGTAATGCGCGAGAACCCCACCGACGCAGGAGGCGATCGCTCCCGCTCCCGGGTTCAGTTCGCTCGTCATTGCCTTTCCTCCCTGAGCAACGACCTTCGCAGCCAAGGCTTCCAGCCTGTCGCGCGCCCCGCCGCACAGCGCAAGCTTCGCTCCGTGAGCGGCGAACTGAAGTGCAATCGCTTCACCGACCTCATCGTCAGCGCCTGCAATCAGCGCCACCCGGTCCTTCATACTCCCCTGTCCCATAACCCTCTCCCAGAGAAACGTTTCACCAGCCCGGCATCAGCATGTGCATGGTGCATGCCGCGTGCTCGGTCCCCGACACTCCGCCACCGGTAATGTGCGACATCGCAATCCGCGGAATGGGCTCGACCTGATAACCACCACACTCGCCGCGCAGTTGTTTTACGTTTTCCACGATCTGCACCGCGCCGGAAGCGCCCATGGGATGCCCGTAGGACAGCATCCCGCCTCTCGGGCTCACTACGCACTTCCCGCCATAGGTGGCGTTGCCGTCGCGCAAGTACTTCAGCCCGTCCCCCTTCTTGCACAGACCGAGGCATTCATAATAGAGCAACTCGGAGATGGTGAAGGCATCATGCACCTCGACAATATCAACCTCCTCCGGGCCAATGCCGGTCTCTTCATACAACTGCTCGGCGGTGTTCTCGGTAATATCGTCGCCGGTGATGTCCCGGAACTGGTTGTGATAGGGTCCGGACTGAATGGCGGACCCCACCACCTTGACGGGATTCCGAATACCCAACTTCTTGACCATTTCCTCGGAACAGACCACAACCGCAGCGGCGCCATCCGCGATGCCGCAACACTGCTGCAGCGTCAGAGGATAGGCGATCATGCGCGAATTGACGATCGCTTCTACGGAGATGTCGCCCTTGAACCAAGCATTGGGATTGTGGGTCGCATGGCGCCGGTTCTTGACCGTGACCAAGGCCAAGTCTTCGATGGTCGCGCCGGTCTCGTGCATGTAACGATTTGCCCGGAGCGCGTATTTTCCGGGCATTACCAAGCCATGCACGGTTTCGAGATCATTTAACGCGGGCGACATCGCGGTGCCCGTCGGCCTGGACATGGAGTGGGTCTCACAACCGACCGCGATGGAAACCTCGGTCATCCCGGTGGTCACGTCCTTGACGGCCAGATTCACGGCCATCCCGCCGGAGGAGCAGGCGCTCTCCACATTGACGATGGGCAGACGTCCGCACATCCCCAGGTCGCGGAACACGGTCTGCCCGGTGACGATGCCATTCATGCCGTTGCCTACGTACGCACTCTGGATAATGCCGGGCTTGTCGATGTTTGAATTCTTCAGCGCCTGCAGGATGGCCTGTCTGCCGAGCACGTCGTACTCGATGTAATGCATGCCGAATTTCGTTTCCCCGACGCCGGCGATGTATACGTTACGTTGCAATTTCATTTTTGCACCATAATATTTAGTTGATTTTCCGGAACTTATAGCTGGTCACCGGCAGGCCATCGTTGTTTTGACGGATGACGCCGACCGTCAGCTCGACTTCCTCGTCGCATTTGAACGTTCCCGCCTCCCCTTCCAGTTGCGCAAATATCCGCACGTTCTCCGGAAGATCGATATAGCCGAACACGTACGGCGTTTTCATGCCGGGCTGTCCGATATAAATATCGGTGACGCTGTAAAGCCGCCCTTTGCGGTTCAATTTCACAACCTCGAATTCTTCGCCCCAGCACTTCGGGCAGGGATTCAGTTTCGGGAAATCCAATTGTCCGCAACGCTTGCAACGATAGCCTTTCAAATAAGGCGGCTCTCCGTTTGCGGGAACTTCCAGCAAATCCGGATGAAAGAACGTAATGTCCGGTTTTTTTTCTGGTTTCTTCTGACTTGTCTTGTCAGACATCGTGACCTCCACTTGGTTAAATCCCCGGCGCGCGCCCAAAAAACCTTATGGGCCGCGCGCTTAGGGTGGATTAGAAATCAATCAGGCGAGCCGCTATTGCTCAAATCTAGTAATTTAACCCAGATTATCCATTAGACCTTTCACGCGACCACAGGGATGGCAGGCGGATGTCCGGCATTGCTCCACAAACCCATGAACCAAGCCCGTCGTCGTCGGGGCAGGGAGAGGATCAGGGTGTTGTTTGCGGTATTCCGATGCCAGCTTGCGCCGACGGCCAGCACCTGACCATGCAGAGTTGCCAGCGTTGGCTGCACCTTGGTTCGCATGACCGCCTGCCGGAACAGGCTCATCAGGTTATAGGCCAGCATTGCGAAACCCAGTGCAGCTTCCGTTGCCCAGAAGTCATCAAGGGCAAAGCTGTCCAGTCCGAAATCGGCCTTGAGTTCCTTGATGCGGTTCTCGCAATCCGCGCGCCCTCGGTAGCTGCGCCAGACCTCGACGGGGGGCAACGTCAGCGTGGTCACCATGGCGCCGTAGCGCCAGCCCGACAGATCGGGATCGTCGGCAAACAACGACAAGGTCTTGCCGGGGGCGGTCTTGCGCTTGATCGATTGGCGTACCACCACGATCCTGCGGGGCATCGTCCAACCTTGGGCCTGATACGTGATCTCGGCCAGTTCCAGGCCGCTCTCCAGCGCCCACCAGCGCGCGTCACGCACAATAGCCGCCTGCAATCTCTGGGAGAGCTTGGCGCTGATGATGTAATCGATCTTGCGCCCCTCCAGAAAGCTCAGGATCACCTCGTCAAAAAAACCGCTATCGGCACGAAACAGCCCAACCGTCTTGCTCCCCAGATGGCGCAGGGTGGATTCGATGAAGGCCAGCGCGTTGTTGGCGGTGTGCGCGTTGCCCGGTCGCAGCCAGAAGTTGGCGACCATCCGTGCTTCGGCCACGAACGCCAGCAGGGGATGATGCGAAGGGCGCCCACGTTTGCCGGGGTTGTATCCCCGCGTCGCGCCTTCTTGCGCCCCGTGCCGGGTGATCACCGTGGAATCCATGTCCAAGGTGATGCGCATCAGCGTACTGACCTTGTCGAAGAACCAGCGATAAACCGCCTCCTGGACCGCCTCATTGCGAGCCATGTCGAACCGCTCGAACAGCCGCACAATCGCCCGGTGTCCCGCTGCCTTCGTCCAACCGAACAACCGGGTCAGCGTGCCGTCAAAGCGCACGGTCTCGGCATGGGCGAAACGGCAGGCGCCACACCAGATGGAGACCACCCACTGCTCTATCAGTTGAACCGGAGGATAGCCCCGGTTGGAGCCGGGCGGCGGCAAATCCCAGCCCGAGGCCGCTTGCTGAAATCCCATCTGATCCAGCATGCGCTTCATCAGCGCCATCCCACCCCAGGCACTGACCTCGCGGTCCGTGAATTTGATTTCAAAACCGCCTTCTGACTCACGATTTGACATGGCATACCCAACACAAGTCGCTACAAATCAATCAGTTGGCCTAATGAATATCATTAGGCCCCGAACATCCCGGTTGCATGACCGACGGCGCCCATGCTACCTCAAAACCGCTAATGGATAATCTGGGTTTAAATGTCAGGACCCATTACAACAATTGGTAAAAGTACCTATGCGTTAAGGGGTACGCCTAGGTACGCCTGAGGAAAACGGCCACGCACAGTTGGGCAGAGCTTTCTTGAGTAGCAACCCCGCAGGTCAAGCCGCCGGCGAGTGGCGAAGCTTAAAGTAGACGCTACTTGGCGTCTGTCAGTCAAGCGTCGGCGTGCGTGTCACGCGAACATGACCTGCCTGCGCTGGTTCGCTCCATTGACTCGACGTAGGCACTCAGCGCATCACATGCTCGACACTTCCACAGAAAAACCCTTGACAGCTTAATGGGTACTATGGGTTACTTGCCGACAAACGAAAATAGAAAATGGCGTCTGCGTACCTGGATTCAGCGGAGGGTTCAAATGACAATCTTGGAGGAGGCTCAAATGACACAAACGACCATCGATGGCAGGTCCGATAAGGAACTGAAGCAGGCCGCTCCCAAAACAAGCGAGGGGCGTTGGGAGGAACAAATACGCTTGGTCCTTCCTGCCAAGGCAGGGAGCGCCGAGCCTCGAGTCAAGATGTTTTCGGATGAGTTGATTCGCGAAGCAGAGAAGGCAACAGCGAAGTGGGAGGAAAGCGCGATGGGTATGGGCCTCGGCGGAATCCCCCAGGCGCAAACATGGTCCGGCATTAAACTCAAGCCGGTCTACACCCCGCTTGACATCAAAGATCTGGCGTTTGAGATGCCTGGGCAATATCCGTTGACGCGGGGAAACTCCCCCCTGCACTATCAGGTCAACCCGGTAATGATGAATCAAGGCTACGGGATGGAGACCACGGCAGACACGCGCAAACGTAGCGAATTTCTCCGGAAGATCGGTATGCGATTGCATGCCGGAAATGATGATGACGTGACTCCATTCATCAACCTCATTGACCTGCCGTCGCAACGTGGTCTGGACCCCGACGATGAACGCTCGCGCGGACGAGTTGGCGAATGCGGGATGTCCGTAAGCACCGTAGACGATTATGCCGACTTGCTTGATGGGGCCGATCTCGAAAGAACGCTTACCTTGATCATCGCCTTCGACGCGATTATCCCGCAGATTGCCTTGCATTCCGCCTATGTCCTCGACAAAAGAAAGGAGCCTCTGGCGAAGACATTCCACATGTGCTGCAACCTCCCTTATCACCAATGGTTTTGGGACTCTATCGGCTTTCCGCCAAGAACCGCCATGAAACTGCAAACAGAAGTAATGAAATGGGGGATCGAGAACAGCCCGAACACCTATGGTGGACTCATGGATGGATATAACGTAGCGGAGGCGGGCGCGCCTCCGGCGCTTGAGGTTGCCCTTAACCTCGCGAACATGATTGAGTTTATCGAATACTGCATAAAAGCCGGGTTGAAGCCCGATGATGTCGCCTCACGTGTCTGGGTGCATCCACACTTGAGCGTAAAGCTGTATGAAGAGGTCGCGAAGATCAGGGCCTCGAGGAGGCTGTGGGCAAGAATTATGAAGGAGAGATTCGGTTGCTCCACGCCTAAGGCCCTTGCTTATAAAACCTTCCTCGGTCAGGGCGCCGGCGCGGATTTACCCGGGCTCGAAATCCACAATAACATCATCAGGGTGACCGTGATGGCGATGGCCGGCATGTTCAGTGACGTCGATGGGATGTGGTTACCCTCCTACGATGAGGCGCTGGGCATACCCGTGGAAAAAGCTGCGCAGGTCGCGGTTCGAACGTATCAGATTTTGCACGATGAAACCGACATAGCGAAAGTAACCGATCCGTTTGGCGGATCCTATTTCATGGAGTCGCTAACAAACTCCATGGAAGAGGAAATATTGAATATCTTGAAGAAAATGGATGAGATGGGTGGATACCTGAAGTGCTGGGAATCCGGGTGGATTCGTTCCGAGGTTGAGCGCCACGCAAATAAACGTTTTCGAAAGATCGACAGCGGGGAATGGCCAGTCTTTGGTTTGAACAAGTATCGTGTCGAGGAAGATTCGGATTTTGAAGCGTTTCGCCGGAGACCCGAAGTGGAAGAGATCGCCATCCAACGAGTGAAAAAATATCGGGAAGAACGCGATCAGGAAAGGACAAACAAAGCGCTACAAGGTGTGAGACATGCGGCGCAACGCATCGTAAACAATTGGCCGGAATCCTGCGGAGAACTGTTTGCGGCGTCGACCGAGGCGGCGAGAGCAAAAGCGACGTTGGGCGAAATCCATAGTATCTACCGGGAAGTATTTGGATTTGGATACTATTCCGATTGATTGCTTCGGGGGAGGCAAAAATCATGGCTGCGAACACAAAACGGATCAGAGTACTTCTGACGAAGAGTGATCAAGATGCGCACGAGGTGGCGATCCGTTATATTGCGTGGACACTGCGGGAGGCGGGCATCGAAGTGCTCTTCACCCGCTATGAGCGGATCGAAGACGTTCTACAAACCGCACTGGAAGAGGATGTATCCATAGTAGGCATCTCATTCTATGGCTCGGGAATGATGTACGAGACAGAAACCCTATTGGGCTTAATGCGCGGCCATGACATGGGGGACGTGAAGGTAATGCTTGGCGGCACGATAACCCCGAAAGAACACGCAAAACTGTTGGATATGGGGGTGCACAAAGTTTTCCCATCAGGATGCGGAACCGCAAATGACGTTGCCGGTTACGTGCTATCGGCTGGTTAACGCCAAGAGCTTGTCCGTAAATAATCTGGGGGCGTGAATGATACAAAGTCAACCGCCGGATTATCGCTTGAAGGGAAATCGGCTTGAGAAGCATGTGTCCGATGTCTATCCGGATACGGCGCTCGCTTCCAAGGTGATTGCCGGCGATCGGCGCGCCATCGGCCGGGCCATCACCGCTGTCGAGAACGACCTGGCGGAGGGGGGCGAACTGCTCAGGGCCGTGCATTCCCACTTGGGACGCGCACGGGTGCTTGGCATCACGGGCCCTCCCGGCGCCGGCAAGTCCACCTTGGTGAATGCGCTGGTCGGCGAACTGCGCCAGCAGGGCAAACGGGTAGGCGTGATCGCGGTGGATCCGTCGAGCCCCATCAGCGGCGGAGCCATTCTGGGAGACCGCATTCGCATGGGGAATCACACACGCGACAAGGGGGTGTTCATTCGCTCCTTGGCTTCGCGCGGCCACCTTGGAGGCC
>ORJL011592347.1_pt1 | contig 12743 bp, 12 predicted proteins | sample 1779941 | NCBI WGS metagenome assembly ORJL01 (sample SAMEA104232317, study PRJEB22302) | groundwater metagenome | biome: forest; feature: aquifer; material: groundwater | place: USA | collected 2011-08-07 | depth 5.8 m
CGGCAATGAAGCGCTCGCCGACCGCAGGCGACATCAGATTGATCTTGAGCTCAACGGTCAAAGGCGCCGAATCCGCCGGCATCAGCGAATAGGCGGCAAAGCCCGCCGCGGTATCGGCGAGCGCGGTCGTGACCCCGCCATGCAGAAAGCCGCGCTGCTGGCACAAGTCGGGCCGCGCCTTCAGCGCCACCTTGCACAGGCCGGGCTTGAGCTCGTCAATCCGACCGCCGATCAGCGTCATGAACGGCTGGCCGGCGAAGCTTTCGCGAACGCGGGCTTCCCAGTTCGGGTTGCGCGGATCGAAATTAGAAATTGCGGTCGACACGGCTTGACGATCTCCATACGGCATCGTATGTTCAATACGGTACCGTATGTTTTTCAATCTCCGGAGTCAAGACTGCCCGATGGCCCGTATCAGAGCCTTGGCTGTGGCGAAATCCGCCCCCCTCGACGCGCAGGCCTGGATTGCAGGCGCGCTTGAGGCGTTGGCGATCGGCGGGATCGATGCCGTTCGGGTGGAACCGCTCGCCAAGGCTCTCGCCGTCACCAAGGGCAGCTTCTACTGGCATTTTGCCGACCGCCGGGCGCTGATCGACGCCATGCTGTCGCAATGGAGTTCGGGCCGCATCGTCGCTATTCGGGAACAGACCGCACAGGCGACAGATCCGTCGCTGGCCTTGCGCAAGCTGATCGAGCTGTATACCCGGCGGAGCAACGCGCGCGGGCTGTCGATCGAACTCGCCATTCGCGCGCTTGCCCGTAATGATGCGGACGCGGCCGCCGCGGTACAGGCGGTCGACGCAGAGCGGCTGCGGCACGTCGCCTCGCTCTTTGGACAGTTGGGATATGGTGCGCGCGAGGCCGGGGCGCGAGCCGTTATGGTCTATGCCTATCTGTTCGGGCAGAGCTTGCTGGACCCGAAGTCAGTAAAGGCGGCCGACATGACCCTTGCGGTCGATGCCCTGCTGGCGCCGCCCGGGTAGCGCTATTTCAGCCCAAACCAAAGCGTCGCGATCCCCAGAAACGAGAAAAATCCCACAACATCCGTGATCGTAGTGACGAACGGACCCGACGACACTGCCGGATCGACCCCAAGCTTTGCCAGCGCCATCGGAATAACGAAACCGCCAAACGCCGCCGCCGTCAGCACGCAGATCATGGCAAGGCCTATGACGATGCCGAGATCTGCGACATCAAACCACGCAATTGCCACCGCCCCCATTATCACGGCGAAGGCCATGCCGTTCAGCAATCCGACCAGCACCTCGCGTCTGGCCACGCGTGCGGCATTGGCATCCGAGAGATCGCTGGTAGCAAGCGCGCGCACGGCGACCGTCATTGTTTGCGTGCCGGCATTGCCGCCCATCGAGGCGACGATTGGCATCAGCACCGCGAGTGACACCATCTTCTCGATCGAATGCTCGAATTGCTTGATCACCCAGGCGGCCAGCAGCGCAGTCAAGAGGTTCGCGAACAGCCAGGTGAAGCGGCCCTTGGCCGTGGTCCAGACCGAGTCGGAAAGCTCTTCATGCGCGCCGACGCCGCCCAGCGCCTTGATATCCTCTTCCGCCTCCTGCTCGATCACGTCGACGATGTCGTCGAACGTGAGTACGCCGACGAGGCGGTCATTCTCATCCACCACCGGGGCCGCAACGAGATTGTAGCGCTCGAATTGCCGAGCCACCGCCTCCTGGTCGTCGGTCGCGCGGACTTTGCGGCGATCCGGGTCCATCAGGTCCACGACCGGGACCGGCCGCTTGGTGCGCAGCAGCCGGTCGAGTGCGACGGCGCCGAGCAATTTATGGTCCGCGTCCACGACATAGAGCTCGTAGAAGCGCTCCGGCAGGTCCACGGTCTCGCGCAGGTAGTCGATTGCCTGCCCCACATGCCAAGATGGCGGCACCGCAATAAACTCGGTCTGCATCCGCCTTCCGGCGGATTCTTCCGGATAGGTCAGGCTGCGTTCGAGGGCCGCTCGCTCGATGGTGGGAAGCTGCTGAAGGATCTCCTCCTGATCCTTCTCGTCAAGATCTTCGAGAATGTAGACCGCGTCGTCGGAATCGAGATCGCGAACACCCTCGGCCACCGTCTCGGTGGGCAGTTCTTCGAGAATTTCCTCACGAACGGTATCGTCGACTTCGGTCAGGGCGGAAAAGTCGAAGTCCCTGCCCATCAACTCGATGAGTTGCGGGCGCATATCGGGATCGAGCGCTTCGATCAGGTCGCCGGCGTCGGACTCATGCAATCCTCCGACAAGGTAACGTAGCACACCGCTGTCATGATGTTCGACCGCGTCGCGAACGCGTTCAATAAAATCGGGTCGGATAGCACCGGCTTCGTCGCGCAACGCATGCTCCGGCGCAGTTTCGCTCTTGAGGTCATGATCGAGCATCCGGCGCCGCACCTTGCGCGAATTTTTAAAGGCTACATCGTCCCGCTTGTACGCGCTCGCGACACAGCGTGCAAACGTAACGATGCGATGAACCGGTTCGCGATCCAGAGATCGATCGCGCGCCGCAATGGAGACACTGCATCGTCGGACCTCAAGACAATCGACCTGCGAACGGCACCCAGGCGGAGCTTCTATTCTCTGACGTGCCGCTCACGGTCGGACCTGGTACCATCACAGTGGCGATCTCCTTTGCAGCCACAGGTCGCCGGGAGAATCGGCGACACACCACGTGCTCATTATCGCCGCAGCGGTCTGCTCGCGGCAGCGGCCTCCATTTGCATTCGGTTCCGTTTCGCAGAAAGGCTTCCGCATGCTCCTGGGCCAGACCGCATCGACGTTCTGATCCGGCTAATAGCCTTCATCCTGATCTGCGTCGGCATCCAAATCTCCTGGAGCGGCATCAGAAAGCTCGTCGCCGACCTCGGCCATTAGACTTCGGCTCGGCGCGATGCGCATGACCTTGGCCTTGATGCGAAATTAATCAGACAATTGGCACGGCCAAGATCGGTCGCACACCGGCCCGACAAGAAGGTGTTTGGGTTGATCCACTAGCCGCCCTCCCGCCTTGCTTGGTGACAACCGCTGAAGCGCTTGCTGGCACTTTCTGAGTTCGCAAATTGCAGATACTTTCCGAAATAATTTTTTCGCTGCGCTTTCAACTTGCGGCGGATCGAGTCAAACAATTTATTTTCTTCTACCCGAAGATTATTGCGACGGTGATCAAGATCAATTTGCAGTGACACAATAATCAAGTTGATGATTAGCCACACTTGCTTGCAGGAATCCGAGCACCAAGTTCGGGCTGGCCCGCGACTCCCCCGGAACGCCGGGCCAGGAAGAGTCGATGTAGAGGCCCCGCCCCCGCGAGCGCCTTTACATCGACCTTCCGGGTGGCGCGCAATGCAAGCCAGCGCTGAGGTGAGTTCATGAGAATCGAGCCGCTGACGAGCCGCAGCCTCTATCCTGGAATGAAAACCTGCATGGTCTGCGGTTCAACCATCGTCGCCGCACTCCGATCCGAATATTACGTGCAACAACGGCTGATCCACCACTTTTGGCATTGCGATGACTGCGCTGATGCGAGCGAAACGTTCGTGCAGATCAGCACGTCAACATTTAACCAAAGCGATTGTCGTTAGCTACTTAGGATCGCATCAGGCGGTGTTTTTCCGCCGATCCGTTCGCAACGTGGTTGCGGATTATTGCCCAAATGCCGGAGCGTCTTAGCACGCGCGACCACGACAACTCGTTGATTTTTCGAAGCAACGCCGGCGAGCGCAAGGTTGGCCCATCGATTGCTATCCGATCGACGGCGGGCGTCCCGGCGGCAGATGATTATCGCGCTCGTCTCGTCTGCTTTTTGGAGCAACTGGAAATTGTCTCGCAGGATCGGCAATGCATTCGGCGACGTTCCAATATCGCAAGCCAACAGAAGATCAGGCCGAACGGATGCCGGCGGTGAGCGGCGAAGCAGAGTATTTCTGCCACCTATTGCTTACGCAGCTGCCAGACGGTCCCGACGAAATATACGCGGTCCGAAAGCTCCGCGAGGTCGTGGTCTGGGCGAACGTCGCGATAGCCCGGCGGGCTGACGGAACACCGCCAATCGAATCGTTGCCGGCCATCGTCAACGATGAGCGATCGTAGGAAGATGCTCGACTTGGAGAAGATGATCTGGATCGCCGGGGCAACCGTCGCATTCATTTGCGGTCTTTGGCTCTACACTCGGCTTGCTTTCAATACCAAAGAGAAACGGCCCCAATTTATGATCTGTGAGGGCTGCGGCGAGAATATCGTCACCCCGCCGGCGCATCTTTGTTCCGAATGCAAATCCCGTAAATCTCCTGCGCGATAGTACGGACAGCCGCGATCGAGCGGTGCTCGATTACGGCGCGATCAATATCGTCCAAGAAGCGTCTTATTCTATCGACTGCATCGACCGCGCTGTCGAATGCTGCTGCAGTTCACCAGGCAGTTCGCAAATAGAAATCAACTGCTCGAACGCGCATTATTCTTGCCCGTGCAGAAATGCCTCGGCCACCCGTCAAAGTTGTCCGTCACTGCGACTTTAACCGGCACATCCATTGGCGGATAAACGCCAACAGTGCCCCTTAAGATACTGACGTAAAATAATAAATCGGAATGGTGCGGCCGAGAGGACTCGAACCTCCACGGTGTTACCCGCTGCCACCTCAAGGCAGTGCGTCTACCAATTCCGCCACGGCCGCGTTTTGGGGTTGTGCACCGGTCATCCCGGCGTGAGGTCGGCAGCATGTAACAAATGCGCTTCCTCCGGACAAGGGCGCGAACGAACGGCTTTTCCGGCGCGCGGCACCCGGCCGCTGCCCCCGATTTAAGCGGATATTCGGGGAGTTTCGCCAGCAGCCGCGCCCCTTGCACCAGCCGATCGTCACCTATGACCCCCGTTGGCTTCCAGATCGAACAAGACCTTGTCGAGTATTTGCGCGTGGTTATGTCTCGTAAGCTCGCCTTGAGTACAGCTAGCGGGTCACCATGCTAAGATGAAACCCAGTGCTTAACTCGCGCGACCAGCTTGCAAAGACCTTTCCCGCCCGGCCCGGTTTTCCGGCGCCCGAATGGCGGATTTCCGACGGTCTGACAGGTTATGATGAAGCTCTGGCCGAAATGGACGCGCGCGTTGCGGCGGTTGCCGCCGGTCAGGCGCCGGAACTGATCTGGATGATCGAACACCCGCCCCTCTATACCGCGGGTACCAGCTCCTCCCCGGCCGAATTGCTGGATGCCCGATTCCCGGTGCACAAGGCCGGCCGGGGCGGCCAGATGACCTATCACGGCCCCGGCCAGAGAGTGGTCTATCTGATGCTCAACCTGAAGCATCGGCGGCCGGATGTCCGCGTCTTTGTCGCGTCTCTGGAAGAATGGATCATCCGCGCGCTGGCGCATTTCAACGTGCGCGGAGAGCGGCGCAACGATCGAGTCGGAGTGTGGGTCCGCCGGCCGGAAAAAGGCGAGGACTTCGAGGACAAGATTGCCGCCATCGGCATCCGCCTCAAAAGCTGGGTGTCGCTGCACGGCATCGCGATCAATGTGGACCCGGACCTGGCTCATTTCTCCGGTATCGTGCCCTGCGGCGTGCGCGAGCAGCGCTATGGCGTCACGAGCCTCGTCGATCTCGGTCTGCCGGTGACGATCGATGATCTCGACGCGGCACTGAAGGCAGAGTTCAAGCCTATCTTCGCTTAAAGCGTCGGCAGTATCGCAAAGACTTTCTCGCCGCGCGGCGCGAGATCCGATTCCGCGGCCTCCCGCTGATCAATCGATTCGATCACGGAGTTCGGCGGTCCTCTGCGGCAGGCCAGAAGCATTCCCGCGACCGCATCGCCCGAGCCAGCAAACATCGCCTCTACGGTGCCGTCCTTGCGATTGCGCACCCAGCCTTCGATGCCGCGCTCGCGCGCAACGTAGCGCGTCCAGTCGCGATAGCCGACGCCTTGGACGCGGCCGCGGATGATGGCGTGACGAACAACGCGCTCGCTCATTTCCGTTCTCCGGCGCCGGATGCGGAATTCGGACTGAGATGGCCCGGCACAAGTCGCGCCAATCCTTCAATGTAGTCCCCGGGCAGCCCATTTTCGCGCGCGGCTTGCACCACCGACTCCATATACCCCGCTCGGGGGGCACCTTCGCGTCTCTCCGCGCCCACATAAACAAGGGCCACCATCGGTCGGCCGTTGCTGATCACGGGCAGCATTTCGCGACTATAAAGGCCTCCAGCAACATCCTCGTAGGCATCGAGTGCGGCCAAATCGCGCGGATTGATTCGCCACAAGATGCCGTGCACTTCGCGTGAAGGATTCGGAACCACAGAGGCGTAGCCGTTCGCCATGATGACGAAACGATGCTGCGGCAGCGTCGCTAATCCCAGTACCCGCGCCCCGGGACAGCGCTGCCGCATTGGCTCGAGGCTCATATTCGAGCCATAGGCGAAATTCAGCATCACTCAGTCGCGTGAAGCTCGGACGGCTGCGCCGCCGCCCAAAGCGAATAGAAAATCGTAAGCGCGAGCGGCGCCGCCACCAGCGAAGCGAGCACGGCGACCTGCAAGTCCTGAATATTGGCGACCGGTCCGGTGAGAAGGTTGAACAGGAATACGAACGGATAAATCAGGAGCGAAATCGAGGCCGGCAGATAGGGCGCGGCGGCGCCTGCGCTGGTATCGCTGAATTGCAGCACCAGCATCACCGCAAGCAGCAACAGCGCGATCAGATCGATCAGAGCAACCGCGGTCACGCCGAGAAAACTCCGCTCGGCGTCGCGCAACCGCTTCACGATCAGCGCGAACCACCACCAGAGCAAGGCGATCTGGGTGACCACGAACGGCACGAGGCCGATCTGCGCGGTGACCGCTGGCGCGGTCAGCATATGCGACAGGATCGCCCCGATCAGAAGGGCGAGCAGTGACCACAGATATGGCCGCTGCTTCAGGTCGCCGGACGGAATGAGCGATTCGAAGATATTCATGGCGTCATGGTCACATGATAGGCCGCGATCACCAATGCAGCATGGCCGCCCGGAACCCCGGTTCTGATTGAATCAGAATCGACGCTCCAGGTGCTTGTTGTCACGCGTTTTCTTTGAGCGAACCGGTATCCACTTCGCTCGAAAACGCTGTAGATCAGGCGAATTCCATCATCACGGCGTCGACCGCCAGGCTGTCGCCGGGCTTGCACTTGATGGATTTTACCGTGCCGTCGCGTTCCGCCCGCAGCACGTTTTCCATTTTCATGGCCTCGACCACCGCGAGCGTCTCTCCGGCCTTGACCTCTTGCCCTTCCTTCACCGCAAGTGAAACCACGAGACCCGGCATCGGACACAAGACGAATTTTCCAGTGTCGGCCGCCTTCTTCACCGGCATCACCCGGGCATAGGCCGTCTCGCTCTCGGGATAGACGAGCGCTCGGGCCTGCGCGCCGCGGAAGAAAAGATCAAAGCCGTTCGGCACCGTGCTGACCTGCACGGTTAGCGGCTTGCCATCGACCAGACCGGACCAGACCGGATCGCCCGGCTTCCAGCCGGATTCAAGCTTGTGTAAATGACCACCGTCGCCGAATGCGACTTCGATCGAACCATTGGCGCGCGTCACCTCGACCTTGTATTCGGTCTCGTTAAGCCAGACCGCGCGCTGCCGTTCGCGCGTGACAAGCCGGTGCGGCATTTGTCCGGATATCCGGCGCTTGCGCTCGCCCAGTACATGGTCGATCGCGGTAGCAACCGCCGCCAGCACATGCGCGGTTTCGCCCTGCGGCTGGACGCCGTGGAAGCCGTCGGGAAACTCTTCGGCAATGAAGCCAGTCGACAGCTTGCCTTCGCGCCATCGCGGATGCGCCATCAGCGCGGACAGGAACGGGATATTGTGCCGGATGCCGCCTACATAGAAGGCATCGAGTGCATCGGCCTGCGCATCGATCGCCTGATCGCGTGTCGGCGCATGCGTGACAAGCTTGGCGATCATCGGATCGTAGAACAATGAAATCTCGCCGCCTTCATAGACGCCGGTGTCATTGCGCACCGTGATGCCGTCTTTTTTGGACTCCGCGGGCGGCCGATAGCGTACGAGCCGGCCCGTGGAAGGCAGAAAGCCGCGATACGGATCCTCCGCATAGACGCGGCTTTCCACTGCCCAGCCGACCAGCTTCACATCCGACTGTTTGATCGCCAGAACCTCTCCGGCGGCGACGCGGATCATCTGCTCGACCAGATCGATGCCGGTGATCAATTCGGTCACCGGGTGCTCGACCTGCAACCGCGTATTCATTTCGAGGAAGAAGAACGAGCGGTCCTGACCGGCGACAAACTCCACCGTGCCGGCACTGTCGTAGCCGACCGCCTTGGCGAGCGCGACTGCCTGTTCACCCATCTTCTTTCGCGTCGCCTCGTCGAGCAAAGGCGACGGCGCCTCCTCAATCACCTTCTGATTGCGGCGCTGAATCGAGCATTCGCGCTCGCCGAGATAGATGACATTGCCGTGCTTGTCGCCGAGCAACTGGATTTCGATATGGCGCGGATCGACGATGAACTTCTCGATGAACATGCGGTCGTCGCCGAAGGACGACTTGGCTTCCGACTTCGAGCGCGCAAAGCCTTCGGCGACTTCGGACTCGGACCATGCGATGCGCATGCCCTTGCCGCCGCCGCCGGCGGAGGCCTTGATCATCACCGGATAGCCGATGTCGTTGGCGATTCTGACCGCTTCCTTCTCGTCGGCGATGACGCCGAGATGGCCGGGCACGGTGGAAACCTTGGCAGCCGCCGCGGCTTTCTTGGATTCGATCTTGTCGCCCATCGCCGCGATGGCTTTGGGGTTTGGGCCAATAAAGACGATTCCGGCCGCTTCCAGCGCCCTCGGGAAAGCCTCGCGCTCGGACAGGAAGCCGTAACCCGGATGCACGGCCTCCGCCCCCGTGGCCTTGCAGGCAGCGATGATCTTGTCGATCAGGAGGTAGCTTTCGGCGGCGGGCGGCGGCCCGATATGCACCGCCTCATCCGCCATCTCAACATGCAGGGCGTCGCGATCGGCGTCGGAATAGACCGCCACCGTCTCGATGCCCATCCGGCGGGCGGTCTTGATAATCCGGCAAGCGATTTCGCCGCGATTGGCGATCAGGATACGCTTGAACATGCGGCGGAAGCCCCTTCTGCGAGGACTTTTCTGCGCTGCAACACAAATGTCAATTCGGATTTAGGTCCCGACCACAATGGAGGCTCCCCAATAGGCAGCAGCGCCGGCGGCGAAGCACAAAACAGCCATAACCGCTATTTCGGCGGCGAACGCGCCTCGCCCGACCAAAGCCCCGATCCCGATCTTGCTGACATTATTGCTGACGACCGCTGCCAGGATCGCGAGCGACGCATTTTGCAACGACAGTGGCTGCGGTGTGAGACGTGCCATCGAGACAGTCACGGCATCCACATCGGCCAGTCCGAGGGCCAGCGCGCCGGCAATCGCACCCGTGGCGCCCAGGTTTTCGCCGAGCACGCGGCCCACCAGAATGATCGAAGCCAGCAAGATCGCAAATCCGAGCACCGACCAGAATCCGAAAGGATTCTTGAATTCCACGCTCTGCTCCTGCTCGCCCTCCTCCGTCCGCCAATAGGCCGAGATCATCGCAAAGCCTACGGCAATCAAAGTGGCGGCCACCAATGCCGGCGCGATGAATTTCAACATATCGGGCTTGAGCACCGCAACGATCGCAATCACCCGCGAAAAAGAGACAGCGGTCGCAAGCGCCACGCCTGCCGCGAGCAGCCGTGGCGATCCCTCGCCAGCCGCCGCGCGCCGGGCGTTCGAGGCGGTCACGGCGGTGGACGATACGAGACCGCCCGCCGCGGCAGCGAGCATGGTGCCGTGGCGCGAGCCCAGCACCTTAACCGCGACGTAGCCCGCAAACGACACGCCCGCGAGCACAATGGCAATCACCCAGATTTCGCGCGGTTTCACTCCGCCGAACGGACCGATCGGGTCGTCCGGCATGAGGGGAAGCGCAATGAATGTCATGGCGAGAAGGATAAGCGCGCTGCGTAGTTCGCGCTCCTCAATCTTCTCCAGCCAGTCATGCAGAGGTGCGCGCAGCGCCAGAACGCAGACTGTGGCAACTGCGGCCGCCGCCGCAGCGCGCATATCCCCGATCATGGCATAGGCCGACAGCGCAAAGGTCAGCATGCCGGCAATCGCGGTGGTCGCCGAATAATTCCTGTCGGCGCGATTCTCGTCCCGGCACATCAACGTGAAAGTTACCGCGAAAGCAATGAAGCTGAGACCAAGAATGATGCCGCCGGTCATGGTCAGCGGTGTGCCAGCGGCTTCCGCGATCACGCCGATGGTGCCGCCGAGAAGTCCGATGATCGTGAAGGTGCGGACGCCAGCGGCGCGGCTGCCGGCTTCATGTTCGCGGGTACGCCATCCGCGCTCGATACCGATTAGGAGACCGATGCCGAAAGCCACCGCAAAATGAGACAACAAATTCTGAATATCCATATTGTGAGTGTCACCCGGGACCCGGTGTAAATGGCTGCGGCGAAACGATTATTCCGGTTTTCGGGACGGGGCGAGAATATTGCGCTCCAGCCGCGAGGCAAAGGGGAACATCGTCGACTTATAATTGTTCCGCGAGGCGGCTATATACGGCGCCGACGCCGCCCGGCGTCCATGTTATTCGAGCGATCGCCCGATTGTCGCGCCTCACAACGAGACGTGCCGCCAGGAGGAAAACTTATGACGCTACAGATCAACGAGAACGCTCCCGATTTCACCGCCGAAACCACTCAGGGCAAAATCCGCTTCCATGAATGGCTTGGCGATTCCTGGGGCGTGCTGTTCTCGCACCCGAAAGACTTCACTCCGGTCTGCACGACCGAGCTCGGCTACATGGCGCGGATCAAGCCTGAATTCGACAAGCGGGGTGTCAAAATTATCGGGCTTTCGGTCGATCCGGTCGACCGTCACGCTGACTGGGCAAAGGACATCAAGGAGACCCAAGGCTTCGAGCCGAATTATCCGATGATCGCGGATATCGATTTCAACGTCGCGAAGCTCTACGGAATGCTGCCGGCCGCCGTATCGGGCGATCCGACCAAGCGCACCGCGGCCGACAACCAGACTGTCCGCAACGTCTTCGTCATCGGTCCCGACAAGAAGATCAAGCTTGTGCTGGTTTATCCGATGACCACAGGCCGCAACTTCGACGAGGTGCTGCGCGTCATCGATTCGCTGCAACTGACCGCCAAGCACAAGGTTGCCACCCCCGCACAATGGAAGCAGGGCGAGGACGTGATCATTGCAGGCTCGGTATCGGACGAGGATGCCAAGAAGACCTACCCCCAAGGCTGGAAGGCGCCGAAGCCGTATATCCGCATCGTCCCGCAGCCGAAATAGACCAAGCGAAAGTCCAAGACTCTGTTAGGGACGCGGACGAAGTCTGCGTCCCGGATATTGCCTCTCCGTCATGACGCGTGTGTATGATGCACGCGTGGCACAGGCTCCCGACCTCGGCTTCAAACACCGCTACATTCCGGCGACCGATCCCGCACGTCCGCCGCTCTTGTTACTGCACGGCACCGGCGCCGACGAGAACGACCTGATCCCGCTGGGCGAGATGTTGATGCCGGGAGCCGCCCTGCTCTCTCCCCGCGGCAAGGTTTCCGAAGACGGCCTCAACCGCTTCTTTCGCCGTATCGATGAAGGTGTCTGGGACCGTGAGGACTTCAAGGCGCGCACCGAAGAGCTCGCAACATTCGTCGCGGAAGCAATGCATACCTATCGCCTGGAACGGCCGCTCGTGCTCGGCTTTTCCAATGGCGCGAACATCGGCTGGTCGCTGATGCTGCGCGACCCGGACGCTTTCGCTGGCGCCCTTTTGATGCGGCCGATGTTGCCGTTCGATCCGCGGCCCTTCCCCGACCTCACAGGCTTTCCGGTGCTGATCTTGTCCGGCAAGGACGATCCGCTGGTGCCGCCGGAGCAGCCATCCTATTTCGCGGCGCTGCTCGGCGAGGCAGGCGCCGATGTGACACTCGAGATGTTGCCCGCCGGACATGCGCTAACCCAGCAGGACCTGGTGTTCGCACATGACTGGCTGGAGCGAATTTTCGATCCTCAGGCGTGACGCACGATTGCGTTGGCAATCCACAATCCGAGCGTTGCCGATAGCGCGGTCGCGATCGCGCCCCAGGTGATGTCGACGAGGGCGGCGGGCCAGGTCCATCCCTTCAGCAGCGCCAACGTCGTAAGATCGAAAGTGGCGTAGCAGAACAGGCCGAATAGCGCGCCATACGTCAGCGTGTGCTGCCAGTTCGCCTCGGCAGCCGCGCTTACGAAGATCACGATGCCCGCGGCATAAAGCAGATAGAAGGCGACCGCCGGAACCACGTTGAGATCGCCAAGCGCCGGCCCGACCTGGGTCTTGAAGAACTCCTTGGCGAGCACGCCGAGAAACAGAAAATCCAGCGGCACCAGCACGATCAGCGTCGCAAGATAAAGAATGACATAGCGCTTCATGGATGTCCCCGATGCGGCCCTCGGCAAACTACGCAGCGTCTGAAAAAAGGTTTCAACGCTGTCGAGCTTTTCACCCTCCGGCATTTGTGGCAATCGAACGCACTCGCTGCTGCCACCAGGTTCAACATGCGCCAGGATTTGCCGCCGCCTTTTGCTTCCACCCTTGGCATCAGGGTGATCTCGTATGCTCCCGACCGGATCGAGGCGGAATTGCCAGTGCGTGCGGAACTTGGAAACCGAAACGGTAATCTGCAC
>ORJL011192317.1_pt1 | contig 12740 bp, 6 predicted proteins | sample 1779941 | NCBI WGS metagenome assembly ORJL01 (sample SAMEA104232317, study PRJEB22302) | groundwater metagenome | biome: forest; feature: aquifer; material: groundwater | place: USA | collected 2011-08-07 | depth 5.8 m
CACCCCATGGCGGCCAGCTTCGCAATCAACAAATACCCCACCCCCGCCAGCGCTGGCGCCAACGGGAGCATAACCCCAGCCGGAGTCACTACTCTGACCTACGGCGCTAGCCAGACCTACACAATAGCTCCAGCCTCCGGCTATCACATCGCCGAGGTGCTGGTCGACGGAGTGTCGGCGTGGCCGTTTGGTAGCTATACCTTCACGAACGTTGCCGCCAACCACACCATCACGGCCAGCTTTGCTATCAATACATATAGCATTACCGCCACTGCAGGCGCAAACGGAACCATAACCCCATCAGGCGCTGTTACGGTTGCTCATGGCGCCAGCCAAGCCTTCACCATTGCTCCAAACACCGGATACCACGTTGCCGACGTGCTGGTCGACGGGCAGTCCGTGGGGCCTGTGACCAGCTACACGTTCGCCAACGTTACTGCCATTCACACCATTGCGGCCAGCTTTGCTATCAATACATACACCATCACCGCCAGCGCTGGCGCCAACGGAAGCATAGCTCCTGCAGGAGCCGCTACTCTGACCTACGGTGCCAGCCAGACCTACAGCATCGTACCCAGCACCGGCTATCACGTTGCCGAGGTGCTGGTCGACGGACAGTCCGTAGGCCCTGTAACCAGCTATACGTTTGCAAACGTAGCCGCCGATCATACCATTGCGGCCAGCTTCTCTATGCTTCAGTCCCAGGCGACCGTCACTTTAGGCGGTCTTAGCCGCACCTACGACGGAACACCCAAGCCGGTGACAGTGACAACCAACCCACCGGACCTGAGCTTCTCCGTCACCTATGACGGGTCCGTCAATCCACCAACCAATGCCGGCAGCTATACGGTGGTGGCAAGCATCACAGATCCCAACTACACCGGCAGTGCTACCGACACTCTGGTAATCGCCAAGGCCACACCAACCATAATCTGGCCAAGTCCGGCTCCGATTAGATACGGGACAGCGTTGAGCAGCACTCAACTGAACGCCACAGCGTCCGTGCCTGGAAGCTTTGTCTACACGCCGCCAGCGGGCACCATTCTCAGCGTTGGCAACCAGACGTTGTCGACGAGCTTCAGTCCCGCTGATGCCGTCAACTACAATCAGGCCGTAGTCAGCGTCACGATTACAGTGACCAAGGCCAACACAATCACTGCGGTCACGTCCTCAAGGAACCCTGCAATCTTTGGCCACGTAGTGACACTGACCGCTACCGTGAGCATGGACCCGTCCGGCCTGGCTGGAGTGGCCGCACCTACAGGCAACGTCACCTTCAAGGAAGGAGCCACCACCCTGGGCACCAGCACGCTTAGCACCACCGCTGGTGTGACTACAGCCACACTGGCGATGCCGGTGCTGGCCGTGGGAAGCCACACCATCACCGCCACCTACAATGGCGATGGCAATTTCAACCCTAGCGTTTCCACTATGCTGACTCAGACGGTCTGGGGACCCAGCGACCTGAAACAACAAACGATCAGCCTTCTGACTCCGTACAAGGGTGAATCAGAACGCATCAAAAAGGCCCTAGAGGACATCCAGGATAGCCTGGACCCGGAACTCTGGCAGGACAGCACACACCTGGACCCCAAGGATGGGCACAAGGTGTTCGACAGCGAGCGCAACGCTGTGAAACAATTGATGAACCTGGGGAAGACAGCGGAGCCAGACGAATCTAAGGGCAAGGATCAGAAGAAAGGGAAACAAGACGAGGACAAGAAGCCGTCTTTGAGTCCAGGCGCCATTGTGGCTGCGAAGCAGGCCATAGATGCCTTGGTGGAAGCAGACCGTATCTTGGCGGTGGCGCTCATTAACGATGCCAACGATGCGCCCGTGGTGAATCCCAAGCGTCAGGACCAGGTAGATAGAGAGCTTGCCGCATCTCACGAAGCTATTCAGGACGGCGACGCCGCCCGCAGCGCCGGCGACTTCGCCAAGGCGATAGACATGTACCGTCAGGCCTGGGAGCACGCTGGCCTTGCTTTGAAACAGGGCGCCAGCGACGTAAGCCAGGGAGACGACAAGGGAAACGGCAAGGGCAGCCAGAGCAAAGAGAATGTCACCAGAAACCAGAAAGGCTCCTGAGCAGAGCAATGCTGCGCGTGCTGACGACTACGCCAGGGCCTTGATGCGCTACAATCAGACTTAGAGGGCTTGGGCTCACTACTCATCATTGGGTGGCCAGCGTCGCCAGTTCAGCCAGACGAAAGCTAAAGGCGTGTACGAATCGTGCAGATAGCAGCAGCGTACGCGTTCGAATGCGGCAAGCCATAGCGATCTGATCCGAACATCCCATGAACAAGAGATTGTCCTTCGGCATTTCCATCGTGCTTGCTTTTGCCATCGTCGCCATGGCATGGAGTGGGGTTTACCTTGCCCAAGCGCAGGATGGCACTCCGACAGCTAGCCCGGGGTTCCGACTAAGCGTTTCTCCTCCCAGGACAGACCTAGTCCTTTCTCCAGGGGAAGAAAAGGCGGTGTCGGTGTCGGTCACCAACCTCTCCGACAAGACAGCAGAGATAAATGCGGCAATTAGCGATGTCCAAATAGTGAGCACGTCAGGGGTTATTACTCTGAACGTGCCCGATGCTACGAATCCCCAGGGGCTGGGTTCATCCATGACGTTGGTGGGCCAGGACACCTTTACACTGGCACCCGGCGAGCGACGGGATCTCCAATACCACATCCAGATCCCAGCCGGGAGCCCCGGTGGTAGCCGGTTTGGAGCAGTATCCTTTTCCAGTGGGCCCCCTCCTGAAGCCGGCAAAGTAAGGATCATATCAGAGGTGGCTTCCCTAATGGTGGTGCGGGTGCGTGGAGTAGTACTCGAACTGCCTACATCCACGACTCTATTGACTCTATCGCTGCCTGTAAAAGCGCCGGAGGGAGTCAAGATAGCAGATTTGCACGATCCGGTATCAAAGGTCCAAGTGTCGCCTGAAGTGGACTCTACCAAGATCACCATGCCACTACGGGACCACCAGGGGGTGGAGCAGGGGACAATGATCGCAGTGTCCAAAGCTGGGCTGGTGGGCACAGGAACCGGGTCCGCGGCGAAGGTAGAAAGTCTTCGAGTGAATGGCAATGTCTGGCAGTCGCACGTTGGCACGGAGAGTGCGACTGCTCTAGATGCTCAGGTACAACTGAGCTTCACCTTGAAGTCCGTGCCTTCCAAGGGCGAGATTGATCTCCTGGTATCTGCGAAACCAGACCAGCAGATGGAAGCGGCAATCAATATGCTAGCCAGCCAGGCAGGCGCGACCGTGAAGGATGTGGCGTACGTGGTGCAGGTTGACAAGAAGAACGTACAGGATGTTCTCCATATAACGAACGCTCGTATTACCTTGTCGGTGTCCAGGAAGTGGGCCGAGGAGAACAACCCTGCGCTGGTACGGATTGTGCGCTACGGAGACGACGGAGCAGCCCAGTTGCTGAACACGGTCTTCAAGGGATACCAGGGCGACTTTGCGGTCTTTGAATGCACGTCACCGAACGGGCTGTCGCTGCTGGGGCTATTGGCCCTGGATCAGGCAGCGGCTGCCACCGAGACGGCGGTTGGAGCACTACCCCCGCCGGTGATTTCGGTACCCGCACAAGGCACAGGGGTGTTCAACCTATTGTTGTCTCCGCAGGCCAGCGTGTCTTCGGAGGCGACGGCGACTGACGATCAGGGGCAACCCGTAGGTGAAGTTGTGGTTGGGAACGTGACTATGTCAACGGAAGTGCTAGCCCCTCCTGCATCCGATGTGAAAATACGGTCGGTGCAGGCCGTACAATCTGGAGGACTGCATTGGCTCAAGGTGCCCAGAGTGGCCCTTGCGGGCCACAACACCATCACGTTGCGCTTTCAAAACACAGGCACCGGCGATTACGTGGTGCAGACAGGTCTGGTCCGTGTGGTCAAGATGAGCGGGAAATGGGCGGGCGACCTGCTAGTGCCAAACTTCAACGCGTTCCCTAATGGAGACAGGGATATAGCGCTTGACTGGGTCACATCTTCAAGTGCCTTTGGGCGCTATACGCTGGCAGCGGAGACGACATTCGGAGAACCTCCGCAGATGGTGTTGAGTGATTATGTAAAGGTGTGGGTGGTGCCATGGAAGTGGCTTCTCTCATTGATGCTCGTGAGCGGGGGACTTCTGGGTGGCGTATGGATGCTGCTCCGGTCTATGAGAGGCTACATAGAGCGGCAAGTCGAGCGCCGCATCCGGGATGTGCAGGCTAGCGTTGGCACGGGGTTGCAAGGAAGCACATCCACACTGCGCCGCGATAGAGGCTCCTACGATGCCTAAGTTGGCAGAGTTATTCAGACCAACATCGCTCGGCTTCCTGTGTAGACACTCATGAGGTTCAAGCATCCATTAAAAGCCCTGGCGCCGCGTAACCGCAGGTTACTTGCGGCCACGGTAGTAGTTGCGGGGCTGGTTTTACTGGGCATTGTCTACTATTTGGATATAGCCATGCCGCGCAGCCGCGCCCTGGAGATGGTCAAGGCAAACACGCCCCAAATCCTGGCGCTGGACACATCTCTGGGACAACTCACAGTCGCGTTGAACCGGCAGAGATCTCTTTCTGCTGATGTGAAACGAGGCGGGTTATCCGGTGAAGTGGCCCAGAACGTGCGGGTGAACTCGCAAAGCGGCCAACAGGTTGCCCAAAGCGCGTTGAATTCCGCTCGCCAGATTCGCTTCGTGGTCAATAGCTTCGGCAACTCCGTGGGCGTAGGGTGGATGCCTGTGCTCCTGGGTGGCCGTCAGGCGGGCTTTGCCAACGACTACCTCATCGGCAATGTAGAGTTCTGGGCTGACGTGGACAGCGCCCTTCAATCGCAGGTATCGTTGTTCGCCTACTACGATGCTATGACACCCATCTGGAGGGACTTCATGGGCTATGATCCTGCGGTCGACCTGAGTGCGACTCTGGGAGCAGGCAACAAAGAACTGGCCATGCTGCGCATCCAGCGAACGCTGGCTGACATAGACGGGTCTATTGCGAAGTCGTCCGAGATACCACCGCCGGAGTCGCTCTTGCAGATTCAGGAACGCTGGTTGAAGGGATTCGTAGTCATGAAGGCGCTGCTCACGGAGATTCAGCAGTACGTTCAGGCCGGGGACTTTGGCGGCGCCAACGACAGGTTATCGCTATACGTGAGCACCGTGAAAAGCCTTCAGAAAGACCTGTTGGGGACTGTACTGACGATGTGGGACAAGCCTGTGGGTGACGCGGCTATACGGACAGCCGACACAACACTGGCTGGCATGGCTACTTTTGTTGCTCCGTCCAAGTGAGGCACACAGCCGCCCACGCTCCTGGCGGTTCGTCCTTAGCTACTGTCCCTGGTCTGTTCGGTGCCGTATGATCCCAAGCAAAGATAACTTGGCGCCGTCACGACAAACGAGGGTCTTTGAAAGGCGCTGTGGTGGCGGATATGGGAAGCGGCTGGTGGGCGCTGCCATTAGCGTTGCCGTTGACGCCAGCAGTGACTCCATCACGTGACTCGTAGGTCATCCGGTACAGGCGGCCGTACAGCCCCTGGCGTGCCAGCAGCTCATCATGAGTGCCAGACTCGACTATTCGACCACCATCCAATACTACTATACGATCCGCACCACGGATGGTGGACAGGCGATGAGCGATAACGAACGAGGTGCGCCCTTTTAACAACCTCTTGAGAGCCTCCTGGATAACGGCTTCCGTGCTGCTGTCGACTCTTGCCGTAGCTTCGTCCATAACCAGGATACGTGGGTCCGCAATGATAGCCCTGGCAAAACTGAGCAGTTGACGTTGGCCAAGCGATAGATTCTGGCCACGCTCGACAAGCACGGTGTCATACCCGTTTTCGAGATTCACGATGAACTCATGAGCGCCCACAGCCGTGGCGGCCTGAACGACCTCATTGTCAGTAGCCTCTGGGCGGCCATATCGAATGTTATCTTTCACTGTGCCGGAAAACAGGAACGGGTCCTGCAAGACAACTCCCATCTGCCTTGCCAGGGAGGTATGCTCCAGGTCACGCACGTCGTAGCCATCGATCCGCACAGTGCCTGACGTCACATCGTACAAGCGTCCGACCAGGGCGGTGATGGTCGTCTTTCCGCTGCCCGTCGGGCCCACCAAGGCAATGGTCTCCCCAGGGGAAACATGCAAATTGATATCGCGCAGTACAGGCACATCAGGGGTGTAGCTGAAGTCCACGTGCTCAAATGCTATCTCCCCTCGTATCTGCACCAGCTTAACAGCATCAGCTTTGTCCACAACCTCCGGCTTCGTGTCCAGGACCTCAAAGGCGCGCTGTCCGCCAGCCATGGCGCGCTGCAACTGCGCGTACTGCATGACCAGTTCACGCACCGGGTCAAAGAACCGCTGGACGTACAGGGCGAACGCCACAATCACCCCCACAGTAGTGGCACCATTGAGCACACGGATACCACCGAAAAGGATTACTACCGCAGTGGCGGTGGCCACCGATATCTCCACCGCCGGGTTCACCAGCGCGGTGAGCCTGGCAGCCTGGACGTTTGCGTTGAGGTTCTTGGCGTTCACCTGATCAAACCGGCGCAGGTTTTCATCCTCGCGGTTCAGGCTCTGGATTACCCGCACGCCAGAGATGTTCTCTTGCAAGTTCGAGTTGACGACGGCGATGGCCTGGCGCACCTCAATGAACGCCTTCTTCGCCCTGCTTTGCCATATCCAGAGCACCACCAGTAGGAACGGCAACACCGCCATAGTGGCCAGCGCCAGGACCCAGTCAAGCCTAACCATCCAGAACATGATGACCGCCAAACCAAGGACATCCGCAAGGACAGAAAAGAACCCCGACGTCAGCAGGTCTTGCAACGACGTCACGTCGTTTTGGACACGGGACATCACCCTTCCGACCTCATTGCGGTCGTAGAAACTCAGGGAAAGCCTTTGCAAATGGATGAACATCTCCCGCCGCAACGTCAATAAGACACGATGTCCCATATACGCCGTGGTGTTCATATACCCAAAATAAGAAGCCCAGGAGATAAGCGCCAGGCCCACCATGAGTAGACCGGTAGTCGTAAGCTCGTGGATGTTGCCGCCCATGGCCTGGTCCACGGCCCCGCCGACGAGCGACGGCAAAGTGAAGGAGGCTAAAGAGAAAAACACGGTGCCCAGAGTCGCGATGATCATCCGCGCTCTGTACGAGCGGATGTAGCCCACCAGACGCACCACTACTTTGTGGTCGTACGCTTTTCCCAGAGTATCATCCGACCAGCCGTCTACGGCGCGGCGCAGGCCACCTCTTCCACCCGGGCCTCCTCCGCCGCCCACGCCACCGTCGCCCCAACCACCCATGCGCATTAGACTTTCCCTCTACTCAAATGTTGTTTCATGGCATGTCCTTGATCGAATTCTGCTAAGGTGTCGCAAGTTGCTGAGCCAGAGGCTGCGCCTTGTTCAGTGCCTCTTCCTGATCCCGCAACTCAAGGTCGTAGATGCGCCTGTAGAAACCATTCTGCTTTAGCAACTCCTCGTGGCGACCTTGTTCTACAACCTGTCCCTTGTTCAACACCAGGATCTGGTCCGCCATTTTCACCGTACGCAGCCGCTGAGCGATCACAAACGTAGTCCGTCCTTTCATGACCTCCTGCAGCGCCTGTTGGATGACATACTCAGTCTCGGTATCCACGCTTGCTGTGGAGTCGTCCAAAATCAGGATGGTCGGATTCAGGAGAAGCGTCCGTGCTATGGACACCCGCTGTTTCTGACCACCGGAAAGCGTGAGGCCACGTTCGCCCACCCAGGTGTCATACCCCTGTGGCTGCGCTTTGATAAAGTCGTGGATAAAGGCAGTTTTGGCTGCTTCCTCAATCTGCTCCTGCGTTGCGCCAGGCGCTCCGTATGAGATGTTGTCTCGTATTGTGCCCGTAAACAGGAATACGTCCTGTTGCACAATAGCTATGCCTTGCCGCAGGGAAGCGATGGCTATGTCGCGTATGTCCTTCCCATCAATGGTTATGCGACCCTCAGATACGTCATAGAACCGCGGTAGCAGGTTCACGATAGTAGTCTTACCGCTGCCTGTGGGGCCCAGAAGAGCAATCACTTGTCCGGGTTGAGCGTCAATGTTGATGTCCCGTAGGACAGGGCTAAGCCTGTTGTACCCGAACGAAACCCCCTCGAAACGGACATGCCCAGTGACCTGGCTCAACGTCACAGCGTCCGGCGCCTCTTTCACGGCAGATTCCGCATCCAGTATTTCGAAGATGCGTTTGCCCGCAGAATAGGCCCTAGCCGTCACGTTGACTACCATACCAAGGCCTCGTAGTGGCTGCTGCAACAGTGTGAGATAGAGAGCGAAGCTCGCCAACCCACCCTGCGTCAAGCGTCCCGCTACTATCTCCTGGCCACCAAACCAGATGGTGGCCGCCATCCCAAACATCCAGATGCCTGCCATAGTTGGAACTGAGATGGACTGAAGCCTAGTAGAATCGTAGGAGGCCTCAAACAATGATTCGGCCTCCTTAGTGAACTTTGCTATCTCCAATTCCTCACGGCCGAAGGACTTTACCACCCGTGCACCGGACAGGTTTTCCTGAAGGACGATGGTGAGCCTGGCCAGCCCTTCCTGCACTCTGGTCCACGTAGCCCTGAGCAAGGTGCTGAAGAGGCCGGAGCTCCCGGCGATGATAAGAAGGAATGGAGCCGTTACCAGCGCCAACCGCCAGTTGCTGAGCACCATGAGCACCAGCGTACCTACCATAATGACCAGCAAGTATGCCGCTCGCAAAACGCCCATCTGAATGAACTGCTGAGTCGCCTCAACGTCCTGGGTTGCGCGGGACATCAACTGCCCGGTTTGGTGCGTGTCGTGGTAGGCAAAGGAAAGATGCTGCAGCCGATTATAGATGGCGTTGCGAAGGTCGTAGGCCACACGTTGGGCAAGCCACTGGCCCAGATATTGCTGGCCGAATGCGGATATGGAGCGCAGGCCGGCGGCTCCAAAGATCGCCAGCGCTGCTATAACCAGCACCAGGTAACGTTGCTGGTGTGGTGTCCTGATACCGAAGTCAATCGTCCACGCCAGCAACTTAGGGGTAATGAGTAGAAACGCACTTGCCCCCGCCACGCACAGAAATGCCAGGATGACACGAAACCTGTATCTCAATACCAGAGAGTACAGTCTAAAGTAGGTTGACATCTGCATTTTCTCGTGTGAACGCCAACCCCAGCACCCGCAAAGCGGCGGATACGGTGGCCAATTCTTCCTGCGACAGAAGCTTAAGACTCTCCGACAGTTGCTCTCGCGCCTCCAGCCTCGCCAGATCCAGCGCGGTCTGCCCGCGCTCTGTCAGGCTAAGCTTGACCCGACGCCTATCTTGGGCAACACGGCGTGAGACTGACTTGTCCATGACCAACCTGTCCACCAGCTTGGACGCCGATGGCAAGGTAAGCCCAAGGAACTCCGCGACTTCTGAAAGGGATGTTCCTGGGTGGCGCTGAAGGTAGATAAGGGTGCGAAACTGCGCAACGGATAGGCCAGGCATACTGTGCCGCCGCATCTCGCGCCGGATACGCCGCATAATCAGCGGCACTATCTCAATGAGCTGGTCAGAGCAGATGGACGGAGAAGCGACAGAGGTACTTTCAATGGCTAATTGTTGCACTGTCAAACTATATCATGAGAACACAACAATTGCAACAATTCACGGCACCCGGTGGATTGCCAATTGAAAGGCCAAACCTGGTACAATCTCGGAAGTCCGGACTCACTCTCCACGATTACAACGAGCTAGATTGCTATGGCAAGAACCAATTGGTTTGCGAAGCATCCCCCAGCGTGTACCTGTGCCCAGTGCGAGGAAAAGCGGGCAATCCGACAGAGCCACGGGAAGGTTGGGAGAAACGACAAATGCCCCTGTGGCAGTGGTAAGAAATACAAAAGGTGCCACGGCCAAGACTAGGCAGGCACCCCCCAGCCGACCAGCGCCGACGCTTAGCTAGGGTAGGCTGTACTTGAGGAGACCGCTGAACTGAGAATCTCCGGGGAACTGAGCGTACACACCTATGTCCCGGCCGTCGATGGTTACGTCGCCCTGGAAAACACCGCCTGCCGCTTTGAGATCGTGCCATCGTCCATCAATGATCACCGTCACTTGCTCAGCGCCAGGCACTTGCAGCCGGAAGGTCTGGGTACTGCCCAGGGGCAGTGAGCCCGAGAACGGGCTGTACAAGACCGCTCCCTTGTTGTGAAAGGGTGCATACGTTTGGGGATAGGAAAGTCCAGGTGCGCCATTGCTCACCCGGACGATGTAGCTGAGCGTACTCTTGTACAAGCCCTCTGCGCTAGCTCTCTTGGAGAAAACCGTCAGCTCGTACTGCCCTGCTGCTGGGAATGCAGCCCGGACGGCATAATCCGTACCTTCCCGCTGGACAAATGTCTGGGAGTCAGGCAGGTCTTGGCCATCGTGGCTGAGCCTTGCCAGGATAAGGACGTCCGCCGGCGCGGACAAGGTAACGACCAGATCCTGTGCAACACTGATTGTGCCCACTGAATGGCTGACAAACCCCATCTGGTTGTCGAAGAATGCGGGCCACACGTTAGGGAAGCCCGGATGGTTCGGATCGCCTTCGGCAACATCAACCGCGTACTCCAGGGTGCTGAAGTACGGCCCATCTTCATTCACCCGGTTTGTATACATGGTCAGAGTGTATTCGCCAGCCTCAAGGAATGCGGCTTTCACCTGATAGCCATCACTTGTTGGCTGTACAAAGGTCAGGGAGTCGGCCAGTTTCACACCCCCACGATGCAAGGCTGCCATAAGCAACGTTGTGCGTGGGGCGGAGAGCGTGACCGCCACTTCTCGGTTTGCGTTGATAACAGCGCTACGGTTGCTGACGAGACCGACGCCGTTTTCAAAGAAACGTGGCCACACCCGGGGCAATGCCAGGAACTGCCCCTTTGTGACCGTGCTGGTGAGGAGCTCCCACCGCGAGTCGACTGGGAAGTGGGTGTAGATGAGTTGTTCGGGAGGAACAAGAAAATAGTAGCCCTCAAAGCTACGCTGAAACTGCTTCTCCTCCGTGATGCTGCCCGAGCCCCAGGTGGACTCCACCAGATACCAGACTCCGTTGATGCGCACAGCATTCCAGGCGTGGTTAGGCTCAGTGTCCAATTGGTTAGTCACATAGCCGTACCCTTTTGACCAACCTTCAACGACCTCAACCTGCAACCCCATTGCTTTCCCAAGGGCCTGAAAAAGGTTGGCGTAGCCGGAACACACCCCTGTTCTCCGCTTCAGGACCGCATCCGCGCTCTGATCGCCATAGTTCTTGCTGAGATATCCAGCGAAGTCATAGGCGATGTTTCCAGTGATCCAGCGATAGATGGCCCTTGCCTTCTCAAAGTCGTCCTGTGCAGACGAACCGAGATACGAAGCAAGGGCTTTGATGGATTGCTCAGCGGAGTCTGGCGCAGCCAAAGCGTACTGGTCAATGGCCGCCATCCTTCCTGCATCCAAGGTTGGACGGGTGCTAACGCTATGGAACTGGGCCTCCAGCGTTGGCGTCGCCGTAGACAAGGGGCGGAATGTGGGCGTGGGGTTAAGAGAGGGGACGAGTGTTTTGGTAGGAAAAGGTGACGGCGAACGAGTCTCAGGCACGCCCGGCGTTTGAACGATGGAGGGCGTCGTTGCTGGCAGGGTTGAGGTGGAAGCGCACGCCACCAGGGCTACGAGAGCCAGCGCAGGGATAATGAGCGTCAAGAGCCTACGGAGCTTGAACACGCGGCGACGAATCTTATGTAGTAAACGCAGTGATTCCAAGAGAGGATTCCAGTTTTGGGTTAGTTTGACCCCTTGGTGGAGCTTGAATTGGATATCAAAAGTCTAACATCAGGCTTGAGTGCTGACAATCCTCTTCCGCTTCGGCGAAGGGACTGGTGGTCCGGCTGGAAGTCTCATTGTGAGTGGACCTAATACTGGGAGGAAGAACGCGGCGTGCGATGCTACTGGGAGGCGCCGAAGGTGAGGACAGTGCTGAAGGTGCCTGGGTCATCGAACCAGAGTACCCGAAGGCGCAGGTCGTAGGTGTAGCTGTTGCTGCCGGTGGCCCTGCTGGCAAAGCAGGAGTTGTCGTAGGGCGGCGGGCCTCCCGTCAGAAGGAACGGCGTCCACGTACCGCCACCTGCAAGACGCCATTCCAGCCTGCCATCGGCGATGGTGATGGTGGAGGCGGTGCCTGTGTTCTCCTGGGCGCGGCAATAGCCGTTCCATGCGGCGTTGCTGGTCACTGTCACCTGCTCCGGCGCAGCGATCAGGTAATAGCTGCCCAGATCGTCGGTGGTAGAAGTTACCCCTGATACCGCTGGGTCCACCTCTCCGCCAGGCGAAACCTGGCCAAAGGCAACAGTGGGGTAAGAAATGCTCAAGGAGATCACCCCAGCTACGGTGGTGGCATCCGTGGCGGTGTCCTGGTTGGCGGGAATAGGGTTGCGCCCGGAACTGGCGGTAATCGTGGTGACGTCCACCACACCCGCCAAGAGACCTTCCGGCACGGAGACTTTTACCACAATATTCACAGAGGCTCCGCTGTTCATGCGATCCGTGTCCGGGATGCCGTTGGAGTTATGGTCGGTCAAGAGGGTGACGCCATCGGCTGCGTAGAGTGCCACAGTCCAGCCAAGGGAAGAGACGTAGGTGATGTCTTTGTAGTCAAAGGAAGAGCCGAGGTGCGTGACAGTGTGGGAGTAGGCCACCGTTGTGCCAGAA
>ORJL011461383.1_pt1 | contig 12740 bp, 13 predicted proteins | sample 1779941 | NCBI WGS metagenome assembly ORJL01 (sample SAMEA104232317, study PRJEB22302) | groundwater metagenome | biome: forest; feature: aquifer; material: groundwater | place: USA | collected 2011-08-07 | depth 5.8 m
TACCAGTGAACCACGGACCAACCAAGGCTTCGTCGAGCCAGACAAACCCGTCGCGCACCTGCTTGTCGCAGGCCTCAAGCCAGGGCGCATGCCAGGCCTCGCGCGGCCGGAAGTGCCGTTCGTAGAGACCCGCGACCAGTTTTTCGTTGGCGCCGAGCGCCACCGCCAATAGGGTCAGCACCCGACGCCGCGCCGGTCCCGCCGAAGGCGTCAGCGCCCGATCCGGCCCCGCCAGTTCGTCGAGATAATCCAGGATAACGGCGCTATCGATCAGCATTTCGCCGTCGCCGAGCTGCAAGGCCGGCACCCGCGCGATCGGATTGAATTTTGCCAGTTCCGCCTTGTCCGGGCCGAACGGCATCAGGGGCCGGTGCTGATATTCAATGCCATAAAGCCGCAGCGTCACCGCCACGCGCCGCACAAATGGCGAGGCATAGCGGCCGTAGAGGGCGAGGTTCCCGACCGGCATATCGGAGGTCATCCTCTTCGCGCATAGCGCGTGGCATCCCAGCGGTCCGAGCGCGCAGCAGCCATTTTATGGTTCCCCTTCCCGCATTTACTCCGCTAAATTGTTTGCAACGCTACAACAAGATCAAGACGTCCGGGGAGGACAATCGTCGTGCACAAGGGGCGTGTCGTTTTCGGCGCCATGGACGAGGTGGTTTTCGGAACTCCCGCCGCCGTGGCGATCGTTGCGCAGATGGACCGTCTGCGCGCGGCCCGCGCCTTCCTGATGGTCAGCGGCACGCTGAACCGCGACACCGATGAGATCGAGAAAATCAGAAGGGCGCTTGGCTCCCGCTGCGTGGGCACTTTCGATGCGATGCCGCCGCACACGCCGCGCCAGGCCGTGATTGCCGCTTCCGAACAGGCCCGCGCCGCCAATGCCGATCTCATCGTCACGGTCGGCGGCGGCTCGATCACCGACGGCGCCAAGGCCGTGCAGATCTGCCTCGCCAACAATGTTCGCGGCGTCGAGGATATCGACAGGGTCCGGGCAAACAAGGGCGTCGTGCCTGACATGAATGCGCCAAAGGTGCGCCAGATCAGCGTGCCGACCACGATTGCCGGCGGCGAGTTCAGCGCCATCGCCGGCGTCACCAACGAGCGCACCAAGGTCAAGGAAACGCTGCGCCATCATCTGGTGATGCCGCGCGCGGCGATTCTCGATCCGGCTCTCACCGTGCACACGCCGGAATGGCTGTTTCTTTCGACCGGCATCCGCGCCGTCGACCATTGTGTCGAAGGCCTGTGCTCACGCGAGGCCCACCCTTACGCCGACGCCCAGGCGATGAAGGGATTGTCGATGCTGGCGCAGGCGCTGCCGCGGGTGAAGGCCGACGCAGGCGATCTCGACGCACGGATGGATTGCCAGATCGGCACCTGGCTCTCGATGGGACCGTTGTCATCGGGCGTGCCGATGGGCGCCAGCCACGGCATCGGCTATGTGCTCGGCGCGGCGTACGACGTGCCGCACGGATATACCTCCTGCGTGATGCTGCCCTCGGTGATGCGCTGGAACAAATCCGCCAACGCGGAGCGGCAGGCGCTGGTGTCCGCGGCGATGGGACACCCCGGCAGGGACGCCGGCGACGTGCTGGACGCTTTCATCCGCGACCTCGGGATGCCGCGCAGTCTGCAGGATGTGCGGATAGGGCCGGAGCATTTCGACCGGATTGCCGAGCAGGCGATGGGCACGCCGTGGATTCCGCGCAACCCGCGCAAGATCGATACGCCAGCGCAAGTGCGCGAAATTCTTCTGTTAGCCGCCTAGGAAATTGGAGACACGATGTACACCGGCAAGCATGCTCATCTGCGTCCGCTCCAGCCCGCCTTCATCATGGCTGCTACCGGCGAGGCCGTGACCTATCGCGAGCTGGAGGCGCGCTGCAATCGCCTGGCGCATCTGTTGCGCAACCGTGGCCTGAAGCGGCTCGACCATTATGCGATCTTCATGGAGAACAACAGCCGCTACCTCGAAGCCTGCGGCGCGGGCGAGCGCTCCGGATTATATTACACCTGTGTCAATTCGTACCTGACGGGAGGCGAACTCGCCTACATCGTCGGCAACAGCCAGTCCCGGGTGCTCATCACGTCGGCTGCAAAACTTGACGTGGCCCGCGAGGCTCTCAAGGACTGTCCCAAGGTCGAACTCTGCATCGTGGTCGATGGTGCCAGCGAGAGCGAGCGCATCGTCGGCCTGCGCGAAGCGACGGCCGGGCTGCCCAAGACACCGATATCAGACGAATGCATCGGCACCGCCATGCTTTACTCGTCCGGCACCACCGGGCGGCCGAAGGGCATTCTGCGGCCGCTGCCGGAGCAGCCGCCGACCCAGCAACTGCCGATCTTCGATTTTCTGCAGAAGCTCTGGCAGTACCGCGAAGGCATGATCTATCTGTCGCCGGCGCCGCTCTATCATTCGGCGCCGCAGGCCGCCGTCAATCTCACGATCCGCAGTGGCGGCACCGCGATCATCATGGAACACTTCGATCCGGAGCGTTACCTCGAGCTGGTCGAGAAATGGGGCGTCACCCACACCCAGCTGGTGCCGACGATGTTCTCGCGGATGCTGAAGCTGCCGGAGGCCGCGCGGAAACGCCACGACCTGTCGTCGCTCGAGATTGCGATCCACGCCGCGGCGCCCTGCCCGGCGGCGGTGAAGGAAGACATGATCAAATGGTGGGGCCCGATCATCCACGAATATTACGGTGCTACCGAAGGCCTCGGCTTTACCGCCTGCGACAGCGCGCAATGGCTGGCCCACCGCGGCAGCGTGGGCAAAGTGCTGCTCGGCGACCTCCACATTCTCGATGAAGACATGAAGCCCTGTCCGGTAGGGACGCCGGGCACGGTCTGGTTCAAGACCGCGACGCCGTTTGAATATTTCGACGACCCGAACAAAACCAAAGAGGCGCGCTCGCCGGACGGCACCATGAGCACGGTCGGAGACGTCGGTTACGTCGACAGCGACGGCTTTCTTTACCTGACCGATCGCGCGACCTTCATGATCATCTCCGGCGGCGTCAACATCTATCCGCAGGAGTGCGAGAACCTGTTGATCACCCATCCCAAGATCGCGGACGCCGCCGTGTTCGGCGTGCCCAATGCCGATCTCGGCGAGGAAGTAAAAGCCGTGGTGCAGCCGATGCCGGGGATCATGCCGGGGCCGGATCTGGCCGAGGAGCTGATTCTGTTCTGCGGCCAGTCGCTGTCGCGCCAGAAGGTGCCCCGCTCGATCGACTTCGAGGCGGAACTGCCGCGGCTGCCGACCGGGAAACTCTACAAGCGGCTGCTGCGCGACCGCTACTGGGGCGACAAGACGTCTCGAATCCTGTGAGGCGGGACCTCGCGAGGCGCCATACTCGTGCCGTCGCGAAGATGGCGATCGTCACGCAGCCGCTATGAGCGAGCCAAGCGGCACGTCCAGCGCGTAGACAAACCCGGACGGATCGTAGGTGAGCTGCACCTGGCCGTTCAATTGCTGGCCGAGCGACTCCATCATGCGGGTGCCGAAGCTGCGGCGTTCCGGCGGCTTGACCGGGGGACCGCCTTTTTCAGTCCAGGCCAGGCGGAGCCGCTGCTTGTCATCGTCTATCGTCCAGGCGATTTCGACACGCCCGGTGGGGGTCGAGAGTGCGCCGAACTTCGTGGTGTTGGTGCAGAGCTCGTTGAACGTCATCGCAAGCGCAATGACGGCGCCCGAGGTAATTCGGATATCCGGCCCGTTGAAATGAAATCGTCGGGCCCCCTGGCTTTCAAAGGGCTCGGTCGCGCCGCTGAAGGTATGGGTGAGGCTGGCATTCGACCAGCTGATCTGCATCAGCAGATCGTGGGCGCGTCCGAGCGCCAGCAACCGGCCCTCCATGGCCTTCTGCCCGTGCTCGATACTGGTCGCCGCCCGAAAGCTTTGCGACGCGATGGCGCTGACGGTCGCGAGCGTATTCTTGATGCGATGATGAAGTTCGCCCAGGATCAGTTTCTGCAGCTTGTCGGCGGCCTCGCGCTCCTTGGCGTCGATGCCGGCCTGCGCCAGCAGAACCTTGGCGTCGATGCCGGCTTGCTCGAGCAACACGCGAAGGCTGTCGTTCTCCGCCGACAACACGGCCTCGTGCGCGGAAAGAGGCGACGGCTCGATTGACGCTGTCGCATGCGCGGTCTGATCCGCTGGCGGAATGATTGCTCTTGGAACAAGCTTTAACGCGCGCGCACCCACCATCGACTGCAATTCGGTGATCATTTGCTGCACACCCAGCGGTTTGCCGAAGAAGCGGCTGTCGGCCGGCCTTTCCGCGTCGGATGGTTTCACCTGGCCGGAAACCAGTATGATCTTGATGGCGGGCCAGCGGTCATGCACCGTGTGGGCCAGCTCGAGGCCGTCCATGCTGCCGGGCATCTGAATGTCGGTAAACAGCAGGGATATATCCGAGCGGGACTCCAGAATAGACATCGCCTCGTCGGCATTGATGGCTTCGACGGAGCGGAATCCGGCATCCTCCACGATATCAACCGCACGCATGCGCAGCAGCATCTCATCCTCGACGATAAGGACGTTCGGCACCTCGGTTGAACCAGCTAACATAGAAAGCTTACTCTTGCTCGAGGGAGCCGATGAAAGATCGACCTGGGAGGCAGTAGCCGAATGGCGTATGCAAGCTTGGCGACAGCAATTGGTGGCGGCCTCGCTTGGAGGTCCATCCCATACCATTCAGCGGTTGCTGACTGACCTTATATTGGCATTGCTGCGCCTATCGCAGGCAAATAGCGAGCTAAATCAAAGCAGGCCGCGTCGCGGTGGAACCTTTCTCCACCTTGGGGATTATGGCCTTGGCGATAATCTTGCCGGCGTGTCGCCGCCAAGATCGCAAGCCTCATAGAGCTTGCGGACAACGCTCGTCTGGTCAGATTTCTTCGGACAGGCGCGCAAAATCCGCCAACACCGCGGCGACGAGTTCGCGCTGCTGCGTGTTGTGAGCGCTCAAGCCGGCCGAGTACAGGTTCAGCACATAGCGCGCCTTGGCCGCCGCCTCCTCCCACGATGTCGCCGGTATGGCCACCAGGTGGCTCTCCAGTTCGAGCTGCCGGTCGCGCGCCAGCTTCTCATTTGCTTCGACTTCCCCCAGCAATCGGCGCAGATGGGTCGCCTTCTGGGCTGCCATGCCGCGCCGCGTGTCGAGATCAACCGGATCGTTACTCACGGGCGGCGATCGCGTCATTGCGCTGCGCATCGGACAGATCGACCGAGCTGATGGCAATCATCTCCATCGAGGAACTGCGCGGCGGCGCTCCCGGCACCATGATCATGGTCGCGACGCGCCGAAAGCACGGAAACGACAGGCCTTCAATCATCTCCTCATCGGTGACGACCTCGTAGTCGCCTGCCGCCAGCAGGCGGTCGATGCCCTTGATCCGAAAGGGTTGCCTGAAGGTAAGCGTTTCGCGTCGCGAGCGCGTGGTCATGATCGGTTGCCTGCATCAATTTGCGGCGAAGGGCTCGCGTGCTTCAACATCCCATAAGCGTGCGCTCTTTCAGCCCGATTAGCCATCGCTTTCGCGCAAGGCCGATGCCGTTCCGGCGAAATAGCGGCGCGGCTGCTTGCATTCGACGGCTTTCGTAACCATTTTGTGAAGGGCGACCGGGATTCTTGAATAGGTCAGCAGACCGGACTGATCGCGCGCCGATCAGCGTCCGCCGCTTCAAGCGACATGTCGATCATGCGATCGGTGTCGAACAATTTTCAGATAACAATGGCATTGGGGCAATTCGGTTGAAGATACGCGTCGGGTTCGAGATGATTTACGACTTTCCGCAACCCACGCCCATGATCATGGTGCTGGGTACGCATTTCACGCGGGCGTCCGACGTCTTGATTCCAGATTATCTGACCGTCAGCCCGTCAGTCGACATCACGCCCTATCGCGACGGCTTCGGCAACTGGTGCAGTCGCATTGTCGCGCCGGCCGGCCGCGTGCGGCTTGCGGCCGACGGGATGGTCCGCGATAGCGGCTTGCCCGACGCCATCGTGCCTTCGGCTTCCCAGCATGCGGTCGAGGATCTGCCGGCGGAGACCTTGGTCTATCTGCTCGGCAGCCGCTATTGCGAGACCGACCGGCTTTCCGATGTGGCCTGGAAGCTGTTCGAGAAAACCGCGCCGGGCTGGGCGCGGGTTCAGGCGATCTGCGACTTCGTTCACAACCATATCGCGTTCGGCTATGAGCACGCGCGGGCGACCATGACGGCGGCGGAGGTGTTCAACGAGGGCAAGGGGGTCTGCCGCGACTATGCCCACCTCGCCATCACATTCTGCCGCTGCATGAATATTCCGGCGCGATACTGCACCGGCTATCTCGGCGACATCGGCATGCCCAAGCCCTGGGCCGCCGGAGATTTCGCCGGCTGGTTCGAGGCCTATCTCGGCGGCCACTGGCGCACCTTCGACGCGCGCAACAACATTCCACGGATCGGCCGGGTGCTGATCGCCCAGGGCCGCGACGCGGCCGACGTGCCGATCACCCAGACCTTCGGACCGAACACGCTGGTGAGCTTCAAGGTCTGGACCGACGAGGTCAGCTAAGCCTTCTTCGTCGCAAACCAGATGAGATGGTGCGCGCCGCTGCGTTTTGTCGTGGCGCGCACGGTGACTTCATTCACTTCAAAGCCGGCGTCGCGAAGCCGCCTGGAAAATGCCGGATGCGGCCCCGACGACCAGACGGCGAGGACGCCGCCCGGCCGCAACGCCCGGCGGATCGCTGTCAATCCCCTGAGATCGTACAGCGCATCATTGGCCTTGCGGATCAGTCCCTCCGGGCCGTTATCGACATCGAGCAGGATCGCATCGAACGCCGAGGGGTGAGATTGAATCACCTCGATGACATCGGCGCTCAAAATGCTTGCGCGCGGATCGCTGAGACTATCGCCGAAGATCTCCGCCATCGGACCCTTCGCCCACGCGATCACGGCGGGCACCAGCTCGGCCACCTTGATCCGCGCTTTCGGCCCCAGCACCGCGAGCGCGGCGCGCAGCGTGAACCCCATGCCCAATCCGCCGATCAACAGATGCGGAGCCTTCACCGCTTGCAGTCTTCTGCAGGCGAGCGTGGCGAGTGCCTCCTCCGATCCGCTGAGACGGCTGTTCATCAACTCGTTCTGGCCGAGCTTCATGGAAAATTCGGCGCCGCGCTGCATCAGGCGAAGTTCGACGTCCGAGCCGGGCACGCGTGCGGTATCGATCTGCTTCCACGGAATCATGCGATGCTTTTAGCTGTTTTGGCTATCTCGTGCGAGGCACCCGGCAGAACTCATTCTGCCGTTCGGCGAAAAATGCAGAACTGGAAACGCTGCGTGGAATCCCAGGGCGTGGAATGATCGTGCCGCCGGGAGTCCACCAGTTCGAAGCCTTTGCCAAGCTCTTTGGCGAGACCGGCCGCGTCGTATCGATTGACGGGCAAGCCGCTGCATTTTTCCGGGCCGTCGATTGCAAACGTCCCGATGATGACATGGCCGCCGGGCTTGATCGCTTGCTTGATGCGCGCCACGTAGGCGGAGCGATCCGCAGGATAGACCAGAAAATGAAAGGCCGCCCGGTCATGCCAAATGTCGAAGGCGTGGGCCGGATGCCATCTGGTTACGTCTGCGACGATCCATTCCACCTGGCTCGCGCGTTCGCCGAGCCGGGCCTTGGCGGCTTCGAGCGCGGCTTGCGAAATATCAAGCACCGTCACATGCTTGAACCCGCGCGCGACAAGGCTATCGACCAGGCGCGATGCGCCGCCGCCGATATCGACGATGACGGATTCCGGCATCGGCCGTGCAAGGTCGATCAATTCGAGCGATGGCGCGGGATTTTCCTGAAACCAGCTGACTTCATTCTCGCCCTTTGTCGTGTAGACCGTTTCCCAATGAGATTTGCGGTTGGCATCGGTCATGAGCGATCTCCATACCGAACGACTTGTGTGTACGCATAGTTTAATCCCAGCATCGGTCTGCAACCTTGATGTATGTTAAAGGCTGAGGATGATCGCAAAGACCCCGCATTCCCATGAACGCTAACCGGATATGGAAAGCCATATTCGCCGGCTTGTGCGGGAGCGCCGCTCACTCCGGCCTCATGCTTTTGAAATCCCAGATGGGTTGGCTGGCATCCTTTCAGCCCTATCACGATTTGCAGCAGGCGTTGAGCCAACTGGTCGGCGGCTCGGTAAATCCCCTGGTTCCATGGGCGCTTTCATTCCTGAATGGCTCCGTCCTGCTCGGATTCCTGTTCGGTCGCACCTACCGGTGGCTGCCGGGTGAAGGCGGAGCCGCCAAGGGATTCGTCTTTGGCGTACTTGGCTGGATGGTGATGGGCCTGGTGTTCTTTCCGATGCTGGGGCGCGGCCTGTTCGCCACTCGGGCGGGGCTTGGCTTTCAACCTGCCCTGTTCTCGCTTTTGATGATCCTGTCCTACAGCGTGATCATGGGCGTCACATATTCCGCGCTGAATTCCGGTGGCGCGGCTGGGCAAAGCAACCAATAGCCTCCGGGGCAGACGATACTCAAAAACCACCAGATCATGCCGCCCGGACATTTTGTCCGCCGGCTACCCCAGCATCTGGGTATCGCCGCAAACCGAGATCGCCTGCCCGGAAATCGTCTTGCCGCGCGGGCTGCACATGAACAGGATCTGGTCGGCGATCTGCTCCGGCGTCACGTAGTCCTTGATCGAGGTGTAGGAAAACGCCGTGCGCTCCATTTCGGCGTAGGAAATCCCGCGCTGCTGCGCCTTGGCTTCCAGCACCCGGCGCTGCCGGTCGCCGGCGACGAGGCCGGGCAGGATCGCATTGACGCGGATGTTGTCCGGCCCGAGCTCGATCGACAGCGATTTTGTCAGTCCGATCACGCCCCATTTTGCCGCGGCGTAAGGCGTGCGCATCGCAAAGCCGAGCCGGCCCGCGGCCGAGGAAATATTGACGATCGATGCATTCTTGCTCTTGCGCAAGTGCGGCACCGCGAGCCGGGTGCAGTTGAATTGGCCGGTCAGGCAAATTTGCAGGCAGCGGTCCCAGTCTTCCGGATTCATCTCCTCGACCCTGGAGGTCGGGCCGGCGATGCCGGCGTTGTTGACCAGCACATCGAGGCCGCCGAGTTTGGCAACCGCGTCCGCGAACAGCTTCTGAACCGCCGCGCGGTCGGAAACATCGCACGGTGTCGACGTGATGGCGGGATCGCTGGAAGCAAGTTCAGACAGTGCGATTTCATCGACATCGCAGGCGTGAACCCTGGCGCCTTCGCTGGCGAAACGCCGCGCAATGGCGAGCCCGATGCCGTTGGCGCCGGCGGTTACCAGCACGCGCAAACCCTTGAGTTCGAGATCCATGATCGCTCCGAGATGTCGTTTGGGAAAGTGTCAGTCGGCAAGACCGCCGCGCGACAGAATGAAGTCCGCGGCAGTTCTGATGTCGGCGGCAATTCCGGCCTGCGCGACTTCGCCGTTGCCGGCGGCGATGGCGTCGCGCACATCGGCATGAAACCTGATCGCGTCGCCTTTCGCCAGCCGTTCGGGATTGGCGCGCAGATCGAGATTGATCACGGGTCCGGCCTTCAGCCAGAGCGCGCGGATGATTTCCACCAGGATCGGCGAATGCGCCGCTTCATAAACTGCAAAGTGAAAGGTCTTGTTGAGTTCGACCGCGCGCGGCAGATCGGGGGCGGGTGACAGACTTTCCATCCGCATCGCTTCTTCGGCGCCCGCGATCAGCACAAGGTCGCGCTTGTCGCGGTGCAGCGCAGCCTGCGCCGCCGCATGGCCCTCGATGGCGATCCGCACTTTTGTCAGGTCGCGAAATTGCGTCGCCGACATCAGGGGCACCCGGACCGCGCGGTTCGGCGTCACCTCCAGCGCCTTGTCGGCGACCAGCCGCGACACCGCCTCGCGCACCGGCATGATGGAGACGCCGAGCACGTCGGCCGCGGCGCGTAACGATAATTTCTCGCCTGGTGCGAGCCGGCCGGAAATCAGGAGATCGGCCAGTCTCGCGTAGGCCCGCTCGCCCAGCGTCTGACGGTCGAGCGGCTCCACCAGATTGAGCGCGGCGGGCAAATTCAACGCAGGCTCCCCCATGCGCCCGGGATGTTCGAGAGGGGACTCGACAACGGCCCGGACTTTTGCAAGTCTATCTGTGATCACAGATCACGGCAAGCGAGACAAAGCGCTTCTTGAGCGAACCGCGCGGCGCCTGCCGAAAGAACAAATGGCCGTAGCCCACGCGGCCGTACCAGGGAGATGAAGGCTGATGTCCAATCATAATCAATTCACACGCCGTAGCCTGTTGAAGACCGTCGGCGGCATTGCCCTGGTGTCGGGAATCTCCGCGCCGGCGATTTTGCGCGCGCAGACCGCCGACGTCATCAAGATCGGCCATCTGACGCCGCGCACCGGCTTTCTCGGCCCGCTCGGCGAATACGCCGTGATGGCCGCCGATCTTGCGGTGGAGGAGATCAACGCCGCGGGCGGCATGATGGGCCGCAAGGTGGAGCTCTTGAAGGAGGATTCGGTCAATCCGCAGACCGCCTCGACCAAGGCCGAGCGCATGATCGAGCGCGACAAGGTCGCCTGCATCATCGGCGAGATTTCGTCCGCGTCGTGCCTCACCATCGCGCAGGTCGCCTCGCGCAACAAGATCCTGTACATCAACACCGGCGGCAATTCCGATGCACTGCGCGGCAAGGATTGCCAGCGTTACATGTTCCACGTCGAGTCGCAGAACTCGATGTATGTGAAGACCGTCGGCCGCTCGTTCCTGCGCGATGGCCTGGTCAAGGGCAAGAAGTGGTATTCGCTGACGGCCGACTATGCCTTCGGCCACGACCTGCTGAAGGTTTCAAAACGCTTCATGGAAGCCAATGGCGGCAATTTCGCCGGCGACGATCTGGTGCCGACCGACGCCACCGACTTCTCCGCCTACTTGCTGAAAATCCGCGAAGCCAAGCCCGATCTGGTCGTGATCAATCTCGCCGGCAACCAGATCACCAACTTCCTCAAGCAGTACGCCGAGTTCGGCCTGACCTTCCCGGTCGGCGGCTTCGGATTCGACACCGCGCTGGCCTGGGCGGCCGGCAAGGGCAATTTCGTCGGCACCTGGCCGGTGGTCTGGCATCACCTCATCGACACCCCCGGCTCCAAGGCGTTCGTCGCGGCCTTCACCAAGAAATACAACAAGCCGCCGGAGAACCAGGCCTGGGGCGATTACATCGCCATCAAGATCGTGGCGCAGACCATCAATGAGCTGAAATCGGCGGAATCGCCGAAGATCATCGAGCACTTCGAGAAGGGTGCGAAATTCGATCTGCTGAAGACCCGGCCCGGCTACTTCCGCGCCTCGGATCATCAATTGATGCATGAAATGTACGCGGTCACCGCACTTCCCGCCGACAAGATCAAGAACCAGTGGGACATCTTCGCCTCGAGCCCGGCGGTACCGGGCCCCAACGAAGACCTCGAAGTGATCGCCGCCACCAAGGAAGAGAACAGCTGCACGTTCCCGAGCTAATGAACTGACGCCAGCGTCTCTCCGGAATTTTCGGAGAGACGCTGCTTTTCTTCTGCCATCTTCGTTCGCAACTCTCCCTGGCGCGCAGCCCGCGCGTATTCCAGCAGCGGGACCAAAACCATGTCCGCCATGTTGTTAGCCCAGCAAATCCTCAACGGCCTGCTCGACGGCGTCTACTATCTGTTGATCGCGCTTGGCCTGTCGCTGATCTTCTCGCTCGGCGGCATCGTCAATCTCGCGCACGGCGCGTTCTACGCAATCGGCGCCTACCTCACGCTGGTGCTGTCGCCCTATCTGGGCTTCGGCGGCTCGTTCGTGGCGGCGCCGGTTGTGGTGGCGTTGTTGGGCGTAGTGATCGAGCGCACGCTGTTCCGCCGCTTCTACCGCTCCGATCCGATCCTCTCGCTGCTGATGACGTTCGGCCTCGCCATGGTGGCGGAGCAGGCGCTCCGGATGATCTTCGGCGCCCCGCCATTGTCCTATTCGATACCGCCATGGCTGCGCGGACAGGTCGCGATCGGCAGCTTCATCTATTCGTTCTATCGCGTGGTTCTGCTCGGCATCGCCGCGACCTGTATCGCCGGACTGTGGCTATTGCTGCAAAAGACTTCCTTCGGCCGCGTGGTGCGCGCCGGCGTGCAGAACCCCGACATGGTCGGCGCGCTCGGCATTTCGCTGCAGCCCTATATGTCCGCGGTTGCCGCACTCGGCATCGGCCTTGCCGGATTGGCCGGCGTGCTGCTGGCGCCGATCTATTCCATCCATCCGGCGATGGGCCAGGAGATCATCACGCCGGCCTTCGTCGTCGTGGTGATCGGCGGCCTTGGATCGTTCTGGGGCGTGGTTGCCGCGGCCTTGCTGGTTGGCCTCGTCAAGGGCGTCATGGTCGGCATCGGCTATTCCGCGGCCTCCACCGCGGCGATCTATCTCTTGATGCTGCTGGTATTGCTGTTCAGGCCGCGCGGCCTGTTCGGCGAACGCATCACGCGGTTCGAGTGAGGCGCTGACATGATGAAGCGCCTGCCAATTCCGCTGTTGATCGCTGCCCACTGGCTATTTGTGCTGCCGCCGGTACTGCTGGCGCTGGCCAACGCGCCCGGACTCGAAGCGGCGCAGTTCAAGACGATCCGGTTCGCGCTGAATGCCGCGGCGCCGCTCGCGCCCGACGTGGCGCGGCGCGTCGAGCAGCGGCCCGGGGTCCGCGGGGTTCA